>TARA_R110002074_G_scaffold45509_1_pt1 | contig 15577 bp, 19 predicted proteins | sample TARA_R110002074 | Tara Oceans TARA_R110002074 (sample SAMEA4397215) | marine metagenome | biome: Polar Biome; feature: [MIX] marine epipelagic wind mixed layer (ENVO:01000061); material: water (ENVO:00002006), including particulate matter (ENVO:01000060) such as... | depth 10-100 m
TTGGCGCGAGCGTTGGGGTCGTATGTGTTGGATCGCGCGATCATCTGTCGAAGTGTGCGGGTGAACCCAGCACGTTGCGCGTAATTCGTGTGATTGTGGCGTCGGATATACTGGATCGTCGCTCTCGACTGGTTGCCCAGGGCGTTCCATTGTGTGGGGTTGTTGTTGAATGTGTTGCGATTGGATAGAAGCCTACTGTAAGTTCCCCGTATGGTGGCCATTCGGCGAGTTAGGTTCGCCCGACTACCCATATTGTTGTTGCTGTTGCTGTTGTTATTCGACATACTGTATATGAATATTTAAATGTGTATTAACATCCAGCCGCCTCGCCGCGAATATACTGGTTTGTGAGTGCTATTTCAGCATTTACATCATGGATTATGTCGGCCAAGAAGAATGTGTAGAACCCGCGCCATGAACCGAACTTGTAGTCCCTATTTTTCATAGCATTTTCAATACACACGCGTTTTCTTTCATCGGTAAGATGGTTGGGCCATTTAATTACGGGCAGGTTGAATATAATCTCGCGCGCCTCATCGCGAGTAGGGGATGTATCCTCGCAGTACTGCATCTGTTATGAACTAGAGTACACTCTTTAATACCACCCATTTTGGGCTTTCGCCAGACGACATCAGAAGGGATCGAACCTCCGACCTAACGGTTAACAGCCGTTCGCTCTACCACTGAGCTATGATGTCTTTAAAGTATGCGCCATGCGCATTGGATCATGGCGGGCTTGAACCGCCGACCTTGGCGTGCCTTACTGCCCAATGAAGGACATTTGATATAACAAAGTTATAAGCACCACGCTCTAACCAACTGAGCTAATGATCCGCCGACCTCAGCGGGACTTGAACCCGCGACCTTGGGATTAGAAGTCCCATGCTCTATCCAACTGAGCCATGAGGTCTGGGAACAGGGAGAGTCCTTACCCTGTTCCATTATATAGTACGATTTATTCTTTAAGTAATTTATCAGGTCGTAACAAAAATGTTTATATGTACTATAATGAAATTCCTTCCACTCACTTCCGGTCTTCTCATTGGAATTTTCGGCATTGCGGCAACCGCAATCGGTATCCAGTATTACAATAAGTGCAAACCCCTCCAGGAGGATCCCGCCATGAAGCGCAACCGCAACTTCCTGATTGCTATCATGGTCATGTCCATTCTGTCTATGCTGACGTACATGTACCTTGCATTCAAGAAGGGCAAGAAGATCGGTAACACATATGGCGCGCCCATGACTAATGTTGGTGGAGCAGCATACTAGACACGCGGTGATTAATTGATATAATATAGAAATGAACAGGGACAATCATATTTTGGTCCTCTTCATGGCTACGTCAAACTTTATTTTAAGAAATATACATATAAATAGTATGGACAGAGACTACTACATCCTCGGGCTATTTTTAGCAATGATGAAAGAAATACAGGAACGAGTTGCACACGGGCAGACCCTGAATCCTTCCGAGAAAATGGTCGCGATGATGTTTATGGCTCGGGTATTTCAATCTTTCAGACGAATTTGCGCTCGTGAATCCATAGATTCGCAATCCATTTTTCACCATGCTCAACGGGATCTCCTCCATGTAATGCATACGGGTGACACCAGTTCCCGGCATCATTTAAAGGACGGAACACAATACCACCCAAAAATGGAACCTTGAATTTTGCATCTAAATTTGGAAAACTTGTGGTACCTCCCTCGTATCCAGTATTTAGACCAAGGATTACAGTCCTGACCCTGTGCCCACCCCTGCGATTGTGCTTCCAGCATTCTGGGGTAAATTTGCAGCAACTATCCTGGTGTGGTTTATAAAACTGACCGGGTTCATACTTAACCACCTGCAAACTTTCACAATTTTCTATAGGAAATTGGAGTCCATCTAATTTTAAAATTCTTTCAATAATTTTTTTAATTTTAGGATCTTTCTTTGAAACCCACGCGGTCTGACTATTTCTGACCTTATCGTCATGTTTTGTAGAAGATACCAGTCCAGATTTCTTGAGTTTGGGACTGGCCTGGTCTATGATGTATTTAGCTTCTTCTTTGGATAACATATTATCAACGACATGTGGCCTAGTATAACAACACATCTTCCACAAACACCATGCTAACAAAAATACAAAAATTACATATAGCAATTTCATCTTAATTAAAGAACAGAATTATATTTATATTAGTATGGACGAACTGTTGAGACCTTATGACGTAGTTGGATTAAAAAAGGTCAGACTTGGGACTGATATAGACGAGCGCGGAACCGGTGGTGGTGGATACGTTGTCGTGGATAATGACCTGAAAGATTACACTTCCCTAATTACCCTCGGAATTGATGTTAATAATGATTTCGAAGTAGATTTTCATAAACTCTCAAATGCTTATATTCAACAATATGATGATAGAATCGAAGAGCCACCCAATGATATCCCCGGGAGTGATTATTTCAAGCGTTTTATTACTTCTCAGGATGATCTGGAGATTGAGTCAAACAAGGAAAAGTTTGGAAACAAACGATTCTTCAAGATGGATGTGGAGGGGTCAGAGTGGGATATAATTCCAACCATGGATTTCACCCCCTATGAGCAGATTTGTATAGAAATTCACTTCTTCGTGGGTAAGTCACATCTGGCCAAGGAATGCCTCGAACAATTGACCAAGCACCACAATATTGTGCACGTGCATGCATGTTCTTGTGAGCCTAGACCTATCATCATAACAACCAACAAAGGTTTTATGAGTTACTTACCAGGAATTCTGGAGCTAACCCTGTTGCGGAAGGATGTTGCCGAATTTACACCAAACAAAACTATCTACCCAACGGAACTTGATAGGTCTGGAGATACAAGGCCAGATTTCGATCTGAGAATTCACCCATTCCTTCCGGATGAGTTATATAAGGCATAAAATCCAACAGGTATTCAAGGATGGAGACAAACTTTCCGGTGCAACGGTCGCCAGGCGTATGGGAAATGTTAATCACCGGCAAGCCATGGCGATGTGCTACGCGGCAATAAAGAAAAACAAACTCCGGAAGGTGTACCCCGCGGAGGTTGGGTGGAACGATAATCACACCAAATCTAAATTTTTTATGAAAAATTAATTACTGAACTTTAAGCCCGTCAAACCCTGATCAACAACCAAAATATTGTAATTCACTGCATATACAGACGTTGGGGATTTAGTCATGGACCACGATAATCTGGCGTTATCAAGACGCGAGAAATTACAGGAACCCGTGGGTTGATGCTCCCCGGGGCACGTAGCAAACGAATACATATAGTTATTATCAACAGTGTAATCAGTGGCCTTGGTGTGGTGGTACTTCTGTATAGTACTGAAAAACTTCCCGGGCATGGGAGTATCAAACACGGACGTGCCGTTAATTCTAAGTTGAACATCCTTAAGACAATCAGGGAAAACAGTGTCGTCCTCATTACCCCACATCAGCGCTTTAACTGGGTGATTCAGGTACATCAGATCGCAGCCAGTCACAGAGGCACCCACCTTCTGAACCTGCGTGACGAGCATTTCCTGGCGATTTTCGGTGAAAAACTTGCGCTCATCGGTATCAAGCATAACATAGCAAGCATAATACTTGATAGTACTAGGGTCGGACGCATCGCTAGAGTGCTTCACCTTGATCTCGGCATTGTGGTACTGCATGGCCACGAGGGGGAGTGGCGTGGTCTGAGAGTCGCAGTGGAAGAAATGCATCGGGAACACACCCTTATCACCCGGCCAGAGAGTCTTACTACTAGTTGTGGTCATGAACTTGGGCCAGAGATTGGCCGAATACCATGCATCCTGGCGATCGATCTCCACACCACCGATATGGAGCGAAAACTCAGTGGGGTTAACATTACTGGTAATAATATTACTGGTGGCTGGACCACTGGTGGCGTCGCACCACACATAGGTGAGCAGATCGCCCTTGCGCTCAATGGGGAGCACGATTTCGTTACCAGCCTGCTGTACGCCGATTGGATTGAGTTCCACAGGTTTCATTGAAAAATTCGTATGGCGTTTGTAATTTTGCCTGAAAAATGAAACTTGTGGTTCTCCTGTGAGATATACGTCCTGGACACCTTTACTTACAAGATCAATAAGTGCACCCGACATTTATTATTAATTACTATTTAATTTAAGCCATCGAAAGAAGCGCAGTACCCTGGGAAATCACATAGGCAACTGCCAGAAGAGTCGCCCATGACGTGCACTTACCGGAAATGAGACAGTTAATGTTGTAGGTCGAAATAGCGACCGCGAGCAGACTGACACCAAGAACCATGGCCGAAAACTGACGCTTCTCGCCACGAACACCCGCCATCTGCATGAGCAGAAATGCAATCGAGATGGCACCAACAAGAAGAACGGCCTGAGCCTGAACGGGGAGAGTGCGCCAGTTAAATTTCATTACGTTCATCATTTAATATGTGTAAAGAAAAAAAACATTAGGAACCCGGCTGGAAAGTTCTTAATATTTTTTTGTTTTGGAATATATTTTGTATATTATTTAATTGGAGAAGGCAAGACCACCCATGCCCGACTGGACCTTGAGGACATTGTAGTTCACGGCGAACATATTGAGCTGATCAATCGCCGTCTCACCCGTCTTGGGGGTAACCGCGACCTGGGCGTTATCAATGCGCGAGAAATTGCAAGTACCCGTGGGCTGGTGCTCCTCGGGCTTGAGGGCGAACGAGTAGCTGTAGATACCCGCCATGGGGTTACCCGAATGGTGGTTCATGGGCTGGACCTGGTTAAAGTAGTAACCGTCCTGCTCCTTGAAGCGGTCCTGACCGTTAAGGATGAGCTTGAACTTGGACAGAGGACCGGCGGCCACAAGACCAGCGGTTGAGGTGACCGCCTTCTCATCGAGGTAGGAACCTGCCGCCAAGCCATTGCAGATGAGGAAGGGCGCACCCGACTTGTGGGGCTCGACAACAACGTTAGACGTGAGCGACGTCTTGGTCATCACGGCAATGTTGGCCGTGGCCGTGAGATCGGTAGGGTCGTTAACAAACGCCCAACCGCCGTTCACACCCGAGGCAGCCGAAGCGTCGCTCAAGCACCACACAAGCTCCTTGACGGGGTGATTGTAAGACAGACGGACCTGATTCTCACCTGCTGCGATCGTGTCCGAGCCAGTGTGCTGGACCTGCTCAATCAGGTACTCGTGGCCCTTCTGGGCGAAGCGGCGGCGCTCCTCGGTGTCGAGGTACACGTAGTTACCCCACACCTTGACAGACGTGCTGAAGCGACTAGTGAAATCCGAAGCAAGGTCAATGTCCAGGCGCACCTCGTGGTACTGGAGGGCAATCAGGGGCAGATAGAGACCCGGGTTGCGGTTAAAGAAGAAGATGAGGGGAAGCACACACTTCTGGCCACCGGCGGTCGTCGAGGTAAGCTTACCCCACTCGGCCTTCTTGGCGTCATCGAGGTAAAGCTCGGCATAAAGGCGCCACCACTTCTGGTAGTGCTTGTCGATACGCTGACCACCGATGGTCAGCTCCACATCCTGAACCGCACGCTCGGCAGACCACACATTGTCGGTCTGCGCCGCCGCCGAAGTCAACTCAAGGTACATATTACCAATGAGATCACCATTACGGGCAACCGTGACCGAGAGACGACCAGAGTCCGAGGCCGACCCGTTCACCACCTGCTCGATGTTCTCCATCGCGAAGTTGGTATGGCGTTTGTACACCGCCTGGAAAAAAGTTACTTTAGGGTTACCTGTAAGGTAAACATCCTGAGCACCGTAAGCTACTAATTGCATAAGACCTCCAGCCATTGTTTGTGTTTAATATACCGCAACATTTTTTTTCAGTTCAAAAAAACACAATGCGTAAAAACATGAAATATATTTTTTAACCTTACAGTAATATGGCGGATGATAAGAATGTTGACCCCAAGCTGGAGTTCAATGATTCCCCTGAGGATGAGTCGTTGGGTGGTGGATCAGACATGGATATTGACGATGAGGTTGAGGGGATGGATTTTGGTGTTGACCTGGGGGCCATACTTTCTACAGAGGACGGTGACACAGTATGTACTGCTCTGCTGGATATTAATAATACAATTGGTGAGATTGCACGGCAGATCGCAACAACAAACAAAGTCTTGATTAAAATGTTTAGCAAGATGAAGTAGTTAAAAAAATGAATTCATAAGATTATAAGTATGGACTACCTCCCCATAAACAAACACGACAATCCGACCGATATTCAGAAATCCCATAATGAGGGGTGTATCGCTCAGATGTCCGGACAACAAATAGATGCAACTTTGTCTCAATTTGAAGATAAATGGAATATCAACACAGATGATATTTCAGAACATTTTCAGACTAAATTTGTAAACGAGACTTTTCACGTTTCAAGAGTTGCCGACCTGGACAAGGACAAAATCAACACGACCCTAGTGCCTGCCCTGGAGTTTTTGGTTCAATTACACAATCGGTGCGTGACTGGAAAATTCTTTGATGTTGACCCCAGAGATGTTGGTGCTTCTGTGGGTGTTAGGATTAACAGAGCAATCAAGATGATTTCATTCTGGAAGCTTGTCCTGATCAATCAGAAACATATGATAGAACTTGCAGGGCAAGGGGGGGCGTTTATGGAAACTGAATTCGATCCAAACAACATCATGGCTCCTAGCATCTATGACCCCAGCAGGGACGATGGTAATAATGATTATCAAACTTGTATTATCTATACCCTGGAGACTATCAAGGATTCGGGGTTCAAGCGATACAAGGGATGGGTTTGTGAGCAGATAGGTATCACAAAGGCTTGGAAAAAGTTCATGCCCATTGAGGATTACATCGAGACTATTTTCCAGAAGGAATTGAATTATGAAATGTGGAAGAAGTTTACAAAGTCTGGATCAACTAGAAAGAACTTGATCGAGCACTTGAGGTGCTGTGTGGACCCCATGTTTCCCGAACTTCTGAAGAATAGACATGTATTCTCTTTCAAGGATGGTATTTTTGTGGCCAAGGATGATACTCAGGATGGTTGGTGGAAATTCTACCCGTATAATAGCCAGGATTTCAAAAAGCTACCGGCGAATCTAGTATCGGCCAAGTATTTTGATCTGGATTTCGGTTCTACGGATTACGGAGACTGGTCAGAAATTAAGACACCCACCCTGGACACAATCCTGAATTACCAGAAGTTTGATGACGACGTGAAGCGCTGGATGTACGTTTTCATTGGGAGGATGGTATTTGATGTGAACGAGATGGATAAATGGCAAGTGGTTCCATTCCACAAGGGAATGGCTAGTACAGGTAAGGGAAAGCTTTGTGAAATCTGTGCGCATTTCTACGAGGGTGAAGATGTGGGGCAGATGTCTGATCTTCCCGAAAAGCAGTTTGGTCTGTCTGCGATATTCAATAAGTTCATGTTTGTTGCACCTGAGATTACAGAGAAGTTCGGGTTGGGGCAGGCCGAGTTTCAGTCCCTAGTTTCCGGTGAGCTTGTGTCCGTTGCTCAGAAGTTCAAGACTGCCCAGGCAGTTGAGTGGAAGACCCCGGGTATGTTTGCAGGCAACGAGCCACCCGGGTACCGCGACAATTCTGGTAGTATCCAGCGCCGCATGATTATCTTTCCCTTCAACAAGCAGGTTCTCTCAGAGCACATGGACATGGAACTGCCTGAAAAACTCAAGGGTGAAACTGCAAAGCTTCTGTTCAAGTGTGTGTGGGCATACCAGGTAGCAGCCAGAAAATACAAAAAGGCTGGTATCTGGTCTGTGCTACCCGCGACCCTGCAGAAGGCCAAGGAAGATATGGCCCTGAGCACGAATGCACTGCGTCATTTCATGGCGTCGGAAGTGATTGAGTATGATGAAACTAAGGAAATTCCCATGAATCTTTTCATCAGGGAGTTCAACGAACACTGTAGGGCAAATAATCTGGGGAGGTACAAGTTTGGCCCTGATTTCTATAATGGACCATTTGGTACGAAGAATATTGATGTCGTGAGCAAGACAGCTGAGTACAAGGGAAAAATATACAAGAGACACAATTGGGTAACTGGTCTAGATATTATCAATGATGATGATGATTTTGTATTTTCAAATGATCAATAAAATATTTGAGTATACTAAATGGCGAATGAACGGCGCAATAGAAATTTAGATTTTGGAAATAATAGTGGGTACCTAAACCCCATGAGAAATAACCAAAGGTATAAAACCCCTTCTATGAATGACATTGATCCATTCTTAGTGCGTGGTAAAAAGGGCAAGAAACCCGTAATTTACAAAGACCGTGCAGCTAGAATTAAGTTCATGCAGAAAAAGAGGGTTGAGGAAGATAGGTACGAAAAGGAGCGCGCAGAGTCTACTGTCGTACAGAATAAAAAACAAAACCAGATTATATTGGGATTGTATGTACTAACCGGCAAGCTTAATGTATCACAAGAAAAGGTATTTGCCGAATCGAAGTTTGCATCTACTAAATTGGGTGATATATCATATTCCGTGGTGGAGATAGTAGGCAGAGGCACTCGACTTCAGAAACTTTTTAGTTATACGGCGGAATATGGGTTCGCGTATAATAAAAAGAAATATGACTTTCCAGAATATGCATCGCTGGATTTCAAACTAAAAATGAGAGGACCCGGGGGTGAAGAAAAATTTGGATTGATAACCGTAAACTACAAAACCCAAAAGTTTATCATACGGGGTGGTTATTTCGATTGCACAAGTAAGAATGGTTTCAAGGGATTTGATAGTCAGCCACAAAACCTGATGAAATCCATTTTCAAAATATTTGCGGGTTCCACGGCACCCTCAATTCCCACCCTGGAGCGATCAAACACCGTTGCGAGCTTCAGAACTGGTAAAAAGTTCAATTACAAGAAATTCGCACGTAATAAACCAAACGTAGGTGCCGAGTTGAATCTCAAAAACAAGGGTCCAACAAAGGTTTACTTTAAGCTCCCGGGTGATCACGTAATGTCTGTGACTAATAATGGTATTCTTCAGGTATCTTTTAAGAAATCCATAAATAAGGAAACCATTAAAAATACATTTTCCAAGGTTGTGGGAATTCAGCGCAAACTTGCCCCTTATTTTGGGGGCGCAGTCGTTGCACCGACTGGAAAGTCCAAGGCTGTGTCGCGCAAAAACGCCGCACCCGCACCCAACGTGGCCCGCCGCGGGACAACCTGCCCCCCTGATAAGAGACCGGAGCCTTATGGTTTCAGAGGTAAATGCCCAGAGGGGATGTATGTGAGACCAAACCCACAGAAGCAGCCATGTTGCTACAAGATACCCAAGCAGAGGGGGTACTACCGCGACAAGATCCGCGCAGTGTATAGATCAGCGGGCGTGTCGATGCCCAATTCGGTTGCGAACCTGTTTGGTGTAAACAAAAATTCTGGTAATATTAATACAAATATCACTAATGTCGGCGTTACAAACATGATCACCAAAACAAAAGCCAAAGTTCGCCAGAGTAACGGTACCATGAAAACTATAAATACTATAAAGATAGGATCCAGACAGTGTATACGTTACAGCAAACAGCAAGTTCTGAATCTACTTCTTAGAACCGGGTATGCAGCCAATGGATTGGAGCGCAAGTCAAAGGAGGAACTGTGTGAAATATTGGCTCGTCAGCTCAGAAACAAAAACGTAAACAAAACGAACCCTAAATATGTACCAAAGATTGGTGATAAACTCCTGACCCGCTCGGGTGCCGATGCCCTATTCATAGGCGGCAGACAGTGCAACGGTTACTCCAAGGTGCAGCTTCAGAAGTTTTGCAGAACTCTGGGTATAAATTACACAGGCCTGAGCAGAGATGAATTGTGTGGGCGCATAGAAAATAAGCGCAAATATGTACAGAATATTATGAATAAGAGTAAGAACAAGTCTGCAATCAAGGCCCGGGAAAACGCCAAGGCCAGGGCAAATGCACAGAAGACTACTATGAACAAGAAGCGCAACGACCGTTTATATTCTGAATTCCTGGGCAATATACAGAGTTTCTTGAATAAATACAAGGCCGTAAACTCCAAAAACACCGTACCCACTCAGAACCAATTCCTGAGCCATTTCAACGTTTCTGTGAATCAGGGTCTCGCCAAGGAAATCAAGGATGTTTCCAAGAAAGGATGGAGAGCTGGATTTCGTAGATGGCTGGGAGAGTATACCATCCAATACAAGGGTGCGTACGAACCCAAATTGATCAACAACAAGGCGCGCGCTGCCGCCAAAAACCTGGAAGAGCTGCGCAAAAAGCGAGAGGCCCGGGCGGCAGAAAACGCCAAGATTACGATTTCCATGGAGGATGCGAAGAAAGAACTTCGTAAGAAATTAAGGCCATCCATTGATAATAAATTACAAACCGCCTTCGACTCACAATTGAATACATTTGCAACTAAATTGAAAAATTTTGTAAATACCACGAATGTTGGTAACAAGGAGTCGAGGATACGATCGTTCATTAGATTCGAGACTAATTTTGACGATGGACCTGTGCGCAAATATCTCGAGACTGTAGTAGCCAGACTAAAGCCATTCAAATTAAGTAATAACAAAATACAACGATACGAATTAAATAGAAAGTTCAAATTAGTTAAGGGTACGGTGCGTGAATTATTATAAGATGAAGATATGTATATGTACATACTTTACACCTGATTATACAATTGGGTATAAAACAGAAGAAATTAATAAGGAATATTGTGAGAAACGTGGATATGATTTCAAGGTTATTCATAATATTCACCACACTACACGTAATCTACACCCCGCGTGGTCCAAGCTTCCCCATATATGTGATATACTTCATGACTATGATTATGTAGTGTGGATTGATGCAGATGCTTTCTTCTGTAACCACGATAAGAAGATCGAAGACTGGTTTACAGATAAAGATGTTACAGTCGGCATTGATCCCGGGGATTATGTACCTGGTTACGAGTTCAGGGTAAATACAGGTCTCATGATCGTGAAAAACACGGAATGGTTCCCAGCATATGTAAAACTATTGTATTCTTCAAAGATATTTACACAGTTTCACCATGATATTAGGAGTCAGTGGGAACAGGGGGCCATGCGCGCGGCAATGGTAAATCTCAGAGGTGTGACCAAGCACTACGGGATTATAAAGGATACAAATTTCAATAACAATACCCGTAATGTACAGGAATACATAAACGGCGGGGGGTTTGTTCTACACATGACCAATTTCCAAGGTAAATTCACCGGGCAGGATCGAGATGAAATAGTATCCATGTATGAATCGACCCTAGGTAAGTAACAGCCAGTGTGTACGAACGCCATGTCTATAAATGTACCAGAATTCTATGTAGAGAGTCCACGATATTCGAGAAGAATTCAAAAGGAAATGTTCAGAATTCAATACAAAGAAAATTTCATTGTACAAACAATAACACCTTTTCATTATCAAATTATGATTGATAATGAAAATCGCGTATGGCTCGATGTTGATTTCACAGATGTAATTTATCCATTTGAACCACCAGAATTGTATGTGATGCGACTGGGACGCAGGTGGGACGTAAGTAAAATAGACTGGGAGTGTGGTTTTAAATTCGAACGTTTACTTGATCAGTGTATTTTCAATATTATGGAGTCACCATCTGGGATGATGGCCCATGTGAGGCAGAAGCAGCGCTGGGGTATCCTCAGAACTGCACCGATGCTCATGCTATGGCGCAAGCGAGCCACGGAGAGACTCTATCACCCGAGTAGAATAGATTTTGCAAAGATTATGGGAGAAGATTAGGATGTTTTGCTTACTTTCAATTTTACACCATAACTTTCAACCTCAAACGGGACGCCCTCCCCAGCCGCCACAGCCCCACAGATATCAGCACGATTCAAGGTCCTGGTCAGATCGGTGCCGTCTATTTTTTTAACGTAAAAATCTATCAGATTAGGACAATCATCCCTAGTGTTAACTTTAACTTCCCCGATGTCCCACAGACGGCCAATATGCAGCGACCTTGTGCCACCACTGGTATTGCAAAAATCCCAACACTCTTCCCCCTCCCTCCACCCGATTTCTGTAGTTTCACCTCTGGCCTCCATCGTAAATGAAGTTCTTATATTATAATCCTCATTCGGACACTGAGAGTTGCCATTGTAGGGCAGGGTGTCTGTGCCAGCTAGGACGCTGTCGTTGCACCTGTAGATGGGCACAGGGACATCATCTGGTGGGCCAGGGACATCATCTGGTGGGCCAGACGCACTGCCTGTGGACGGGGGTGTCTCGGATTCCGGGGCTGGACAGTCGACCAGCTCAAGGTCACATCTGAACCAGTACAGACCACCACTTATACTCCCAGATACGAATAGAAAACAACACAAAAGAGCTATTAGGATAGCTGGGTTTTTCATTATATAAAGCTTATAAATTAAATAAGAGTAGGATGTATGAACTTCACATTAAAAATTTTTTAGAATTTAATGTAAATAAAAAGTTCCGTACGATATATTTTGATCCACCATTTAATTCAGATAGAATTTATGCAATGAGTGAGAGTGATTCTGTGGGATTTTCAGATAAATGGACAGATCAGGGGTATGAAGAATTTATCACAAAATGCATAGATAAATTATATGATCTTCTGGAAAAGGACGGAACATTGTTCTTTCACATTTCAGCCGCATGCATGTTTATACCAGAAAAGGTCGTACGTTCAAAGTTCAGGCACGTCGAGCCAATTTTTTGGAAGAAAGCGCGCTCAAAGAACAATGTTAAGAACAAGCTCGGAACTACTATAGATATTATATGGAAATGTAGTAAGGTGGTCAAGCCAAAATTCAATGTCGTGTTTCAACCAAAGGACCCAACATATCTAAAAAATTCTTTCAATAACAAGGACTCCAGGGGTAACTATTCCCTTGGTCATCTGGCTACAGAAAACACTAAAAAGGGGTACATGTATGAGGTAACGATAGGGAGTCATAATTTCAACCCCACGTGTGGATGGAGAATCAAAGAAACGGAGCTCCAAAAATTGATTCAAGATGATAGAATACATCTACCATCAAAGAAAGGGAGTAAATTGTACAAAAAGATTTATCTCCACGAAAATCCGGGGAAGCCCTGTACAGATCTGTGGGACGATATCCATTCCATCTCACAGGGTTCAGAGGGTAGAAAGTACCCCACGGCCAAGCCCCTGAAACTGTTGGAAAGAATTATTGAAATCTCATCGGATCCTGGTGATCAGGTCCTCGACCCCATGTGTGGTTCGGGTACAACTGCGCGGGCGTGTGAAAACCTGGGGCGACATTGTACACTGGTCGATGCAAATCCAGATGTAGAAGAAATAGTAAATTCAAGATTTGTGTGAAAATACCTTAGGGATTAGGGGTCTATATAGATAAAACACACCATGGTCTACCAGCGCGGGGTTCATCAAATTGGAATCAAAAATGAGGCTAATTTGCTCAAACTTTTAAATGATGGGTTATTTTCTAACCTGTTTGCCCAGGGCACCAGTTTCATCAAAAGAGGTGGAACTCAAACTACATCTGATATAGATGCCTTATCTGACGGACAAGTGCAAGGTATCAGTATCAAAAACTGGTCCGGTGCTACATATGACTGGGTTAATACATCAAAATTCATGATTTCTAAAGAAGTTAATAAGATATTTCAAAATCAGATCAGACGACGGTGTGAGGGATACACCCCGGAAGATTATACTCGCAACGAAACTACTATCAGGAAATTTACAGAAACTATTCTAGATAAAGTCCTGGATCTTCCAAGTGTATGGGAACACGAGGTCGAGCGTATTTTGGGCGACATATACGACCGATACCCAGAACATGTAATTGTAACAGATAGAAAAAAAGAGCAGTTTACCCATTATCACAAAAGAGATGAAAATTTTAATGAATTTGTTAAATGTTCTTCCCCAGATTGGGGTGTATTTCTGAAAAAGGGAAGGGGTAATTCGAGTAGACAGATATGGCGAAGGTGTAACACAAGTGGTCGTGAAATAAACACAAACCTTCGCATTAGAATTGTTTTGAATAATGGGGTAGGCGCCCTATGTGGATTTTCAAGTGCAAACAAAAATTCATCAGTGTGTCTGAAGATTCAACAAGAAAATGTAGATAATCATATGAATTCCCTAGTTGGTACTAGCATTGAAAAATTCAATATCGGGGATCCGGAATGAGTTTTTTAAAATAATCTTGAGTATAAAAATGTGTGTGATGCAATCTAAAGACACAACGTATCCCATGGGTACGACTAAAATGGATTTCGGAGATACCCATTTCGCAACCCCCACCACCAGCATCAAAACAATCTGGGAGAGACCTGACCTCTCAGACAAGTCCGTGCTATCACGATGGACTCATCCATGGTGTCCACCACCACCGGGGTCTGATTTCGCCCCTTACCCGAGGAAAATTGATCCAAACCCCTTCAAGGCCATTACCAATCGGTATTATATACCAAGATTCGATTAGTTGGCGCTAGCACCCATGAATTTGAGGGCGGATGTGGGGACGCAGAAGACCCAGTGCAAGACCAGGCCCAGGACGAACATTAGAATGGTTGATAATACCAATGGTAATTTTGTAAATTTAGAAATAATTATAGCCAACAGTACTGTCCCAATATAGTCAAATAGGGCCACATCCAGTAAGCGTGTAGAATGGAATCCTTTACCTGATACACCAAATATATTCTTATATTTACACAGCATTTAATGTATACAAATATTTTATAAATTTGTGTATGAAATCATACTGTGTCCGTTTCCAACCAAGGGTATATAACATCATGACGTGGCCAATGTACTGGTTTCACGAAAATCCCGAGGAAACTCTCCAACTTCAAATTGAACAAAGTGGTACTAATAGATCTACCGATATCATTGGAATTGGTCCTAGCATATATTATCAGCTCAATACTCAATATGATATAACTACAATCGACGACATGGTGGACCATGTTATACTACATGGATATCCCAGAGATATCCAGTTTAAGGAAGAGACCAAGCTTGTTATAAGCGCCCGCGTAGTTGAGAAGTTTATGAACGGTAAAAGATACATTATATAACCTCACGTGATAGTAATGATTAGATGTTGTGGACTCACCAAGAAAGGAAAACGATGTGCTAAGAGCACAAGTTATCAACTACTGATTGCGGGTGTTGACTATGATGTATGTCATATCCACTCTATGCAGTCTTTGCTCTCAGAGTGGGAAATAGAAATTGCCGAAAGAGTTGAAACCACTACAGGTGTTGGAGACGTACCCCCAACTATTATGGACTGGCTACATGCTTTCAACGAATGTTACAATGAAACAGATAGCTCAGAGGTTAGTGCAATGTACGCCACCATTATGAGGCACACACGGGAAATTATACTATCATTCGAGGACAAATTCGATATATATGTAGGTACACTTGTGAACGAGTCTCATAATGGCGGGGAGTGCTGTGTATGTTATGATACTACTGAGATAGTCAAAACTGGATGCGATCATACTTTGTGCAGGACCTGTCTGAAGCAGTGGACGCGACGATCAACATCGTGCCCCATGTGC
>TARA_R110002074_G_scaffold53498_1_pt1 | contig 15553 bp, 15 predicted proteins | sample TARA_R110002074 | Tara Oceans TARA_R110002074 (sample SAMEA4397215) | marine metagenome | biome: Polar Biome; feature: [MIX] marine epipelagic wind mixed layer (ENVO:01000061); material: water (ENVO:00002006), including particulate matter (ENVO:01000060) such as... | depth 10-100 m
TCTTGCATGATCTCGTCGATCTCGTCATCGGTGGCCTTGCGCCATTCGCCATCGAACTTGCGGATGCTAGCGGAAGTGATAAAAGCATCGCAGAAGTCGGGGGCATCGCTGTGATCGATGCCGTCGATCACGATATTTTCGATCTCGTAGACCTCATTGATGATGTTGACTCTGTCGGATTTTTGACCGTAGTTATTTTTTTCCATGGGCAAAGTATATCACAGATTCGCAGAAACAAAAAGTTTTTTCTGCATTAAAATGCATTTTTTTTTCGAGTATTGAACGGAATTTTTTCTTCAGAATATCGATCTTTTTTCTTGACGGAATCCCTCTTCGCTGATAGGGGAGGGGTTTTTTCAGAATTTTGAACTTTTTACTTGACTGGATTTCAGCGGGGGGGTGGTGTATTCTATGAATTTGATCTTTGATATTTCTATAAGTTAAAATGGAAGTGGGGAAATAAAGTGGCCGTTAAGTTTGGAGGTGAGGTTGCAAGGGCTGTGGGGTTACGAATAAAAAACCAAAACAAAAAAAACTAAATCCTGTGTAATGAAGGATACAAATGACGTTTAGAACTCAGAACTCATTATTATTGGGTCATATTGAATTGACAGAGAAGCAGAGGGAATTTCACCAGATAATGCGTGATCCGCAAACAAGGATTGTATTTATTAGTGGGCCAGCTGGAACTGCGAAGACATTTTTATCTGTGTATACAGCATTATATAAATACAATGAAGACAAGTTGCTTAAGATACTATATTTGAGAAGTTTGGCCGAGAGTGCCGAGAGGGGGATGGGTTTTCTAAAAGGAAGCATAGAAGAGAAGTTTAATCCATATATGGGACCGTTAGAAGATAAGCTGGATGAATTATTGAATGGTCCAGAAAAAAAACAAATACAAGACAGAAAGGTATTAGAAGCAGCCCCGATTAACTTTTTAAGAGGTTGCACATGGAGGGATAAGGTAGTGATAGTAGATGAAGCACAGAATATGACAACAAGAGAACTTACAACTATCATAACCCGCATTTCAAGAAACACTACATTGTACTTATGCGGCGATAGTATGCAAAGTGATATTAAAGCTACAGGGTTCAATAAGTTTTGTAATATATTTGATGATAAGGAAAGCAGATTATTAGGAGTGCATCATTTGCAATTTACCAAGGAAGACATTATGAGAGATAAAATCATAAGTTATTTAGTAGATAAAATTGAAAAAAGTCGATTGAGCTAATAAAATTAGCCATGAATAAGATTTTCTGTGTATCTTGTGGCTTCAAGATTTTATATGAGATTAGTAAGCCTAAGTTTTGCTGCAATTGCGGTCAGGGTGCTGAGTCCCTCTCTTCTTCCTTAAAAAAGGAAGAGGGGCAGGAAACAGAGAGTGATTTTGATATTAATTTGAGTGAGTTAAAAAAGGGTATTGTAATTGAGAGCAGTAAAGACAAGACAAGCGTCGAAGACATTTGGGGATCAGTGACTTCATCTGAAGCGACCGCTCCTAGAGGAAACTTTAGTAGGTCTGAGTCGAAAGACCCCAATGGGGAAGAACTCCTGAAGAAAACAGTTCAAGACTGCTCTTCCTCACGTACGAAAGACATAGATGGATTATGATTTCGAAAGTCAAAGCCTAGATTTAGAAGATCTTTTAAAAAAATATAGGCCGAAATGGCAACTGAGTGCGATAGCATGGATGGACTATGATGATGTTTGTCAAATAGTCAGACTACATATTTTTAAGAAGTGGCATCTTTGGGATCAAGAGCGACCGTTTAAGCCTTGGGCTTCTATGATTATATCTAATCAGATAAAGAATCTGGTAAGAAACAATTATTCTAGTTTTGCTAAACCTTGTTTAAGGTGTCCTCATAATATGGGGACAACTAGTTGTGGGCTGACGAAAAGCAAAGAACAAGATGTCTCATGCCCTGATTTTGCTAAATGGAAGAATAAAAAAGAAAAAGCATATAATATTAAACTTCCGCTAGCATTAGATGAGAGTCTATTTACAGGATTCATTACATTAAAAGACAATGTAGATTATGAAAACGCATCTGAACGTCTTCATAAATTGGTGATGAAGGAGTTGAATGACAAGCATAAGAAGATTTACTTTTTATTGTATGTCGAAAACGAAGAGGAGAACGATGTAGCTAAGAAATTCGGGTTTAAGGCCGATTCAGCCAACAGAAAAAAACCAAGATATAAGCAGATAGCTAATTTGAGGAAGAAATTTTACCAAATTGCTCTTAAAATTATGAACGAAAACGATATTTTATGAGAGACATAGAACTAACAGGCGAGCAAAAGGAAAAAATTGAAGATGAGTTCTCGAAGAACCCCGATTTAAAGCATATTACTCAAATTGTCTTTGATGACGACACTTTGGATGGTCGATCCAAGGAAGGTAGGACCGTAAGAAAATTTTTAATTACTAAAAGTCTAGATTTTACTACGACTCTTGTCCCGAAAGTTGACGAGGTTGATCTCACAAATGATCAAAAGCAATTTTTGATGGGAAATAACGTCGAAAAAGGGATGAACGCTCTTGAAGTGGCTCGACTCACTTTTAAAGACAGGGCGATTCAGGCTTTAAGTCAGCAGCATAGAACAGTCATGGAATATTTGCGCCGATATAGGCCAGAAATTGTTGATGATAACGAAATGTTGACTACGGATAAGTGGGCTGCTCCGAAATCGCTCTCAAGATCAATAAAAAAAATAAATGATTGGGCAGGTCAGGATTTTGATGAGGTCACTATCCAGACGAAACAGAGGAAAATGTGCGAGAAGCTCCTTTTCTACCTAAAGAGTCCAAGATTTGTTCATTTTATCAACCAATACTCTACGGTTGCAGATAGAGATTTATTTGAAAGTGAGTTTGTGAGAACTGTTTGGGACAAACCAGACTTAACTAATGATGAGTTGAATTTATATATTACTGTTTGCACTAACTACGTCAGACAAAAACATATTCAACAAAGAATCAATAAATTGAGTACGATGCTCAATGACACAGATAATGAGCGAGATTTAACAATGCGCCTTACTGAGCTTATAAAGGCCACTAGCGAAGAGTTGAACCAATGCGAGAAGAGAATCGAATCTTTGACGAAAGACCTTAACGGGAGCCGTCAGGCGCGTTTAAAGGCAAGAGGAGAGCAAAATGGAAGTATAGCTGCGTTAGTGGAGGCATTTCAAGACAAAGAAGAGCGTGACCGCATGATTTTAATGGCGGAACTGCAAAACAAGTTAATTGAAGAAGAAGCTGACCGACTTGAATCTATGGACGAGTATAAAGCTCGTATTTTAGGGATATCTAAAAGAGAAATATTATGAGCGAATTTGTCTGCAGGGAATGTAATAAGGAGTTTGATAAAAAAAGGAGTTTCCACGCTCACTTAAAAGCTCATACCCTTGCTATAGGAGATTACTACGTGAAGCACTACGATAAACGAGATTTATATACAAATGAAAAACTTGCGTTTAGATCTTATGACCAATACATGCGAGACGACTTTAATGATCACTCTAACTTTATTTCATGGATGGAGTCTGCTCCACCCAAAAAAGTTAAAGAGTATATTAAAAATAAAACAAAAGAAAAATTCCTATTAAAAGAAATAAATATATCTCCGCCAAACCTTTTTTATGACTTGTCGGAGATGGCTAATATCTTTTATTATAAAAAATTCTGGGGTTCGTATTCTAATTTTTTAAAAGAATTCGAAGTAGAGAACTATTATAATAGTGGTCTTCCGTTAAAGTTCTGGGAATCTAGTCATAAGGACATACCAATGTTTATAGACACAAGGGAAAAGCTTCCATTAACTTTCGAAGACTCTATAACTAATAAATTGGACTTTGGAGATTATACAGCGCGAGGAGAGCTATATTCTAAGACCTTTGTGGACAGGAAAGCTCAAGATGACTTTAGGCAAACCTTTGGCAAGGATATAGAAAGATTTAGGAGAGAAATGGATAGGTGTGTTGAATTTAATTCATATATGTTTATAGTCGCAGAGACTTCTATAGACAAACTTGAAGAACATAATAAGATTTCTAAGTTCAAGTCTAATTTAGGTTATTTATGGCATAATATAAGGAACTTAATTATAGACTACCCCCAAAACCTTCAGATTGTTTTCGCTCATAATAGAGCGGGAGCAAAAAAACTCATTCCACTAATACTATACCATGGGAAAGATTTATGGAGAGTGGATTTACAATATTTTATAGATAAAAGAATAAATGTCTTGGACAAAAGGAAAACAAGGATATCGGCTTGAGCACTCCTCTAAAGAGCTAAACAAGCTACTAAAGGAGATGGATGGGACTCTAGGAGAAGAAGAGTCTAAGTATTTGTTGTATAAATTTCTTAGGAATAATATAGCTTTTACATCTGAATTGTTTTTGGGCGTGAAGTTATTCCCGTTCCAAGCGATGGCAATCAAGGGGATGATGGTTTCAGACTACTCTATGTTCGTATTCTCTCGCGGCATGTCTAAGACGTTCTCTACGGCGATTTACGTCATACTGGAATGCTTACTTAACCCTAGCGCGAATATAGGCGTGATCGCAGGTAGCTTTAGGCAATCAAAGCAAATCTTCCAAAAGATGGAGGATATCATTAGTAAACCAGAAGCTAGTCTAATCAAAGAGTGCGGATTCAGAATTCAAAAGGGAACTGACCAATGGACAATGACTTTAGGTAAGGCTAGGGCGATTGCCCTTCCTCTCGCTAATGGAGAAAGACTTCGTGGATTTCGTTTTAACAGGATTGTTTTGGATGAATTCTTAACTATACCAGAAAAGATTTTTAACGAGGTTATCATACCATTCCTTGGTGTGGTAGACAACCCCATCGAGAGGGAAGAATTGTATAACCTAGAATCCAGAGTAATCGAGAAAGGCGAGATGAAAGAGGGGGACAGGTATATTTGGCCCAACAACAAACTCATCATTCTATCATCTCCGTCATTTAAATTTGAATACATGTATAGATTATATAAAAAGTATGAGGATCTTATACTTGGGCATGATATAAAAGAGGGAGACGAAGATCAAGAGGAAGAATTAAAAGATGATGCTTATAGGCTTATCATGCAATTAAGTTACGATTGTGCTCCTAAAAGGCTCTATGATCAAAATCTGCTTAAGCAAGCTAAGGCTACCATGTCGGAGATGCAATTTAAGAGAGAATTTGGCGCTCAGTTTATTGATGAGAGTGATGGTTACTTTAGATTATCTAAAATGGCCGCTTGTACTATTCCAGATGGAGAGTTTCCTGCTGTGGAAGTGGTTGGAAACCCTAGTCATGAGTATATCCTTGCTTTTGACCCAAACTGGGCTGGCAACACTAATGCCGACCATTTTGCAATGCATGTATTTAAGGTAGATAGAGAAGAGCAGAAAATATGTTTGGTGCATAGTTATGCTATAGCAGGAGTATCTCTCAAACAACACATGGAGTATTTTTTGTATCTAATACAGCATTTTAATATTGTTGGGATTTGCGGAGACTACAATGGAGGAGTCCAGTTTATTAATTCTTGTAACGAGAGTGCTTTGTTTAAAGAGGCTGATGTGAAAATTGGTGTTTTAGAAGTTGACTTAGAAAGACCAGAAAATTGGAACTCAGATATCCTAAATTTTAAAAATCAATATAATGCAAGTGAAAGAAATTACTGCATACTTAGGAAGCCCACATCTAATTGGATTAGAAATGCTAATGAGATGTTGCAAGCGGCAATAGACCATAAAAGAATTTTATTTGCTTCTAGAGCGATTGACAGCCACTTTGATTCACAGCGCAAAAAGAATATACCTATTGACAAACTTAAATGGGATATTAAGACCCCAAAATCTTCTAGAGGAGCTATGATGATAGACTTGATTGATCATCAAAAGTATGTTGTAGAACTTACAAAGTCGGAATGCGCCAACATTGAAGTGATAGGGAATCCACAAGGATCACAAGCATTTAACCTGCCTCAAAACCTCAGAAGACAAAAAGGGCCTAACAGAGCGCGGAAAGACTCTTATTCTGCCTTGGTTCTAGGGAATTGGTTTGCTAAAGTATTTTTTGATTCCGAAAACGCGACTCAAGAACAAAAGCCTCAAGGAACATTTATTCCGTTTGCGATTTGAAAAGTTGTAAAGTCACTTTTATAACTTTAGTGTAAACTTTAATATGTCTCGTAGATACACTAAACGCTCCGAATACTGGGAGAAGTTCAATAAAAAAGAATTTCCAATTGAAAATCTGCTTCGCCCTCAAGAAGAAATCTTTTCGCCAGAATTAATTGGTGATCCTATATTTAGCTCAGAAGCTTCTCGATTAGATTCTCCCACTTCTAGAACAGGCACTAGGACAAATGCAGCAGCTACTTTAGGCCTACCTAATAAGTTTAATAATATTGAAAAAGGCATACTGCCATTTAACTACGAAAAAGGTTCTGCAGACACAAGGGAGGCAGTAGAGCTTTGTCAAAAAGCCTACTTCAACATTTCTTCTTTTAAAGGGACTATCGATCTTCTATCTGAGTTCGCTGATTCAGAACTCTACCTTGAGGGCGGTTCAGAGAAATCTAAAAAATTTATCGAAGCTTGGTTTAAAAGAATCAGGATGCACGACATAAAGCAACAGTATTTCAGGGAATACTATCGCTCAGGAAATGTTTTCTTTTATAGAGTGGACGGGAAAATCCCTCTTAAAAATTCCCAAAAGATGCTAGAGGCATATGGTGCTAGCTCTAGAAAAAAAATCCCCATCAGGTATTTGCTAATCAATCCTACAGATATAGCGACTAAGGGCTCAATATCTTTTAGTGGTTATGAGTATTTCAAAGTATTGACTCCATTTGAGATCTCTCGTCTTCAAAAGCCAGAGACGGATCATGAATTAGAAATGTTGAACTCTTTGCCAGAAGATATTAAAGAATCCATTAAATCAGGTAAGAATAATTATGGCATGGCCAGAGTGCAAATTAAACTTGACCCTCAGTTGCTACATGTCGTCTTCGCCAAAAAACAGGATTATGAGCCTTTGGCTATCCCTCTTGGCTATTCTGTACTTGAAGATATAAACAGAAAGATAGAATTAAAGAATATTGATCAAGCTATCAGTCGCTCTATCGAAAATGTTGTCTTGCTTGTAACTATGGGTAACGAGCCTGACAAAGGCGGGGTAAATCATAGAAACTTAGCTGCCATGCAGCAGATCTTTAAGAATCAAAGTGTTGGTCGGGTTCTTGTTTCTGACTATACCACAAAAGCAGATTTTATTATTCCAGATATTCGCAAGGTAGTTGGCCCAGAGAAGTATGAGGTAATCAATAAAGATATTGAGCAAGGATTACAAAACATTCTTATTGGAGACTCTAAGTATTCCGATACTCAGGTTAAAATGAGAGTTTTCTTTCAGCGGCTAGAAGACTCTCGCAGAGCCTTTTTGAATGATTTTATTAATCCAGAAATTAGGAGGATCTGTAAGTCTGCTGGTCTTCGTTCTTGGCCAGAAGCTAAATTCGCGAAAACTGATACCATGGACGATAATAATCTATCCAAATTAGCGACAAGACTTATGGAACTAGGTGTTCTTACCCCAGAACAGGGAATGAAAGTAGTTCATACTGGAACGTTCCCAGAGGCATCTGAAATGCAGCAAGCTCAAAACAAATTCAAAGAAGAGCGCGAAAAGGGACATTACATGCCTCTTGTGAATACAATTAATTTATACAGCGAGGAAGAGGATTCTTCAACGCCAGATAAGCCCACTGCAGTCGCGCCATCTGGAGGCAGACCAATTGGAGTATCAAACTCTTCTTATTCAAAGAAAAATATTGTCGAGGCCACAAGAAAGATAAATGAACTTGAGCTTTTGGCATTTAGAGAATTCGCTTCTAAATTTGGACTTAAGAGAATGTCTAAAGAAAAAAAAGAAATGGTAGCTCAGGTTTGCGAATCTATTGTTATAGCTAAAGATTTAGTTGATTGGGAGGAAACTTTATCTGAAATAGTAAAAGATTTAGACAAGCTCCCTTCTCTTACAGTAAACAAAAAAGTTCTAGAGTTAGGTTGCCAACATCAGTTGGATGACTTAGCTTCTGCAATTTTATATCATTCTATGCAAATTTCAGTGTAATAAAAAACATGTCATTGGATGATTTTAACATTTGCTTATTTGAAGGCAAGGTAAGAGAGATTAAAAACGAAGAGTTCGAATCATTTGGGCTTTCGCAAGGATCTATACAAGAGGCTGCAAAATCTTTACTGCCAGATGGCTTTGACCCAGAAGAAAATATTGATGTCTTGCCTGTGGTATTCAATTTAGCTAAAGTTAATGAATTCAACAAAAATGGAGATGGCATTGATGCAAAAACAGCAATAGCCGCTGTAAAAAGATTTATTAACAAGCCAATTAATATTGAGCATAAAAAAGACAAAATTGTTGGTCACATGATTAACGCATCCTTTTCTGATCAAGAATTCGATTTTAAAGATAACGACATTGAGTCTTATGCCGACAAAAAAGAGCCTTTTTACCTTAATGCAGCTGGATTGATTTATAAATCTGTATATCCGCAACTGGCCGAAGCAATCGTAGAAGCATCCCAAGAAGAAGACGGATCTTATCAAAGCATCTCTACGAGCTGGGAGTTAGCATTTAAACAATTTGAAGTCGCTGTTGGGTCTAAATATTTGCAAGATTCCACTATTGCTGAAGGGTCAGAAAAAGAAGACTTGAAACAATACATTAGAGGGTTAGGTGGCAAAGGAATCGATGAAAACGGGAACCCTGTCAATAGATTAATTGTGGGTCAAACATATCCGTTGGGAGCAGCATTAACAAAGAATCCTGCTGCTGCCGTCAAAGGTGTTCACTTAATAAAAGAAGACTTAGTTGACAAAAGAGAAGAAAAAATTTCCCGAAACACCAATACTAATGTAAACTCAAGCAAATTAAAAAGCATTTTAAATATGGATAATAATCAATTTGATCAATTAATCTCCCAGTTGACTAAGAGCGTTGCCTCTGCTGTCAAGGAAGGCTCTGAGGCTAAAACTGTCAGCGAAAGTATTCGCGACACTCTCGTAGAGCATAATGAGTCTTGGAATTCCAAGATGAAAGTCGAACAAGAAGCCAAGGCTAAAGCCGAAAGCGATCTTGTAGAGTTGCAAGACTCCTTCAAACAAACGAAGGGAGAACTTGATGCTCTTAAGAGCGAAGTTAAAGCTAGCGCTGCAGTTGAGGTTTTCAATGCTCGCATGAACTTTATTGACAGCAACTACGGCCTTAACGAGAAAGAACTCTCCTTGGTCCTCGCTGAAGTTAAAGGCCTTGATTCTTCCGAAGAAGAATTTAATTCCTATAAGGAAAAGCTTGAGGTTATTTTCGCACACAAACTCAATAAAAATATTGAGGCTCAAGAAGTTGAGATCAAAGCTCGCATTGACGAAGCTGTTGCTAACCGCACGGAGGGTGATGAGCCTAAAGAGGCAGTCGCCAGCAAAGAAGAGTCAGACGAAGAGCTTGAGGTCGAGGGAGATGAAGCAGAAGCTTCTCTTCCGAACAACAACGCTGAAGCTAGCAAACAAATTTCTTTTGTCGAAAGGCTTAAGAGGAACTTCTCTGTTGAAGTTGCAAACTAAAACAAAAATTAAATATTAAATATTATGGCTAACGAAATTACACGTTTATTGCCGTTTCGTCAATATGATGAGAATGATGTTATTAACTTCTATTCTCTTGATACCGAAACAGGCGAGGCGGGGTCCGTTGTCAAGGTCAGCGAAGCTAACCTTACTAACGATCCTGTCCAATATGTTGAGCGCGGCGATGCCGACTCGTATCAAACTACTATGGGCAAGGGACTCTCCCTATATCCAGAAGTACCTTACAAAGTAACTAAAATGTCTGCTACTGGCGGCAATGAGAAAGCTTTGGGAATTCTTTTGCGCGATGTTCGTGCTAAAGATGAAAACGGAGAAAACCTTCTCTACTATCCAGTAAAGAAGGAAGAACTTCAGTGTGTTGTATCAGGTGAGGCGGTTCCTATCGCCACTAAAGGTATTTTCACTATTAATGTCAATGGTCTAACCAATGGAGTAGCACCTACTGTTAATCAGTTTGCGTTGCCTTCTGTGAATGGAACTATCACTGGTGTCACTAGTACTGCTGCTACCCGACATACGCATCACGCTCATGCTATCGGAACCTTCATTGGAACTGGTCTCAGAGAGTCGCAAGGTGGAAACGTTGATGCTTTTGCAGGTGCTTATGCAATCCTTAAACTTAACGTCTAATTATTTATGAAAATCACAATTAAAAGAACTGAAGATCAAATGGCCTTAATTAGGGCTATGGGATCTAATAATCGTGAAGAGGCTTATGAGGCACAGGCAGCAGTTGCAGAACTGCTTGGACCTGTAGTGTCTGAAGTTATCAATAACGCTCCTACTATTGGAAATCTGTATACTACTATTTCTTATGGAGAAGATGACAATCCTTCCTTGCCCTTGGACCTCTTCCACGATATCACTGATGAAGACTACATTGAAGTGTATTCTCAGCAGGTCGCTGGTGGGTTGCCCTACAGTCAAGTCTTCCCCGCTCACAATGAGTTGAAGTTTAGTACTTACACTTTGGACAGTGCTCTTGCGTTTGATCGCAAATATGTCCGTAAGGCTCGACTCGACGTTGTTAGCAAGACTTTTACTCGGATGGCTCAAGAAGTTATGTTGAAGCAGACTACTACTGCTTTCAATGTTCTTGCTACCGCTCTGATTAAAGGAACTGGAACTGGAACTGCCGCTGGTGGAAGCATTATCGGCTCTACCGCAGAAAATCGTTTTGTCCTAGCTGACTTCAATAACCTGATTACTAAGAGTAAGCGCATTAATAGTTCCTTCAGTGGAGGAACTCCTGTTGGTGGGGTTAAGTCTGGTATCAGTGACTTGCTTGTTTCTCCAGAAATGGTCGAAGAGCTTCGCGCTATGGCTTATAATCCAATTAACACTGCAGAAGCTCCTTATGGCTCCGCAGTTAAGGACAGTCTTCCTGCTCCTGAAGCGCTTCGTCAGGAGCTATTTAGTTCTGCTGGCCTTCCTTCCTTCTATGGCATTAATGTCATGGAGATCAACGAAATGGGCGTTGGGCAACGCTTCAATAAGCTCTTCGGCGCTATTGTTGCATCCCAAAATGCTGCCGTTATTGGTGGTGGCGATGCTGGGACTTGGGACACTGCTGCAGATGAAATTCTCATCGGCATTGACCGTTCTAAGGATGCTCTTATCCGTCCTACTGTGATCGGAGAAGGAAGCCCTTCTGAGTTCCAAGTGCTTGTTGATGACCAGTTCTCTGTTCGTCAGAACAAGATTGGTTACTACGGTAAAGTTGAAGAGGGTCGCCTTTGTATTGACAATCGCGCTCTTATCGGATTGGTCGTATAATCAACCTGATATTACTTATAAAGAGAGTCGTTCCTCACGGAGCGGCTCTTTTTTTTTGATTTTTATATAGGTTATAACTATTATGTATTATGAGCGAAGAAAAACCAGCAAAGAAAATGAAAGCTTCGAAAGGCGTTGAAAAAAAACACTTAGAAGATTTTGACATCACTGATGGCAAAGCGCGAAACTCTAAAGAAGAGCAAATTGAACACATCAAAGAATTGGAAGATTTGCTTGGTATGCCTAAAATGAACCCATATGGGACATTACATAGAGATATTTTCAAGCAACGCTTAAGCGACTGCAATGCTTCTGAATTAACCGATTTGGCTGCTAGAGTAGGCATTCCTAGGGAAAGAAACATGAACCTTCTCAGAAAGTCTTTAATGAAGTCTTTTGACTTTTATGTGCAAAAAAACAATGTGACTGTTCAGGGTTCTTCCCAACCAATTTTAAATCCAAGTTCCCCAGAATACGAATCTACTGTAAGGTTATTCAAAGAGGGTTTTTAATTAATGAATGATCTTGGAGTTATAGCTAGCGGAATAGTAACATACGATTTCCCAAATGATACTGGTTCATATAATATTGGATTTGTTTCTGGATGGCTAGAAACTAACATTGGAGAGTTCAATGGTCTTATTCATGAAGAGTTCGCAGTAGATGCTGCAGGAGATATCCTTATGGGCGGAACTGGATTAGCTGATGTAGAGAAGAATATTTTTTCTACATTGTACGAGGTTTGGTATTATCAGAAGTCCGCGAGAGAATCTTTAAGATCATTTACTTATTCTGACTCTGTAGATTGGGTTACCATTAAAGAAGGCGATACGACGATCCAAAGGCAAAACAAAAACTCTATCGCTAAGACGTATAGAGATTTAGGTGAGCAAGCTCAAGATGCGCTTGATAATCTTATTTACCAGTATAACTACCAAAAATCTTCTCCTATTCAAGTCGCTGGAATGGATGGGACTTTTAATTTATCTGGAAAATTAGTATAACATGTCTTCTCTCCTTACAGATGCCGAAAAGACAGCCATCAATTCCGCTCTAAGCGACATTCATGACACATTTGCGAGAGACATATACATTTATGTCAAAGAGGCCTCTACCGTGCCTACAGAGCTTAATTTCAATCCCCTGTATGGAAGGAATAAGAATGCGGCCAAGATCTCTTCTGAAATCACTTTGACTAAATATGCCTATCCCGCTAGGATATACTATAAGAACGAACAAAAAGAAGATATCCTTGATGGCAATGGGCAAATGAACCTCGTTGGGTCCGAAGGGCAAGTCAGAGTTAAGATTAAACCTGATGCCTATGAGAAAATTAAAATATGTTCGAAAATAGAGGTTGACGGTCAATTATTTGTTCTTGATGGAGATGCCAAAGTGATTGGTCCATTTGATACTCAATTTTATTCTATATACCTGAAACGCGAGAATTAATGGCAAGGAAGAGCTTCATGTCGGCATCAAGGCCTGTGGTGACAATAGATGCCGCAGAGCTTTTAAGAGAGCTTACGGTGGATAGTCCGAATAATAAGAGTATGGCTCAAGCTATTAGGAAAGTAATAGAGCCTAAAATAAAAGAGGACCAAAGAGAACTAGAAAAAGAATTTAAAATACATCCGATAACAATAGAATTGAAAGCTGGGCCAAGAGCGGCAAATATTAGCGGAACTTTAGGCGGGTATGGAAACTTATTTTCATTTATTGGTTTTTCTGGAGGATCTAGGCCCACAGAAATAATATCTCAAATTTTTAATCAAAGGATTAAATTTGTCGTTAAGAGAAGGAATAATAAAGGCCGATACACTATAACCTTCTACATCCCTTCTGCAGAAGAAATATATGACCTAACACCAATCCCTTGGATGACAGGTAAGAGTTGGGCAAAAAGCATTGAAGAAGGTGGACTGACTAACTTGGGTCAATTTCTATTTAGCGCTAAGGGTTTTGGGCAATCTAATTCTGGAACAGGTATGCAGGTCAAAAATAGGTCTTCTGGTGTAAGATTTAGTAGAACTCCGTATATTGGAGAGTTGATTGGTAATTTTAAAAAGAATTTATTAAGGTAAGTTAAATGAAGGCGCAATTTGATCAAAATATTTTATCCAGTTTTTACTTGTGGTTTGAGAACCAGTTATTAAGTGATTCTGCTAAGGCTTATAAGGTAGATTTAAGTAACGCTTTTATTTCGGGTTCGTTTTCAGACATCCCGCCAAGCCATATCGCTTTTCAAGGAAAGTATAGGTCTCTTGTCGGAGAACATCAGGTTGAGAATCCCAATTCAGGATTCTTCCTAGGTAATGAATTTATAACAGGGGACTATGATAAAAATGGCGGGGTCTTTACTGATTATGAAAACGGGAGATTGATTTTCCCACAAGCTTCTGGCGCTGTGATTGGGGATACGGCACTAACAGCAAATTCCACAGTCAAGGAAGTTAATACTTACATAACAAACGATACTGATGCCCAAATAATTATCCATTCAGATTTCAAGGATAGCGCAACAGAATTGCCTTACCAATACGGTAAGACGGAAGAGTTTGATGAAACCACTTATTTTTTACCAGCTTGTTTTATTTCTGTAGCATCTTCAGATAATAAAGAATTTGCTTTTGGAGGAGAAGAAGACACAACTACTAGAATTAGAGTTATGGTTTTGTCTTTTGATAATTATACGCTAGATTCTGTCCTCTCATTGTTTAGAGATTCAGTTAGAAAAGACATGACGCACGTTCCATATGAAAACTTTCCCTATGGATTTTCTTTTTCAATCAAAGATTTTCCTTATAGTTATAATGAATTAATTTCAAGCGAATCAAATCCTACAAAATCTCATATCGAGAGCGTTTTGGTGTCAAAAATAGTTTCAGAAAGGATTAGAGAGAGCCTAAATAAAAATATTTCTGTAGGCTATATTGATTTTGAATTATGCACTTATCGTTTCCCTAGATTATGAATCCGTGTAAGAGAGTGTAAACATTTATATTTTTAACTTAAACTCATATGGCCTCTAGAACTAGAATAATTTCGCAAAGCAAAGCTGTTTATGTGTCTCCTACGGGAGCACTTGGTAATCTAACCCCCGCTGGGAAAATATTGACTGGGGTAATGCCTCAACAATTACATCGTGTAGACACTTTCTCTTTTGATGTTGATATTGCTGGAGGAAGGCAAGACATTAGAGAATTCGGGCAGTTAGCACGAATCGGAACGATCACTTTAGGTGATTTAAACCCATCCTTTTCTCTTGGATATTATCTTGGCGAAGGAGAAAATGAAGGTAATTTAGGATTTAATGGTTTAGGCGTAACGGGCAATGCGGGTGGAACCGCAAGTGTCATGCGAGATCAATTTATTTCAGGGATTATTGGAGAAGACCCTGCAAAAAGAGAAAAAAATCTATTTGTCTTGACTGTTAAAGAAGGAGCGGACGCTTTTGCTTCTACATCCTCATTTATTGATAACCCAACTGGGCGATTCTCTACTGCCGAAAGAGCTGGGCATGATGTCGTATCTCTTGGAAACTGCAACTTTGAAAGCTACTCTCTTAACTTTGCTGTTGGAGAGATTCCAAGGGTAGATATTGATGGCACTGCAGAAAACCTTACTTTTGATACGACTAGTTCTGGTCTTTATAATCCATCCTTAAATAAGGCTGGTGGGCGAGCCGACACAGGTCAGTTTATGCTAGGAACTCCTAGCACAGGTAATATGGATGTTCTTGTTCTTCGTCCAGAGGACGTTACCTTGAGCTTTAGTCGAGTTGGCGATTTCGCATTCGGAGGAACTAGTCTTGGAGATATGCACGTTCAGAGCGCTTCTATTGAAGTCCCTCTTTCTAGAACTCCGATTGAGGCTCTTGGTTCAGCGAAGGCTGTTGCCAAACCTTTGGATTTCCCAATCAACGTGACCATGTCAGTGAGCGCGTTGCTTAAGAATTTCGCGGCAGGTCAAATTGACAAGATCTTGACTGGAAGCGCAGGAGCTGAAACGACTGATATTATTCTTAAAGTCAAGGGGGAAGACGGGGAAAATAAACATCACTATGTCATGAAAAAAGCAGTAATGGATTCGC
>TARA_R110002074_G_scaffold7249_2_pt1 | contig 15536 bp, 5 predicted proteins | sample TARA_R110002074 | Tara Oceans TARA_R110002074 (sample SAMEA4397215) | marine metagenome | biome: Polar Biome; feature: [MIX] marine epipelagic wind mixed layer (ENVO:01000061); material: water (ENVO:00002006), including particulate matter (ENVO:01000060) such as... | depth 10-100 m
GTTGGGTCTGCATAAGAAGAGGAATGAACATTTTTAATCGGCTTGGCCACCTCTTTATAATAATAAGAGGAAGTTATTGGATGGTATGAGCCTGTGCCTTCTCCATATAGAATGGAAGTCGGGTTGTTGGTGTAGTTTAGCTCGCCTCGATTTGCATGAGCCAACATCGTCACAGTTGGCACATAATGAGTACCGGCGAAGTCAAGAGAGAAGGCTCCAGACACCTTAAGCTCACCAGAAAAACTTAACGGGAGATCGGTACCGCCTTGTATTAGACCTGAGCCCCAGTCCACCCAACTAATGGCTGTCTTTGTTGTAGTGGCAGATGTAGTATTATCTCGATTAACATAGTAGTCTGTCGAATAAGAGGAGGTAAGATCTCCGGAGGTTAAGGCCCTCTGGCTGTCTGTCAAAACAACTATACCTTCATTATAAAGTACCACACCCATAATCTCATCGTCGAAATTAGCGGTCGCAGTGGTCGAACCAGTATGAATGAGGGCGCCGTTATATCGACTATCTCGAAGAGTAGCTTGCAGTTCTCCTCGTTGATATACCTTAAGTTCGACTGTACCTTTTTTAATCTCCGAACCATAGAAGGTAGACGGGATGTCTATTACTGTAGTGTAATCGGCGCTTGAACCAGATGCAAAATCGTAGTGGTCGCCCAAACGTTTGGCATAATCCAGACTATTATTTAGGGCTGAGCCATCTTTATTGTTGTCATTGAACATGGCGGCGGCGCCGTACATCTTCCTCGTAATACTAGAAGACATCATATAGCTGCCAGTCAAAACGTCTCCGCCGAAGAAATCATTAGTGTAGGATTCCCTAGACAAGGCCTTAAACGCCATTCCGGACATCCCTTTGTGAACAAAAGGATAGATGAACCCAGTATCCGGAACGTTATGGGAAGCAGATATAGATGAGCTAACTCCAATAACGGCGGAGTCGTCTGAGTTCTCTGCCCTATCAACGTTTAGTTCATACAGGCTAATGTATCCGGCCGGGACGTTGGGCGTATTGGAGGCGTTGGCGCCGCCTAAGTGTGAATGCCCGTTGTAATAGACGCTTCCAGAATAAATGTAAAAGGAACTGCTAGGATGTGTTTTAATACGATTGTAAAAGACATCACCTGCTCCAAACTTATAGAGAGGCATTCTAGCACCTCCTAGTAGTCTAACCTAACTCGTAGTGTGATCTCATTCGTGGGATCCTTTCTAAGCGGTTCTGAGAGCTTGGCGACAGCTAACAACTCGTTATCTGCTGAATACATCCCAATGGTCGTAATATACGATACCGGGGTGTCGCTCGATCTAGTTTTCACTCGGAGTTGACTTGAACTTAAATAAGTTGGATTAGAACTGTAGTTGAAGTCATTATGTGCGATACGGCAGAAATAAATTGTTGAGTTAAGCTCTGTAGTATTATTGTAGGATATATTATATATTCTATTTCTGAATCCGTCGGCCATCGTGCTGATTGTGGATGCCGTAACGGCTGTAAAGCCTGTTGCGGGACTAAGGCGAGAACCGAAGCCGAGGCCCATTTCTAGACTTGTAGAGTTTGCTAAGCCGGTGGCCCGGGCAATGTTGGTTAATACCCCGCCGCTAGCAGTGCCATTACAAATAGCGCCTGAGACGACCGCGATACCAGCTTGGTAATATAATAGACCGACGCCGGGGTTTGCGTTAGCACTAGTGCCTGTTTCACCCTTAACATAAAGTGATTTATGTAAAGTAACCAATTCATCGGTGTTCGCAGAAGTTGATGCATACAAAATTCCGTATTCTCCAACTGGCGAGTCGACGTAATATCCGTTGGCTCCCGAAGTGTCTTGCAACGCGATTCTCTCGTTCATGAGATCAGTTCCATGACTAAAGACACCGCTAACTGCCCACTCTAGTGTGAAAGACCCTTTCTTGATCTCGTCTTTCGATATAAGCCGGCTGAAGGGGACGAAAAAGCAGTTATCCATTACTGCATCCGTTGTTGGCATCGTAAACTTTTTGATAGAGCCAGTATCATCGTAACCAACAAGATATTGAGCCATCTGGTTGTAGATGTTCAGCTTTTTGGATTGCTGTGAGGTGAGGTTGGCATAGTGGCCCGATGTATTTGCGACACCGACTGTAACATCAAATATATGGTTAGCTGATGAGCTAAGGTATGGATAGTCGTAGACGCTATCAAACATTCCGTGACCATAGGTCTTGATATTTTCATCCGCGGTTGAACCCGGGTTTGTGTATGTTCCAGAAACAATCGAGCCTGTGATAGGAATAGCCTCATGTAAAAGCGTCCTAGTGTTAGCTATATCATTACTTAAAAAATTCTTAAATGTTGTTGCCATGTTATTGTCCTATCCTTTAAACTTTCTTGCAGAACTTGATTGGAATGTCAACGCGATATCCAGTGTTAACACCAGTTACCCTGATTGTCGACTTGATTGTATTATAAGAAGTCGTCGCGCTGTCTTTTGCATTGAGATTTTCTGTTGTGCCTATTGTATCAAACAAATAATCACTCGTATTCAGTTCTAGGCTAGACATGACCTTGAACACCAGTTTGGTTCCGCGTGGACCTTGAATCGCCTGATTCGTGCTGGTGCTAGTATCTGTGATGTCGGTGACAAACTGTGTGTCGGTGCCTCTTGAAAGATAATATGTAGCAATCGAGTCGTCATCAATATATGAAACAGAAGCTCTGGTGGCGTCTGTGTTAGAAACGATGCTGCCGAGTCGAGTATCAATCTCAATCATATATTGTGTCTCAACTAAAAGAGGGTCGAGCGCACGACCCGGTGAGATGGCACTCGTGTCGAGGCCTTGATCGAGTCGGATACGGTTACCGTTGCCTGCGGGGTTTTCACCAAACAAGACACCAGTTTGAGTGGCGGCGGTACTGTCTACTTCAAGATCGGTTTCGCTTGTACTATCAACGGCCACCAAAAAGAAGCCACTAGAGTGTTTCGCGGTTGCATTTGTATCAAAGACTTCATTAAGTTTGACCACTGGAAGGTAAAGCAAGTTGTTCCGAGGAATCGAAATAAGCTTTGATTTCATCGAACCAGCGTTATCTGTGAAAGCTTCTAAAACAGGAGTTTGCATAATCTCCAAATCATAGTAAGCGGATCCACTTGCATGGTCCTTATTATAGAGTTCGTAATTGATCTCGTCATCTCCGAGAGCGAACTTTACAATTTTAAAGCTCCCGTCTCCCTTGGCCAATCTCATTCGGCCCGTGTCGGTTAAAACCGCATCAAGTATAATATCACCTGAATTATCTAAAAATCCCATGCTTATCCTCTCCTAAAGGTGCTGTAATAAATAGTATTATAAAATAGATTTGTCTCTATTCAATTGCTCCGCGAATTCTTTTCGTCTTAAAATCTACATTTATGTCTAATTTTTTGCCGGTTCTTTTGGAAGTTAGCCTTATTTTAAATTTCTTTCCAAAAAGTGATTCATCCTCTATCCCAAGTATAATATCTCTATTGCCGATGGCGCCGAAGATATTTCCATCTTTGTCGGTTAACCCCGAAGATGGCTCATTTAAATAAGCCTGTGTTATTCTGGGTATTATTTGAATCAGCTTTCTTGCTGATTTGGTCGTTGTTTTGGGATTGATTGAATCAAATAGATATTCCCTAATAATAGGATATCCCACGCCTCCATCATTATATAGTTCTATTTCATAAACTATGCTTGGATTTGACAGCCCTCCATGAAAATCTACGGATCGAAACATATAATAATATTTCTTATTTGGAGTTTGAGATAGCTTGATTGCTACGGAACTCGCAGCCTGTGAGCCTTTACCCTTTGTAAGGGAGGTTGAGGCAACAGCAATAAGATTATTCACAAAGTCACCATAATCCAACGGGGGAGTATCTGTCCGATACACCCGAAACCTAACATTATGATCATCAGTTCCGAAAGTAATTTTACCGTCTGTTCTCTTTTGGTTAAACATAACCTGTGACATATCTTCGGCTTCTTCATCGGTTAGGGCGATTGGCTCTGTGTCCGTCACACCAGTATTGGTATTCAAGAAAAACACCAAGTTATTAGGTTCTCCCTTTAAGGGGCGGAAACTTATTTCAGGATCAAGAGGAGGCTTGTCTAAAATCTTACCAGTAGATAAAAATAAGGGAACTTCAACCAACTTTATTAATGGCGTCATCTCGACATCGATTGTGGCCCATCGATTGTGTTCGAATCCTGCTACAGCTAATGGTGGATAAGTTTGTACATTTTTATAAACATAGCTTGTTCCAATAATGGCTTCGTAGGCAACAACTGAATAAGTATAAAGCTGACCGTATTTTACTTGAGAATCGACAAAGGTGATTTTTCTCTCTTCGGTCATAGACCACGATTTCAAATCGCCTAGCGTCATAAAGTGAAAGGTTTGAATTGGGTTTGTGATATTCCTGCCAAGAAACTTCGTGACCTTATACATCAAGGTTTCTGAATAACTTTGTTCGCCTTCTAGAAGATCTTCGTATATTCTTTCTTTGCCCAGAGCAAGTTCATGTAGATTTGAACGCAGCGTGTCAATTCCGGCAGCGACCGCCCATGGTGCGAACTCATCCCCAATCATAGTAGAAGCGTTGCCTTTGGGACCAAGGTATGACCATTCGGATGGCAACATGTTGATTGTACCCCAAGAAGGAGCATCTTCATCTAACCATCTTAATAGGTCTACTGTTTGGGCCGAGGATGCTAATGGCTCAACAATTCTATTCCCCTTGCCATCGTAATATGTGAAAGAATAGAGTAGGTTTTCATAACCTATTGTATCTGGTGGGGCGCCGACATAGGCGCCTTGGATATCTCTAGTCAATATACAACTCAAGTTAGAATCTCTAAAGGCCATGGCGATATCATTGTTAACATGAAGGGGAATATTAATTTGTGAATACATTGGAAAAAGATATTTATTTCCATCATAATCTTTTAAAATTGAGTTGTTTTCCATTGGAACTAACTGATTTTTATATTTCTTACGCGAATCATTGACCCCAAAAGATTGTCTCTTATTCTTATATAATCTAGGAACTAAAGAGCCTGCTCTAAGATCATTGGGATCAACATCGGTGGCGGCGGCGTCCTGAGACATGACGTAGAGATTCGGTATAACTGTATGTTTCTTTGTGGTGCTTAAGAGGTCCTCATAGGGGGAATCAAGAAAATTATATACATAATCTACACCAGCATCAACTTCGGGAAAGTCCGCTTCTAGGTTTAGAGCCTCTTCGGATGTTACCGTAGATCTAAACATAGCATATGTATCAATATGCGAGCCGGCTGTCGATGCCAAAGCTTTCTTCACATAGTCCGACCACTTAGTATCTCCTGTATCTGAGTCATCTTCATCAATGGAAGCTTTCTGCATTATTGTTATTGTTTGTGTACGAATGGTTGGTTGAGCGCCGGTCCCGCGGATGCTTATTGGGTCGGTAATACTAATTAATTCAACTTCATCAGAGTTGGCTTTAATATATCTATAACCACCTTTGATACCAGTCTGCCACGATCCACCAATTTCAGCCCGGAGGCGATCCAAATATTCTGAAGTGGACATCAAGGAAGAGTTGAGAACTTTGATCTTTTTACTTGACATTAGTAACCTCCGCCTCCGCCAGACATCCCACCACCAGACGTTCCGCCACCAGACGTTCCGCCTCCGGATGAACCGGCGGTTCTAGTTGTCGTCTTTTGTGGTGATACCATGCCAACCTGACCTCCGGAACGCTGTCTTAACAATGAATCTATCTGTGAATCCCCAGAAGCTTCTGGGCTAGAATCAGAAGTAAATCTGGTACCAACTCTGGTTGCCGTATACGGCTGTTGGATGAAGGCATTAGAAACAAACTCAGGTGGGATGTCATCTTGATCAACAATCTTCTTTATCATATTTTTAAGTATCTTGGTTCCTGTGGTGTTTAGGGGCGAGTATTCGGTCAATCTATCTATGTATATCTCTTCTTGAATCTGGCTTACATCGGTAGTGGCCACGGTGGCCTCTTCTGGCTGATCTGCGGCCTCTGCTTTGACCACGGCGCGAGGTCCTAGGACAAAGTGTGTATCATATTCTGGCAAATTTAACTTTTGACTCTTTTTAAATTTTAAAAAGGCATTCGAATAGGGCACCATACGACAAAGGGTCAACAAGTTATTTTTTTCTATTCGATTAAACATTTCTTTGGTCATTTGTTTATATACTGGTGAGGAAACTACTGTGCGGCCTTTTGCATCTTTTTGATATCCTGTCAAAACCTCAATCTGGTTAATATGTTGGAAGAAGAAGTAAAACGAGCCGGCTAGCTCGGGCGAGATGACCAAATCAAGCCCAGAGTCTCTCTTTTTCTTAAACCAATTATTTTTTGTAATCCCAGAAGATCCCATTAAAATCGCTTTTACTTGGTTTGGTAAGCCAGTTATATATTTTCTTTTTCTAGTTGAGCCATCGGAAAAGGTGCTAAAGAAGCTATCGATCATATTTGTTTCATTTTGCGGTTGAAGCGCACCTATATTGGGTACCCTTGATTCACTCGTGAACAAGGCTTTATCTGCCGTTATAACCGGTAGTATAAGTGTGCTGGCGATCGCAGTTAGGTCCTCTTGGCTGTCGAGGGTGTTGGCTATAACTTCCTCAAGGGCATCTTCATCTACTGCTTCAGACAAGGCTGTTGACAAGGAGAATTTTGTACCCTCACCCAAAAAATCTTCAGGAGATAAATATCTTGTTTCTTCTTTATCGATGCCGGCGCGGCTGTCCCCTTTTAATTCTTTTACCTCAAACTCCTCTACGCTTGAGAAGGCAACCGACAAGCTATTAAGAACCACCGAGTTTGCCATATTAGCAACAAGGTCGGGTTGGGATAAATCCGTATTATCCGAGTTTAAAGAAGTGGCGGAGAAAGGGAGTGGGGGAGTAACTGTAATGTATGCTGGGGTTCGTGCCGATGTTTTGTCTGTAATGGTCGACATAGGGGAAGATGTTTTGGGGTTCATAGAAAGGATAATAGACAACAAAGAGTTATATTGTTTGGGTGCCCACAGGCCTCTGGTTCGATTAATGGTCCTTTTCTTAATATCTCCAACTTGGATCACAGCAGGAGTTAAAAAAGAATAATATTTATCTTGAAGATCTATACCTCTGGTGAAATAACTTGATGTTTCCGAGCCGGCGTCTCCTTGTGGGCCCACGGTGCTAGAGGGCAGGTCCGAGAATGAAGCATTAAAATATTTACTGTTCTCGGCGTTCATTCTTTTCTTAAATTCTTGTGTGGTTAGGCGGCGTGGCCCTATTGATTTCTTTAAGCCTCCAGACAAAAAATCATATCCAACATTCTTTAACATATTGCTGTTGTGAACATTATTAAAATATTTTTTAATCGTAAAAGACTTGGTGGATATCTTACCTTTATATGCCGGCGTTTCTGCATTATAGTCTATCTCGTCCATTCTTTTTATAGTAGTATCCATTTTTAGCCTTATTTGATACTCCAGCTTGGATATTAACTCTAATAAGACTCCTAATCCATAATCTGATCCCATTGAGGGATCGCATAACATTTGTAAGAGGTGGGCTCCCCTTTGGACTTTGGTGTAATGGATCCCGGTCAAGTTATATAATACGTCTAGGTATATCGCAATCGAGTTTATCCAAGGCGCGGAAGAGATACTAGTTTGAACTTGTTGTTTTCGGCCGGCCCTATTGGCTCTTAGAAGATCCGGCATGCCGGGGGTCGGGTATCGAAGTTTTTGTTGGTCAGCAAACTCTGCGCTAAAATGTCCTCCGGCTGGTCCGGTAGAGGTCATCATTGACGCGTCGACGAGATATCTCTCTAAACTTTTTCGAGCTTGGGCTAGTTTTGCAGATTGTGCTTTAATAAAAGCGACAGTTCCATCCTCGACTTGCATTTCGACACTATATCGATAAAGACCATCTGTGATTTTTGACATGTCGTAATCGGTTACCCCAATAGACCTTACGCCAGTATTCATATTCGAGGCTAATGTTATTTCTTTGATGGCGCCGGCTAACACTTCTTCTGAGTCCTCATCATAGTGAACCAATTTTCTATTAATCGTATTTCTTAGCAATTTACCAGCATTCTTTTCGGCCGTATAACCTATAAGCTCGGTTCGATCATCATAATCAACTTCTCTTACTTCTCCGCGGTTGAGGCCCGGTTCGACGCGGTGGCGGTAGACACTTAAATTTGTGATTTTACATTGCGAAAAAATCTCCGATTTGGCTTTTCTGTCTGCTGTTTTCAAAATGGCGCCATATTGAGTGTTTTCCGAGACTATTTTATCAAAGTTAATATTGAATAACATTTTAAGACGATTGATGCTATCAAACGAATACAGCGGCTCACTTATATACGCCTCGGAAGAAATGACACTTAACTCGTGAGCATTTTTGTTATTCTTGGTCCGGCGGTTGCGGGTTTTTCGCGCAGGGTGAAGTTGCAGCTTCTCGGTGGCGAGGGTGTTTAATAGCCGGTGGTCCTCAATCACAAAGTTGGTCATCTTCTGTCTTTTAAGTTTAGGGTGTTGCTCCGATGTATGAGAGATGCCAGCCATATAGGAATCTGTGGCTTTGTGGTAATGCACTGGGCCGGCCCAAACATTGCGGTTTGGTAAGGTATAAACATAGGAGTTGTTCTTTACTGCGCTGTTTTCTATTATCTTTTCGGCTGCTGTGTTGCCTTGAATGTATCTTTTCTTAGAGTCGGTCTGTTTTAATTTGGTGGCCATATATTCATTTTGATTAGTAAAAGCGTGAGCGAATACTGTCAAAGAATCTGGATTGTAATTTGTTACATTAAAAGTGGCCGTCACTGTCGTGCTATAAATGGTTTTATTGCCTAACTTCTCCTTTCTCTGTTTTCGCACAGAAAACCCCATAAATTTATCTATGCTAATTATTTGTTCTAGAAACTTACCGGACGAGCGATATTTCTTAAGATATCTTGGGGTGAATCTCCTTTTAAGGAGTTCTTCAGAAAGGTTGGGATCTCGGCATAAAACAACCCTGATTTTTAAAAACTTAATTAACTCCTCGTCATCGAACCAGCGCGATTTTCCGGTAGCTAAATAATCATCTTTGATAACAAGATCCACACTTATCATCAAATTCCGCGGATCTTCCAGCCTTTTCTTATAACTCTTAGATTGGGCCCGGACGGATTTCTTTCCAAATTCGTTTGTTTGAAACTCATAAAGCTTGCTTTCATCAAAGTCCTGCGCTCTTTTTCTTCCAACAGCAGATGCTGGTAACAGAGACACTCTCTTTATGTAAATATTTGGCAATACTGTGTCAAATACACTTGAATGGTCTACCTTTGTTGGCATCTATAGTTCCTCTCTAATAAATAGTCTTCCGTTAAATATCTAAACATTCTTCATCGATGGCGTCAGACGCGTAAATATTTGCACTAATTGGATCTGCAAGGTCAGGACAGTTCAAGCCAACGTCGACGATAAGATTCTTAGATTTGATTTGTGATATTGCCTTACAGATTATGTTTTCATCTATTTCTTCGTCCACATTAATATTAAAATAATATTCCACAAATGTTGGATCAAGCTCCGGGGGTAGGCCGTCGACTCTGCCCGCCTTTATCTCTGCTTGTCTTTTATCAATTAATATTCCGTTTTCAACCATTTCAAGCGGTTTTACAAATGAAAGTGGATTTAATATTTGTTCGCCGGAGGACCCGCTCTCTTCTGTCATTTCAAAAACCTCAATATCAAAGTTTCTGTAATCAAACGACGAGTTCTCCTCCTCAACAAATAAAAGTATTTGTTCAGGGCCGATGATCACATTTGTGCCATCGATATAGGTTCGATTCGGGGATAAAGCCGGGTCGACTTCGAATCGAAATTGAGGGTTCGACGGATCAACGACTGATATTTGAAATTCTATGTCTGTCTCAACTTGTGGTATATGTAAAAGCTGGTGGGATGGTGTGTTCTCGGTCGGCTGAGTTGATGTTTGTAGGGACCCAGTGAAGTTGTTCTCGAACTCATTAATCTGGCCGGCCAAGAACTGCACAGTCATAGCCGGGGTTTTCGTAGAGTCTAGTTTAGAAGTTCCTAACGATAAAGGCATAACGTTCATTTTCTCATATGTCGATAATCTAACTCTATCTGTTAGATCGGTGATTCCATCGAAAAGGTATTCGTCGCGGCCAGTAAAGGAATATTGTGTTCTCAACGAAGGTGTAGTGTTTTGTATTCTATCTTCGATATCGTTCTTTGCCTCGGTTACACCTCCGTAACCGCCATCGTAGAGAACATTGTCATCGAAAAAGGCATAATACTCTGGCTTCCACTGCCCCTTGGAGAGACGATGACGACCATAGTGGGTCAACTGTATATCTAAGACTTCTTCTTTTTGATCAAAAAACTTCATTTTTATTCACTCCTTATCTTTCTCGGATTAATCCGCTGCCCGCGGGGCTTGCGCCGTATGCATCGCTGTCTTCCACGAGTGCATCCAGTGTGCCTTTGTCCTCGATCTTCACAGCTTCAAATGGCGTTTGCTCTGGGGGTTCCCCCACGGTAGGGGTCGGCTTTTGTCTTATCTTACCAAAAGTAATGTTTGTTTCAATTTCGGCCAGTTCAACAAGTGAGAAATGATCATACGGCCAGTTGTGGGTGTAGAAAGGCACGTCCGATATAAACTCTTCCTCTTCCAATTCGATGCCCCGCACAGCGAGTGTATCATAGGCATCGTCATCAGTTAATCCCACCTGTTGTTTTTCAGTTGTTTTTTGAATGGACTCATAATAATCTGTTTTAGCTCTTTGTTTCACTTTGAATACCATCCACTGAAGCTTTTCTGGAAATCTTATGTGGTATGGTTTCTCGCCGGCCATGGACGATTCGATGGCCTCTTGAGGATCTCCTAACAACTCGTTAACGAGTAATGGATGAGATACTGTGGCCATTGCATATGCCGCTTTTCTGGCGGCTTTAGGAGCAAGGTTTTGCCATATGTGGGATAAATCATCCATATCAAATTTATGTGAGAACTCAAATATGTACATTGCAACAGCATCAACTTCCCCCTTATTTTGCACAAAATCTAGGGACGGAGGGAATACATATTTTTTCATCAACTTAATTTGTCTCTTCAGGCTCCGGCCAGCTACGGAGTCGTATATGGCTGAGTCGGGTGACAGGGATTTAAAGAACTTCCTCTCTCCGTCGCTTTCAATAAAAGGTACTGCTACAACAGCCTCAAAAACTTTCTTTTTATCTCTTATTTTTCCAATTTTCATCGGTTCTGTATTGAAACCACAGATATCAATGAGAGATTTAGGCGAGGCGGTGAGAGCCGAAATCGGGAGGTTTGTGTGGCCACCGTCCATGTCGGGGGTTCCGCCGCGATAGTTTAGCGGGAATTTATAACCGCTCAGTTTCCCGGCGACATTGGCGCGTGCTTCCAACGTGGCATTGGTGGAATCATATGAATTTCGCGGATCCCACCGGCCGGCTGGGTCGTACATAATATTTCCTGACGGGTGATTCTCAAGCCAGTTAGCTGGTATATCCGTAATCTGCATATAAACCCCTTCGTCCTCTTGGGGGATTCTGCCAAACTGATGCCACATGCCGCGTGGGATGGTATTATTTCTGGCTTTATTGGCGGTAGAACCAAGTGGATTTCTCGTTATAAGAGACTCATCGGACAAATGAGCGAAATTCAGCATTGGTGTTTCGAATTTTGTCGCGATTTTCCAGCGCTGACCCTCTCTCTCAAATAAATTCAAGCTTGAGTCACCATGCATAGCCCATTTGTTGACCCAAACCCCAGACATTGGGCCATTTTGAGAGCTTGTCCCTGAGTATAATCCATACTGCTGATCAATGTGTCCAAGCGAGTCAGCACCGGGTTCACTGCCATAATCAGCGTCACGCGCTTGGCGGAAGCCTTCTTGATCGAATCGCCACTTAACGAGATAGGTTCCCTGATGGCCATACCTAGATTGTGATTCGGGGTCGGTAGAGAAGGCGGATCCGGATTCTTTGATTTCAGCCATTTGGAAGATATCATCGATTTTTAGATTTACGGCTTCCTGTTCTGACGCATGCGCTTGGCCTTCACTGGATGAGGCAACCAGTGTGTTGGGAAACGGATAATAAATAATATCTACCCATGACTCCCCATCATAATACGGAGGCGTATGGGAAGCATAAATGCCGTTGGCGGGACTTGGGGCATATGTTCCTGTAACGTTTCCGGGGACAGAGGTGATGGCGCCATTGTAGGATCCTGTGCCAGATGCTACAGGAGGACCATAAGCTGAGGCCCTACTATACATTTCAAAAGTGGCCTTGCCGTCTCCGATGATGTGTTGAGGGACAGGATAATCCCCCCAATCGCCCGTGGTAGCTTTTCCTTTTGTTTTCGAACGAAAAAGTTTAACTCTCATACCATATGGTTGCCCGGGAGTGATCGTCTCCCATTGCGATTGTGGTTTAGATAAAACCTGAGTAGGTTTGCCATTGCGTAAAAAGATGTCCATGCTAGAAGCCAAGAAATTGTGCATCATATTCCGATATTTATCGTTCTTTCGGGCTCCGGACCAAGATGCGGTTGCCTCAATGTGACACCAAGGGCTTGGTTCATCAGAGACTATATTGGTATCTGTGAGATATCTCTCAGGCGATACCAGTGCCTCAAAAGGTATTCTTTTATCCCACCCATCATTGTGAGTAAGACCACCATATCCAAATTTGGTGGCGGCCGCGGGCGAAGTAAGAGTAGTGGCGGTCTTAGAGTGTTTTCTAGAGTTTGAAATAATCTGATAGGAAGCCGTTGCGACGGCCGCGAAACCCATGTTGGTATCTTTACCTGTGGACGCGGTGCTCAAATAAGATCCCGTCATTATGGGATAGTCGACTGCGAGGCCACCTTTTATTGTATTATACAAGATACCGGGAGCGAAGAGTGGCTTAATGAAAACATTATATCTAGATGATATATCAGAATCTGTTCCATCGTAGTTTATGGAATCTCCATAGGAGTTTGAGAAAGCAGATGCAATCTCTACTGTCCTATCCGACGGATAAAACCCATTATATGGAAGGAATTTCGTAACTGCTTTACATTTAAGTTTTATTGATCTAGGCTTAACAACCCCCCTATGGTCTTCCCTTACAACTTCAAAATATTTCATAAAATCGGAGTTTGTAAAGATTTTAAAGAAATTGTGTTCGTCACTATTCTGTGGTGTTGTGGTGCCGCTTACACAGCCAACAACCTGAAGCATATTAAGGCCGTCGGTGGATAGAGGCCCACCTTGGGCGCGGTACCGGTCCAAATGATCTGTTATCCTGTATTCTGGGATTATTGAGAAACTCTGGCCCTGCGGTTTGACATCCGCAAAATAATCATCATATGTATTATAAAATGGATTCGCTTTACTATAAACAAATATGCTAGAAGTCCCTTCGTATCTTCCCGCTTGATCAGCGGCCTGCCATACAGCCTCGCCAGTCCCCGTCGAAGAGGAAGGCATAAAGTGATCCTGTGTGCCGCCGCGGTTTTCGATAGTTATATCGCCGCGTGCGACTCCTCCTCCGATAATAGCCACGGAGCCTACAAACGGCATTATGTGTTTTCTAGAGTAAAGGATGCCGGCCTTACGATCGTCGCGATTTACTTTGTGGTCCGCGTAGTCAAGTGTGCCGTCGCTCAAGGGGCTTAAGAAGTGAGTATAAATATTTTGTAATTCGCCACCGGAGTAGGTGTCTGTGACTGCCGGTATAATACCACCAGTTGCTCTTACCTCACTAGTGAACATCCCCTCGCCAGCATCCAAAGACCACCGACTTGACTGTGCAATTGTGCCGCTGGCTGCGTTAATCCGATTGGGTGTTCTCCTATCTATCCGAGAATCTTTCCAGAAATTATTTGTATATCCGGTTCTTCCTCGAACCTTATTAGTATATGCGTTGGAAAGAGAAGGGTATACTACTTCACGATAGATGACTCTATTCACGCCGGCGATTGGGCTTGCGGGGTCCTTAAGCTTCCCGCGGGCGTACATTCTTCTTATTTGCCGATAGGGTGTATCGCTCAGTTCTATATTTGTCCTTAATCTGTTCGCAAATTCTACATTATCAAAAGACACCAAGGAGTTGGCAAAGCTAGATTCTATAACAATAGGCACCAAAACATCTCTACCCCTACTATCTTTCCCAGATCGAACGCTTAACTCATGAACAGTTGAAGGGTACCTGCTAGTCACAACTGATTGTGAAACCAACAATGTTGCATCGTTCCGCGGAACAATTGTTCTAGTTTTCCCGTTTATAGTTGTCGAAAAGGTTGTGCCGGCATACGGGGTATGAGTATAAAAGTTATTCTTTTTATAATATCTAGGGAGTTGGGTTTCACCAACGCGGATTTGCTTCCAAGTTGGATAGCCATATACACCCCCTCTGTGACTAAGAATATGGTTTAGCGAGAAACCAAACTCCACCGCTCGTGAGCCGGCGTTAGCGGAGAGCTTTTCAATATATGAATCACCGTATAGTGTATTTTCAACGAAGGACCCTATGTCACCAAAGTTGTAATAGTTTCTTACATCTGCTTCTAGAGGGTACCCAAGAGTAAATGCGCTAGCGCTTGGAGGCTCGACTATCGTTGTGTTTAAGCCAACAAAATCAGTTGGTACCAGACCCGAGACGACGACTTCAACGGGCCGGCGGGCGGTACCGTTGAATCCGGTACCAATTTCACTAGATGATACGAAACGAACTGCACCGGTGTTGCGTTTGTTTCTGCCGTCGCGGAAGGCGTCCACGCCGGCGCCAAAGTTTATCTGGCTTATATCACTGGTGATTGACTTATTGCCGTTTACGCCGGGTGTTGCCTGAGTTATCGTGATTGATTGTGCGCCATTTGCTTCGGTCGGAACAGTGCCGACCAAAATCTTTCCATTGTGCCCATTTGCGTGCTCGATAGCCTCTTTGATTAAATGCAAAAACCCGTTTTGCGTTGTCGCTACGCCAGTTATATAGACAGGCACTGCTATACCGCCTATGGCAGCGTCACCTGCGGAGAGTGTAGACGAACCGTAATCGGACCCTTCCTCCAAAATTGTACCCAAAGTTACAGTCGTTGCATTATCATTAATAACTACATATCTTTTTGTAGTACCGTCAGTAGAGGTAATAGTGACATGCTCCAATTCAGCCATGCCGGTTGCAGCGTCTCCATCTGCAACCTCAATTATTGCTGTTGCATGATTAGATATCTGAATAAGCCCATCATACGGAAAATATCCTAGAATATCTGTTTCTCTAATACTACCATCAAATCTGTCTGTCGAAGCCGTAATCCAACTGTATTGAAAATCAGATCTGGGAATCATGTGCTGTATATAATAGTTGTCAAAAGTGGAACCTGTTACACGAACAGTATTCTGTACATCAGAGAATCCGAGCTTCCGGAGACCATTTCTGTGTACTTTGTGGTAACTGGCCGTTGCGGTGTAG
>TARA_R110002074_G_scaffold140868_7_pt1 | contig 15517 bp, 22 predicted proteins | sample TARA_R110002074 | Tara Oceans TARA_R110002074 (sample SAMEA4397215) | marine metagenome | biome: Polar Biome; feature: [MIX] marine epipelagic wind mixed layer (ENVO:01000061); material: water (ENVO:00002006), including particulate matter (ENVO:01000060) such as... | depth 10-100 m
TAGTGGACAAGTTACTGATGCGAAAGGTTCAAACCATCTGACGCCAAAGAATACAGCTTCAGCTAATAAAGTTGAAGACGTACCAGGAAGTTAATCTTCGATCTTTTCCATCGCGAGCTTAAAACGTTCGCCAGTGAGGTTGTTCTGGGCAATCAAGGAATTACTTTCCTCAAAGATTGTCCAGTCACCTCGCTCATTTTTCATATGAAGATCGCCAGTGTAAAGGTTCGTTGTAGATATGTTGTCGGTATGGACGTTCGAATACTTTTGGTCCGTCTTTCCCAAATCTTCGTTATTTTCGGGAGTGATACTCCCAGAGTGTGAAAAAGAACCTTTTAAGTTTATTGATCCAGTAAGGCCAAGCTGACCAGTGTCATTATCTACCGTAAAGTCATTACTGCCAATAACTGCTTTTTTTCCTTGGTGGAATCTTAATACTTGACCATGTGCCCCACTTACAACCGTAAGTCCACCTCTCCGACCGCCACTAAATCCTCCACCAAAACTCATTGTATCACTAAATAGTTTTTTAAAAGCAAAATGGAGTTCTGCTGCATATTTATATAAAATGGCAGCTTCAATCAAATCACCCACAAAATCTAAAACAGCAACAACTTATGATAAAGAATATGTTGATAAATTAAAACAGCAAAACTATGATAAAGGTATTGAAGTCGGCCAGCAGCAAGTCTATGCAACGATGGTCGCTTTCTTTCAACAACGGATGAATACTTACTTTGAGCTTCGCCAAGACGAGATGGCTAAAGAATGTCGAGAAGTTTTATCATTAATTAAACCAAATCTTAAACAAAAACCTTGACAGAGCATTAAAAATCGTGTAATATAACAGCATGATTAAGTCTTCTATCCCATTCGTTGGTCTTCATGCACATTCTACTGCGGGCTCGCCCTTCGACGCGATAGGGTATCCCCAGCAGCACATGGACTTTGCTTATGAAAATGGCTGTGATGCTTTAGCCTTAACCGATCACGGCAATTGTAATGGCTTAGCCTATCAGGTTCTTCATGGTAAGTCAATGGAAAAAGCCGGTAAGAACTTTAAGCCGATTTATGGCTGCGAAGCCTATTTCATTCCTTCTCTTAAAGAATGGGGAGAAGTCTACGATCAAAGAAAGTCCGACAAAAAGAATAAGAAATCAGATACCAGCGGCGGATTTACAGTAGAGGATGAATCAGAAACTAAATCGGTTAAAGATATACTTAATCGCCGCAGACACTTGGTCCTTTTAGCCCAAAACCAAACAGGTCTTAACAATATCTTTAAGTTAATCTCCCAATCTTATAAGCCAGGAAACTTTTATCGCTTCCCGAGAATTGATTATGATCTCCTTCGAACACATGGAGAAGGTATCATCGCTTCCTCTGCCTGTTTAGGTGGAATTTACGCAGGAGATTTGTGGGAAAATATGGATAATGGGGATGAGGCTGTTCTAAATGCTATGCGTAAAACTACTGAAAATATGCAAAGTATTTTGGGTGATCGATGGTACGCTGAACTGCAATGGTTTAAGCATCCAACACAGATGAAGCTAAACACCTTTATTGTTCAAATTGCTAAAGAATATGGTCTTGAACTGATCTCAACTGCGGATAGTCATTACTTCAATCCTGAAGTGTGGAAGTCACGCGAGCTATACAAACGGTTCAGGCCGGGAGCAAACGCATTCTTTGGTGAGATGGCTGATGACTTGGAAGAATATGGGATGGAACTATATCCTAAGAATGGCGACCAAATGTTTGCGTCGTATAAAAAGTATTCATCGGAATTGGGTGTGAAGTTTGACGATAACTTGATTAAGGAATCAATTGCGAGAACACACCATATTGCGCACAATCGTATTGAGAAGTTTTATCCCGACAATACAGTCCGCCTACCTTCATTTGTTATCCCTGAGAATATGACAGAAGACGAAGCACTGAGTGTGGCTTCAGTCAATAACTTACAGTCCAAAGGACTCACAGACCCTAACTATATTGATAGACTTAAACATGAATTACAGGTCATTAAAGATCGTGGCTTCAGTCGTTATTTCTTAACCATGAAGGCCATCGCAGACAAAGCAACGTCTATGCAAATTACTGGACCATCTCGCGGGTCTGCTGGTGGTTCACTTGTGGCGTATGTTCTTGGAATCACTCAAGTAGATCCAATTAAATATGGGTTGTTGTTTTCTCGCTTCTTGAGAGCAGATGCTAAAGATTATCCAGATATCGATTATGATGTTTCGGATCCTATGACCCTAAAAGAATCATTAGTTAAAGAATGGGGAGAGGATAATGTGGTCCCCATTTCCAATTGGAACACACTTCAACTACGCTCATTGATTAAGGATATATCAAAGTTCTACGACATTCCTTATCAAGAGGTTAATATTGTAACTAAAAAGATGGTGTTTGAAGCGATGGGGCCAGCAAAGCGAGCCCACGGAATCAAAGCGGGTGTTTATGAGCCAACATTTGAGGAGCTAATGCAGTACAGCACAAGTCTTCAGGAGTTCTTAAAGAAATATCCTCAAGTTGAACCACATGTGCGAACACTGAAGGGCCAAGTACGCTCATGTTCTCGTCATGCTGGTGGTCTTGTGGTTGGTGAAGACTTAAATAAATATATGCCATTAATCTATTCAGGTGGAGTAAGACAAACACCCTGGACAGAAGGTCAAAACGTCAGACACTTAGAACCAATGGGTTTTATTAAGTTTGATATTCTGGGCCTAAGCACCCTAAGAATGATTGAGGATGCAATCTCAAGAATCATTCAGAAACAAACTGGCACCACACCAAAATTTAGTGAGGTTAAAAAGTTTTATGATCAGAACCTCCATCCAGACAAGATGGATTTTGATAACCAATCCATATATCGAAACATATTCCATAAAGGAAAGTGGGCAGGCGTTTTTCAGTTTACAGAAGGCGGCGCACAATCATTTTGTAAGCGAGCAAAGCCAACTTCTTTGATTGATATTGCAGCTATTACATCAATTTTCCGCCCTGGACCGTTGAGTGCCAAGGTTGATAAAGATTATGTAAATGCCAAGAAATCGCCGGGAGATATTAAATATAACCACCCGATCATTCAAGAGGTTACTGAAGAGACATATGGCTTTCTAATCTTTCAAGAGCAGATTGCTTTACTAGCTCATCGTTTGGGGAAGGATATTTCTTTAGATGAAGGTAATCTTTTACGTAAACTATTAACTAAAAAAGGAACAGGCAAAGGTGCAAAAGATAAGCTTAAAATTTATAACAAATTCGTGGCTGGATGTACAGAGAAAGGAATTAAAGAGGTCGAAGCAGAGAATCTTTGGAAAACTTTTGAGTATTTTAGTGGTTACGGCTTTAATAAGTCCCATGCTGTCGGTTATAGTATTCTATCTTACCAGTGTGCTTGGTTACTAAACTACCATCCAGCAGAATGGTTAGCTGCGTTTCTAAACAAGGAGCCTGAAAGTCGCAAAGAGAAGGCTATCAGTGTCGTTAAAAACTTAGGATACAATATTCAGGAAGTAAATATTAATCTATCCGGTCGCAACTGGGAAGTCTCAGACTCCGGTGAACTAGTTCAACCCCTTACCTCGATTAAGGGTTTGGGTGATAAGGCTATGGATCAAATCTTGGAACACCGACCCTTTAATTCAATTGAAGATTTGTTGTTCAATGAGGAGATAAGTTATTCTAAACTTAATAAAAAATGTTTAGATGTTTTAGTACGATCTGGTGCTTGTGATACGATTGTTGATGATCGCTTCAAGCACTGTAGACACCTTTGGCTTTCAGTCGTAAATAATCGCCCTAAAAACAAGAAAAAGCTGGAAGAAAACATTAAATCAAACACTGCTGAGCCGGACTTCTCTGAGGAAGAAAAGATTGAAAATGTCGTCAGTTTAACTGGTATATTTCCATTTGATCTAGTTTTAGACAAGAAGGTGAGAGAGAGGCTAGAGCAGGCCAAGGTTCCACCGATTGCGGATTATGATAAAGATTTACAATTATCTTGGTTTATTCCTAGGGAAATCATACCAAAAAAGACTAGGAACGGTAAAACTTTCTGGATTTTGAATGTAATTGATGATACATGTCAAACCACTAAAATAATGTGCTGGAATATTTGGGGAGACACACGTGTTTTTCTCAACAGACCATACATTGCGAAACTTGAACATAGCGAACAGTGGGGCTTTTCAACCCGGAAAGTCGGCGGCTTTAAATTAATAGGATAAAAAAATGACAGAATTAGAAAAATTAATGTACCACCTAAACACGGCAGATAAGATATGTGATGGTTTGAATTTGGGAGACGTTTGGTCTTTTGCAAGGTTTAAAGAAGTTGTCGCAGCTTACTACCTGGGACATACACTGTCGAAGACTTTATCTGGCCCCGACGCTTTCTTGCCAGATGGTAGACCTGTTGAGTATAAGTCCACGACTGGCGATAAGGTAAAAGGAGCATACACGGGTGTTTCAGTTCAGCGCACTTGGGAAGAGCAGGACAAATATCTAGAAGAAGAAAAGATTGGTAAATATGCGGAACATTATTATAATCGTTTCGAAGGAATAAAACTCATAGAGTCTTGGGTGGTTCCGGGTAATGTTGTATACGAACTTCTCCGACCGAAATTTGAGGTAAAATATCCATCGGTGTTAGAAAAGAAAGATCCTAGGTTAAGCGCCACGATGTCCACAAGAGATATTAAAAAATATGGCAAGAGGGTTATATAACTCTTGACAAAAGATTTAAATCCTGTATAATATAGATAATAAAGCATAAGGAGTATTTAATGCAAAACGTAGTATCAATAAATAATAAACAAAAAAAGCAAGATAATTTGAGAAGCTACCCTCGAAAGGGAATGCATTGCCCCGTGACGGATAAAATGGTAATGGCCTATGGGATACCTTTGGAACATATTGCAACGACAACTTTAAATCCTGGTCGAGTAAATGATTGCCCAGAGAACAATATCCGGGAAATAGCTGATTCGTTTGATACCAGCGGACAAGTTCATCCAATTATGGTTAGTTGGAGTACAGATACTAGTAAGTGGGACGTTAAGTTCGGCTGTAATCGAACAAGAGCAATGACGCTGCTTCTTGATGGCAATTCGCCCGACCCCGTGCCCTATTCAGAAGGTAATAGGATCTGGGCTAATGTTTTTTCTGGTTCTCCAGCGGAACTAAATAAACTCAAAACAATAGAAAATTTTAAATCAAAGCTCCCTGGTGTCTCAGGCACCCAACCAGATTTGGTTGATTTGTTAAATGAAGCAATCATCTTGGGGGCCTTGAAAGCAGACCGTCAAGACGTTAAAGAACATGTTAAAGAGTATGCCCCGTCCTATGCAGGTCGCAAATTCCCTGGTTTGTGGAACAAGTTGCAGAAAACTGCGACCACACTACAGAAAAAATTCAAAACTTGGGACAAACCCGAATTAGCAAAATTCTTTGGAGCCCACAACAAGATAGGCCACAATACCAATGGCAAGGATGTGTCGTCGGGACACGTTGTTAAATTTAAGGATCGACAGATAGCAATCTATTACGTAACTCAGAACCGAGAAATTAACGGAGCACTACCGACGAACGCTTCGAATAAGAAGTTTGATCCAAAAAACAAAGTGGATAAGGTTTGGCTTGTCGTAGCTATAAACAGTGCTACATCTGGTACAATAGATGATCACCGCAATAAATTTATAAAGGATATAAAGAGGTGGAATTCGCATGTAGCTAAGTCGTTTGATAAGGTCTTATATGTTCCACAATCGGAAAGCGAAATAAAGCAAGGAATGGTGGTATCTGGCCAATACGCTCTTGCCGAAGCCAAACTATAGTAAGGGTTTTAATGGATATTACAATAAACCAACAAGATGGACTTGAGCTTCTGCGCTCTCTTGAAAAGGGGAGCGTGGATCTCATTCTTACAGATCCTCCCTATGTTACATCCCGCCAAAGTGGGATGCAAAAATGGTATGAAAAAACGAAGAACAACACCCATGAAACAAAAACAGAATCTGAATGGCTAAATCTTAAAACTCTTACCGAATGGAAACAATTCCTACATAAAGGCAAAGTGGCAAAGGGTAAAAGAAAGAAGAAATTGCAAGAATGCAGAGAAAACTTTCTAAAAACAGGCAGCATTTATGGAGATAAGTACGGAGTTCAGACTGACTATGGCGAATGGGATTCCCAATTTACACTTGATAAGTTAAATGAATTTGTAAAAGAGTTTCATCGAGTGCTAAAGGATGGTGGCACGTGTATCGTCTTTTTTGACATTTGGAAACTTACCAATTTAAAGGATATTTTAGAGGCCAATAAGTTTAAACAATTAAGATACATTGAGTGGATTAAAACAAACCCTGTCCCAATTAATAGTAAAGTAAATTATCTAACTAATTCGCGGGAGATTGCTTTGACTGCCATCAAGAAGTCTAAGCCAACTTTTAATTCAAAGTATGATAATGGAATATATAAATACCCCATCCAGGGAGGTAAGAACCGAACTCACCCAACCCAGAAGAATTTAAAGTTGTTTGAAGAACTAATAACTAAGCATTCTAATGAGGGTGATCTGGTACTAGATTGTTTCCTAGGTGCAGGCACCACCGCTATTGCTTCTTACCACACTGGCCGTAGCTTTATTGGTTGCGAGCGAGAAAAGGAACATTACGACAATTCTATTGATTGGTTGGAGAGGGAGGATGGCTAAGAATACTGAGCATACTCTAGAGATACAGAAGTTAATTATAGGTAGGGACGAGGCTGAATGTGAAGCCAATTCTACTATTTCCGAGTATCTTATTGAACGAGCTGCATTGTATGGAAATAAGCTCGGCAGGATGAGAAAAAAGGTGGTTGAGTTTGACATCGTAGAAGATCAATATTCTGGAGATTGGGTATTACTTTATTATTGTGAGAGGTGTTTTTAAATGGAAGACGATTATGACTTGTTTATAGACGACTATAAACCAACAAGGGCAGACATTATAAAGAAAATAAATGATGCCATTAAAAATGGACGAGATGCGACCAAAACAGCACAAGGGGTGGAATTAGATGTTCCAGACGAGTGGGTAACTATTCTAGATAACGACGCAGCAATCTTATATGACTATGAGGCTGTGGGTTGGAAAGTTATGTGGTACACCACACGTTCTAATGCTGGGAAGGGCGATTTAATTCGTTCTTGGATAAGCATTAGAGATAAACGGCACGTAGCCAAGGATTAAAAATAAATGATTATTGAATATACAAGATTAAGACAAGACGTACAACCCCCGGAAAGGGCAAACCCAAGTGATGCTGGATTGGATTTGTTTTTTAACCCAGACCCATCAGGGATTCTCCCAAGCCCAAACTTGGATAGTATCACGATCAATCCTGGGGAAAATAAACTGCTCTCTACAGGATATCGATTTGGTATTCCACACGGTTACATGTTAGAAATAAAAAATCGTTCAGGCATCGCATCCAAGCGCTCTTTAATTGTTGGAGCTTGTGTCGTGGATAGCGGTTATGATGGTGAGGTGTTTATCAATCTTCACAATGTAGGGACCGAAGAACAAATAATAGAGCCCGGAACTAAAATCGCGCAAGCAGTTATGGTGCCAGTTGTTCATTTCCGCGCAGTCGAAACGCAGAATGGAGATCTGTATAGTTGGTATCCTATCACGATTTCTGATCGCGGCGAAGACTCGCTGGGTTCAACTGACAAAAATTAATTATGGCGAATCTTTCAAGAAAACTTCGCCGCAATAAAGAAAACGCAGCGAAAAAAGAACTACAGAAAAAAGTTGGTCTGTTTAGTAAGTTAGAAGATCAATGTTTGGTTTGTCAGAAAGATTTTGACAAGAAAAATAAAGATATGGTAATGTCATGGAGTGTAGTGGTTAAAGAAGATGAAGTAAGACTTTATTGCCCGGAATGCTGGACTCGTGCAAAACAATTAATAGAAGAGATTAAAGATGGATACGAAAACTCAAAAACTAATGTTTAGCTCAAAATCAGATATGTGGGGAACCCCTGGTGGATTTTTCGAAAAGCTCAACCAGAAGTATAAATTTACTTTGGACGCCTGTGCCAGTAAAGAAAATCACAAATGCGAAAAATATTATACCATAGAGGATGATGGGCTCTCTAAAAGTTGGAGGAACGAGGTGGTTTTTGTTAACCCTCCCTACAGTGATGTGGGAAAGTGGGTAGCTAAAGCTTATTATGAATCTGCCAACAATGGTGCGACCGTTGCAATGCTGATACCATCCAGAACGGATACCAAGTATTGGCATGATTACATCATGAATGCGGCTAATAAAATTTATTTTATAAAAGGCCGCTTAAAATTCGAGAATGGATCTCACAAAGTTTCTCACTCTGCACCATTCCCTTCGGCATTGGTCGTTTTTGATTTGGGACGCTTTCGGTGGTCCAATGGCCCAACCATCAATACGCTGGAGCGTTAGATGGCAGAGAAAAAAACAAAAGTTATGTTTACTGTGAGTGAGAGGACGAAAGCCGATTTCAAGCTACAACTACAATACGATAGTTTAACACAGGTAAAGTTTTTCCGTGCGTTGATGGAAGGGTATATTAATAAAGACCCCGAATTGATGGTCTATATAAATAAGTTTAAAAAAGACAACTCCATCCAGAACAATCCACAACGGAAAAAGATAGTTTCAAACATCAAAGAAGCGACAGCAGTTAAAAGCAAGTTCGCGCTTGGTGATGAAGAAGTAGAAAATATTTTTGATATTTTAGAAAAGGAGCATCCAGAATTATGAGTTGCTATGATGAGTGTAAGAAGAAGAAAAAAGCTTGTACCCAAACAGATTGCAGGTTGTGGATAGATTACCCTAAAGACTATAATTGTACGGAGATAAGCGTCCAACGAAATGATAAATTAGTGTTTCGAGAGATAGGTGATCGTTTAAAATTAACACCATCTCGTGTGAAACAGATCGAATCGGGTGCCCTAAAGAAATTAAATACCCGATTGAACTCGCTTTTCAACATTTTATAGGTGTCTTTTTCCAAATTTACCTACTATTTATACGGGTAAGACTTGTAAAAAGTTAAGGAGAAAACTGCAACATGGCAAAAAACAAAAAGCCCCTATTAAAAGAAGGCACCGTTCGTCGTATGATGAAGCTGGCAAATATGGAAGCTCTCGGCAACGGATTCATTAGTGAAAAGTGGACTGGAGAAAAAGCTGGTGCCGCAGGCGCTGGCAAGGACAAAGACGATACTGATTATTCTGGCAAAGGGATGCGTAAGGGTGATGAATCCGATACGGGTCGCGGAAAAGATTTTGTCAAGGAAGGTGAACAAATGCGCGGCCCTCAGTCAGAGGCGTGTAAAAATGCAGCGAACCAGCATGAAGCGGAATCTTATTGCTCATCTCAGTCGATGCACGAAGAAGATGAACTTGAATCCGAACTCCACGCTACAGAAGACGAACTTGGAGCAGAAGATGAAATCGCCGATGAAGAAGGTGCAGAACTGGAAGGCGAAGTCACAATCACAGACGAAGAAGCCCAAGACATCATCGACCTTGCAGACAAACTTAAAGGTGCTGTTGGAGACGACGGTGGCGAAGAAATGGAAGCCGAAATGCCTATGGATATTGAAGCTGAAGAAGAAATCAGCATTGAAGAACCCGGTAGCCGCATGTATGAAGAAGAATTGTATGAAGCAGCTCTTAAGGGTCTTAACATCGATGTTATCGATGATAAAGCTGAACAGCGCAAAGCTCTTGTGCAAGAGGCCAAAAAACGTATTTACGAACGTGTAGTCCGCCGCCTGATTGCTGAAAGTAAAAAATAATTCCTTGACTTTTTGTAGGCATGGTGTATAATTACAATCATGGCCTATAAATCTAAAGTGGTTGACCACTTTGAAAACCCCCGTAATGTAGGAACACTTGACAAGACCGACCCCGATGTGGGAACGGGCCTTGTCGGTGCTCCCGCTTGTGGCGACGTGATGCGCCTTCAGATTAAAGTTAATGATAGTGGAGTAATTGAAGATGCTAAGTTTAAAACTTTTGGGTGTGGTTCTGCTATTGCTAGTTCCTCTCTTATTACTGAGTGGGTCAAATCACGAACAGTCGAAGAAGCGGAAAAAATCACTAACCAAGAAATCGTAGAAGAACTTTCACTACCTCCGGTCAAAGTCCACTGCTCAGTATTAGCAGAAGATGCGATCAAAGCAGCCATAAAAGATTGGAGGGAAAAATGCAAACCCAAGAAATAAACTTTACAGAATTTGACGAAGACGAAGAATATCCCATTTCGTTTTCTCCGTCTGCTATTGAAGCACTCAAGGATGCTATTGCTTGTGAAAATTTGCAAGAAGGAGATTCCCTCCGAGTCGGGTTACGCGGCGGCGGTTGTGCTGGCTTTGAATATGTACTTGATTTTACCTCCCCGAAGTCTCATGATTATCTGATGCATTTTGGAGACATTAAAGTCTATATAGATCCTATCTCGGCTATGCACCTGGAAGGCGTTCTAATTGATTATGTAACCTCCCTGATGGGATCCGGCTTTAAATTTATAAATCCGAACGCAACCAAAACCTGCGGTTGCGGATCTAGCTTTGGATAAGGATAAAAACAAACATTTGATTTATTTTTCACTCGGGTTTCATACGGGTGTTTTTTTTGTATGTTTTATATTTTTGCTATCTCTGCAAAATTGTTCTTGATTTCTAATACAAATTGATATATACTAATAGACATGAACACAGATCTATTAACCGTGGCTTGCCTTGGGTTCATGGCAGGATATATTATGAAATCCATTGTGCATGGCTGGCGAGCTTTCTCTGCCAGTGGAAGTTTCGTAAGACATATGGGATATAAAGTGCTTGCTTTGCTTGGCACCTCCGTATATAAAATGTCTTATGTGGACCAAATGTGTGTTATGATGGCACAAGCTGCCGGTGAAACCGAAGAAGCAAAAAAAATCCGCATCCAATATGAAGAACAATTTAAAGAATGGAAGGATGAAATCGTTGAAGAATTCATTGAAAGTTATCCAGAAGAATATCGATGGCAATTAGAATTCGACGACTGGAATGGGATGATGGAGGAGTTAACGCATATTTATAAAGAGAACAAGGTATGAGCGATGACCGGCGAACACGAAACCACCAGAACCTCGGACGAGCAGCGCCGAGAATTTGTTTTAGACTTCATTAGACAGAGGTCTTTGATAACTGTAGAGGATAACCTCATCCTTTCTCAAAAAGTGTTCGTAATCAATGCTGTGTTAAAATGGTGTTATGAGAAAGCCCACCAAAAAAAAATGACACCAACCCTATGGGGAAAATATAAAAAAATGATCGCGCAATATATTGCTGGCGTGGTGGAAATTAAGTGGACTGATAATAACTTTGAAATAATAGAGGTAACAGATGAAAGTGATAAACCAAAACCAAGAAGAAGAAGCACCCGAAGAACCAAACCAAGAAAACCTAAATGATTTACTCTTTTTACCCGATCTTTTTAATTCAGAGCCGAAATCCCGCCTAATCGGTCTTTACGGAGAGGTTAACCCGGAAAGATGCAAGGTTGCATCCTCTGGTTTATATTATTTTCGAGACACCGGCATCGTTGAAGAAACTATTGAGTCAGAAGAGGAAGAAGAAACGATTATTAAAACTTCCTATCTCCCTATTGATTTCATGGTGTCCACTGAAGGTGGAAGTGTGCCTGATATGTTTGCCCTTTACGATTCCATGCGAGACGTGAGGAGAGATTGTGAAATAAATACTTTTGGTATTGGCCGCGTGATGTCTGCGGGCGTTCTTATTTTGGCAGCTGGAACACACGGTAAAAGAAAGGTTGGGAGACACTGTCGATTAATGCTTCATGCCATCGCAGGTGGACAATATGGTTCGCTTAAAGAATTGGAAGTTGATCTCAAAGAAGTGAAATGGTATCAGGCCCAATACGTTAAAGCTCTCGCATCCGAAACGAAGTTAACGGAAAAGCAAATAAGGGCGATATTTCGGAAGAAGACAGATACTTATTTTGACGCAGAGCAAGCAGTCAAATGGGGTATTGTTGATGAAATTATTTAATGATATATGCGAATTCTTAATTAAAGCGAAACAAGATCCATCGCTCACACGCCGCAAGGAAACCGAAAAAGAAGCTGACAGGATATCTCTTGAAAGCTCCAGTCAGAATAGCTTTATCATATGTAATGGCAATGAACATTCAATCGATTGGGACAATGTAATCCCCTTCAATCACACCAGTGGCCTTTCATTGCCCAAAAACTGCTATAAAAGAGCAAAAAATGAGAGGAAACCTACGATGTTTGTGTCTCATTGGGATGTGTGCCTCTCCTCTAAAAGTTGCTTTAATATACTAAAAAAACGCAAGCTCTCAGTACACTTTCTAATAGATAATGATGGCACGATTTTTCAACTGATGGATTGCAACGACATTGGATTTCATGCGGGCAACAGAAAGGTTAATAATAATAGCATCGGCGTTGAAATATCTAATGCGTATTATCCTAAATACCAGAACATATACCGAAGTAAGGGATTCGGGCCACGACCAGTATGGAAAAATATCAAAGTTCACGATCAAACCCTTGAACCATTCTTGGGATTTTATCCAGTCCAGCAACAAGCATTCCAAGCGTTGGCGAAAACTTTAAATAAAGTATATGATATTCCTCTTGAAACTCCAATGAACGGTGATAATATTTTAACCACGATTGATCCTGCTGTATATAAAGGAACCTATAAAGGTGTTATTAATCATTACCATGTTACAAAGAGAAAAATTGATTGTGCCGGTTTTGAATTAGATAAACTTTTAAAAGAAATTGCTTGACAAACCCACAAGTGGGTGTTATACTTCTTCATATGAAACATTTCGAATCTGGGCGCAAACTTAATGAAAAGATCTTAGTTGGTGTCAACAAACTTGCTGATGCGGTGGGTTCCACTCTCGGTCCTCGTGGGCGTAATGTTATTTTAAAAGGTAACAATACCAAACCCATTATAACGAAGGATGGTGTGACCGTGGCTAAATTCTTTGATCTGGAAGACCCCATCGAGAATCTAGGTGTTCAAGTCATCAAGCAAGCGTCTGAATCTACTAATAACTCTGCTGGGGATGGGACTACTACCTCGACTGTCTTGGCGCGAGCCATTTTAGAAAAAGCCCAAATCCATTTATCTACCAATATTTCTCCCATTGAATTGAAAAGAGGAATCGACTCAGCTGTTGCAACAATCGTGAGTGAGCTTAAAGAGTCAGCCAGGCCCGTGTCTACTCAAGAAGAGATTGAACAGATTGCAACCATCTCAGCCAATGGCGATAAGGGGATTGGCAAATTAATCGGAGCTGCTGTGGATCAGGTAGGTAAAGACGGCGCAATCACTATCCAAGAGGCAAAGTCCAATGAAACGTCGCTAGAGTTAACTGAAGGTTTTCGATTTGATGCAGGACTACTCGCCAATGCGTTTATTACAGATGAGCGGCGCGGTGCCATGCGCCATGAAGATTGTCTAATATTGGTGACAGATAAAAATATTACAACCATTGATGAAGTTCTTCCAGTGCTAGAAATTGCCGCCCGCGATGGCAGACCACTCATCTTAATCGCAGAAGACATTTCAGGCCAAGCCCTCGCCGCAATGATTATGAATTCGATGAAAGGTTCTATGAAGGTCGCCGGAATTAAAGCTCCACGATACGGTGAAGAACGTCGCAACATTCTTTCAGATTTAGCAATTTCAACCGGCGCAACCTTTGTTTCACGCGAAAGTGGTTTGCAATTTCGATCACTGAAGCTAGAACACTTCGGAACAGCACAAACAGTTGAGGCTGGTAAATCATTCACTACTATTGTTGGTGGCAACCAAGACGATGAGGCAGTGGAAGAAAGGATCAATTCTCTTAAAGCTCAAATCGAGAACGAAGAAAGCATTAATATTTGTGAAAAGATTCAAGAAAGGATCACTCGCTTGGCGTCTGCGATTGCCATTATTAAAGTTGGTGGCTTAACCGAGGTTGAGATGATTGAAAAGAAGCATCGAGTCGAAGATGCGCTAGAAGCAGTCAGCTCTGCGCAACAAGAAGGTATTATTCCAGGTGGTTCAGCAGCATTATTGAGGGTGGCTAAAAAGATTGAAATTGACACCGAAAATAAAGAGCAACAACTCGGCGTAGAAATAGTAAAACAAGCAATTAAAGAACCTTTTCGTATTATGGTTTTGAATGCGGGCTTGTCTCCTGACATTTATTTAGAGAAAGTCGAAAATCATACAAATCGTGACTCTGGCTTAAATGTCGCCACCGGAGAAATCGTCAATATGTACACCTATGGGATCATTGACCCATTCAAGGTTGTGCGCTGTGCGCTAGAGAATGCGGCTTCGGCTGCTTCTACATTATTGTTAACTGATCACGCAATTGTAGAGGAATAAGGATTAGTATTTACTATTTAATATCGTGAGTCCTGCCGAACAACTGCGCACCATTAGTGAACTATCTACTCGTGTTGAGTTTTTAGAAGAAAAGATAATGGATGCTCTTGAAATTGTCAAAGAGGGTCAGGAGCGTATGTGTGCTGATATTTCTAAAATCAAAGAAGCCATGTATAACCCGGACCAAGGTCTGTACGCTCGATTGAGAATTCTCGAAGAAGAAAGCAAAAGCAGATCTAAGTTTTTGTGGATTCTGCTTTCTATAGGCATAGGTTCTATCGGTACAGCAGTAATGTCTCACTTAAATTAATTAATAATTTATTTCTCTTGACACTCCCTTATCATTATGTTATTATTATAAACACAAATGACGGGAGCATCAAATATGTCAGTAGATTTACCTAGTAATTACCCTATATCTGGCCCTAAATTAGAAACCAGGATAAAGAAAGTCCTTGCAGAAAATCTTAACAATAGTTCACGAACGTTTGTGGATTCAATCTTTCAATATTTTCAATCGGCTGGAAGATTAACCGAGCGACAATTAGAGGCATTTCAACAGATTGAAAGTCGGTATTCCCCACACGAAAAGCAAAAATTTAGTGAATGGGTAAGAGAATACAACAGCACATATAGGGCAGATTCATCCATCATTGCCAGTTATTATATTAAAGCAGGGTATTTTGTAAGTCTTGCTGGTAAAATACAAGAAGACGATTCGTTTGTTCCCAACAGAAAGGATTTTTTGCGCATGTATAATAACAAATTTGCACAAAAAGTTTTAAGTGCGACCCGATCTGAACCTAAATTTGCTGTTGGAGATATGGTACAATTACGTGCGACTGTGGGAAAGAGTTGGCAAGATGGGCACCTACAAAAATTAAAATTAAGAAAGTGTTTTGTACTTGAAAATGATTTACCAGTGGTGAATGCGGTTGGTGGTGCCAAAAGATATAGAATTTTACCAATGGGTTCGCCCGAACCTTTGGAAATTGATGAAAGATTTTTAATGAAACCCAATAAACGGGGAAGGAATTCATAATGA
>TARA_R110002074_G_scaffold86408_1_pt1 | contig 15509 bp, 13 predicted proteins | sample TARA_R110002074 | Tara Oceans TARA_R110002074 (sample SAMEA4397215) | marine metagenome | biome: Polar Biome; feature: [MIX] marine epipelagic wind mixed layer (ENVO:01000061); material: water (ENVO:00002006), including particulate matter (ENVO:01000060) such as... | depth 10-100 m
TTTAGTTTTGGTCTTCGCTTTAGGTTTATCCTCTATAGACATAGCGGTCCCTCCATTGTCGACATCCCTTCTTTTCTAGTAACGGTGCAAACCTCACGCACCCAGTCTGATAATTCGTTGTGGCTAATGACCAACAACGTCCCGCGCTCACGCGCTTTTTCATCCAGGAGACTCATAAGTCGTTCAAGCCCTGACCCATCGAGGGCATCGTCAATTTCATCAGCCATCAATATGTTTATTGGTTTCTCTGCCCTGCTTGAAACAACGTCCTGCAAGGCCATTGCGCAGGCAAGTCGAACCTTTCTTTTCTCACCGCCTGACAACATACCGAATGACTCTGTGGCCATCGTTTTATTAAACGCCTCGATATGGAACTTCTCACGGGCCTCGCCCTTTGCGGTGAGCGTTACTGTGTTCCAAACTGCTTGAAGATTTCCGTCTGATAGCAGCGACAGGTAATGGTCAGTTCGCCCATTTAGATATGGCGTAACAGTGTCGAGGATGTGAGCGCGAACCCCTGCTGGACCAAACACAGCCACTGCGTCCTTAGCCAGGCTCAAACGCTTCGTAACCGCCTTAACAATCTCGTTTTGCCCTGCTGAATCGTCTAGGGCTTTATTTGCAGAGGTGGCGGCGTCGGAAACAACACTGTCAAATGGGTTAGCAGCAGCAGTCTCCTCTGCAAGTCGCCCTTTGCGCTCCTTTAGAGCTACTTTGCAGCTCTCCAAATGAGACTCGCTAACACCCCTACGATAAAGCTCTTCCGAGAGCTTCTGTATTGACTCAGAAGCGACGGAAACGTCAGTCATGCTGTCTTGATATGTGTCGCGAATTTCCGTCGATTCAGCAAGCTTAGAATCGCTGTCTTTTGCACCCTCTTGACGATTCTTGAACGCTACTACAGATTCTTTTAGGGCTACCTTTGCAGCCTTCCTGGCATCAGCAGTATCCTCAAGCTCTATAGTCTTGCCGCACTCTCCGCAATCTGTACCGATAAGCTCTTCCACGCTGTCGTATCGGGCCTTGAGGCGCTTAACCTCAGCGGCAGCTACACGCTGCCCTTCTTGCTTCTTGGCCAGATTCACCGATGCGTTTTTTACCGCTTCGTTACGTTGTTTTAACTTAGAGTCCTCAACCGCACGGCCAGCAATGGCAGTTCGGAGTTCGTCAATTTTAGCCTCGTGCCCTCTAGTCGCTTTAGCTAAGGCTGCAAAGTCTTTCTTGACCTCAGCGACAACTTTGGTGGCTTCAGTCACCGACGCTTCAGCGTTGGCTATTACAGACTTTCGACCGTCATTAAATTCCTGCTGCTTGGACTTCGCAGCCCGCAAAGATTCATCAGCAGCTTGGAGCAGAGCTACGCAGGTGTTTGCCTTTGCAGTCTCCGTATCAAGCTCCGCACTGACCGCAGTCATTCTTGACCTGGCTTCTTTGAGCGCGTCTTGAAGGATCGTAATCCCCGCAGCCTCCTCGACAAGCTCTTTAAGGTTCTTGTCGGTCATAGCTGGGAGATTGGGCATTGACTCTTGACCCAGGTAGACCACGCTATTGAAAACAGACGCCGAGCAACCTACAAGCCTGTCAATTACGACCTGAGTGAGCGCATCGGTTCCTAACGTAAGAGTCGTGCCTTCAGCTTCCCAGGGGTCGACCTGCATCTGACTCTCGTCCTTAAGATGCTGTACCTGAACTCGATTCTTACCCTTGCTGTGCTTTCGATAGCGGGTAATAGAATAGAACTCACCGGAGTCCTCGAAAGAGACCCGGACGTATGTATTTTTACCTACAGTTTTGTTGACGATATTATCGCCTGACTCGCCACGAGCTGTGTTGCCATAAAGAGCCCAACTCATAGCATCAGCTACCGTTGACTTGCCTGCCCCGTTAGACGAAGCACTTGAATCGTCCTCGTTAACCCCTGAGATAAGCACTAGGCCCTTTTTATCAAGGTTGAGGTCTGCTTCACCCATCGCCATAAAGCGCCGAATTTGTAATTGGATAATATTCATACGCTTGAAACCTCCCTAAGAATGCTCAAGCACTCTGTGGCTAAAACTTTGCCGCCTTGTTCGTCTGCATATTCGGAGACCGACTCCTCAGTCGTTCCAAGACTTACCGTCGATGTTCGAACACCTGCTGTTGAAGCTTTGGTAACGACCGCGCTTATGAGAACGCCTTTAGCGCCCATGTCGATAAGTAACTGACGGACCTCTGCTAGGTCCTCCGCTGTCGGATCGTCAATACTTGCCCTGACGTAATTGCCTGGGACAGCATCTGCCCACTCGTCTTGGTCGCCGGGAAGCTCGATGAATTTAGGCGCAGTCGATTCGTGATGAATCGGGCCCTTGTCGGTGAGCATTATGAAACCTGCTTTAGTGCCAATGTCCGACCAGGTTTGATGCGTCAAAGCACCTATTGAATAGACCTCTTGCGGAAACATCGCTGAGCCAAAGCTCTTGTGCTGATGATAGTGACCGCAAAACACTGCCTTAAAGCCAAGCTTTGCTAGGTAATCAGCAGTCAGCCCATGCGCAGGTATACCTGTCAGAACGCCATCAAGCGGTGCATGAATTATAACGTGCAGCTTTGAGGCGTCTTTTGTTGAGGCACTATGCTCTAACGTTTTCCGAAGGTCGGACACGCTAGACATCCAGGGAATCATGAGAACGTCCTCATGCACATAGTTTTCGGCGGTCACAGCAACGACACCCACACTCTCCAAGCTAGTGATTAAACTGCCTGAGCTAGTGCTATCGTTGGTTTCAAGGTCGTGATTGCCGCTAATGCAATAAGTCTCAACACCCAATTTATGCCACTTTCGATAGAAGCCCAACACCGGGTTGAGAACTGAGGGAGAAATCTTGCCGCGAACGTGGAATAAATCACCCGCGCAATAGGCAATGCTGCCCCCTGCTGCCAGCAATGTGCTGTATGCACGATCCAACTGCTCAATCTGACCAATCAGTCGAGTGTTTACACCCTCACTGTCGTAGGTCGAGAACGCATCCCATGAGTGAAAGTGGACATCTGAATATAATAGTCTTGGTTTCAACTAATCTTCCTCGTTTTATTCTGTTTGAATGCTAATAATAACTCATCCGTTACTTATTAAACAGTGGCTAAAGATGAATTTTGTAATGGATTTGCTTAAATTCTGACAGCGGTAGCATTCTCTGGATTGACCCGCCTCGTTCAGTCCAGTCTATAAGTTTGGTTTTGGTGGGCGTGAAATACGCCTCTAGGGTTGCGAAGTAATACCGACCGGTATTCTTCGACTTCACTCCAATGACAGTGACACCCCTTCTCTTAGCCAAAGCAAGGGTTGAAGTGTCTATCGCCCAACCGGCATCGTCCTGTCTAATGGCCTTCGAAACCGATCCAACCCTGTTTGTGTAGAGTTGGCGCTCGGTTCGAATCGCCAAGTAAATCTTTACCCCGTTGTCCTGCTCAAAGAAATAGCCATACAGTCTATTTCCTTTCTTGTGCTCTTCCTTGCTCCTCATAAATCCTCTTTAAGTATATAACCGACATCGCGTTGGCTGAGGCGACAAACATATTTCCGTATATGCTTCGCAAAAGCTTGTCCATATTTGCCCGAGCATAGTCTGCGTCCTTATCTAGCATCAGGTGATTGTGCTGTGCGTGGTCGAGATATGCGGTTTCCATATCGTAGATGCCGAGACTCTCGACCACGGCTTTTCCAAAAGACTTCTTGGTTTCAACATCAACCAAAGATACTGTCGTTCCGACCTCTACCCTTGCAGACCAGGCTCTCCCCAATCTAAACGTATTAAACCTATCGCTCATGCCAACTTGACCTTTGAAGGTAAGCAAGGGCTGATAGTGACTGCATCTCCGCACTATCGTTCCAAACCCATCGTTTTCAAGCTTGGCCAACTTAGCGAAGGTTTTACATCGCGGAAAATCTTGCTGCTTATCTCGCCAACCACAGTAATTGCAGAGTAGATTGTCCTTGGATATGTCCGACCTAGACTCTAGGGTGTGGCGTGGCTCCCCATCGGTCAGCAATACTTTGATGCGTCTAAGGTTTGTATTTAGTTCCATGCTTTGCTCCATAAGTTAGAGCAAGTGTAACTTACGTTACTCTATCGGAATGCGGCAAAGTTCAATCAAATCCTCATACAGCTTAGGATCTTCCCGCAACATCTTTGCCACGGCTTCGGGATACTTTTTCTTACCATCAAAGATTAGATAGTTCCCAGACTTTTCAAGGAAGCCAAACTTTGCTGCGTGGTCAACTAACCCACGCTCGATGTCGAAACGACCTGTGCCGTCAGTTTCATACATGAAGTTCCATGTGGTTTCTTTAAAAGGTGCGCTGACCTTGTTCTTGATACAACGCGCCGTAATAACGTGTCCAATCTGAATCTTCTTATCTTTCTTATCCACAATGCGCTTGGACGAAAGCTTAATGCGAAGGCTTGCGAAGAACGCAGGGGCTTTTCCACCTGGAGTCTTCTCGCTATCGCCATATGGCGAGGGGCTTTCACGAAGCTGATTAAGGACAAGCACCGTAATTCGATACTTTTCGGCCTTCTGATTTAGAACAGGAAAGGTCTGCGATGTTGCGCTGGCAAGTGCCAACTTATCAGCCATCGTATTTTCGTCCGCGTCTTTCTCCCACTTGCTTTTCGGGATCATTGCGGCAAGAGAGTCAAAGACCACCACTATAGGGGCGTCTTCTTTGAAGGCTGGGTTTTCACGCAAAGCCTCTGCCGCTTTATATGTCCTGACTATGGCCTCCTCAAAGGTCTCAGGCTTAACGTGAGCGAATCGACCTTGCGTGTCATCAAGCCCTAGCTTACGGGCGAGGTTGATGTCAAAGGAACGCTCTGCATCCATGAACAAGCCGAAGCCGCCTTTGCGGATAGCATCAGCCATGGCGCAAGTAGCGATGGCAGTTTTTCCGCATGAGGCTGCGCCGAACATTTCTGTTATGCGACCTTCTGGGAAGCCGCCTTCAAAGCTGCCCTGAATCGCTTCGTTAAGAGGCGGAAAGCCGGTGTCGATCCAGCCAGGGACTTCAAGAGTTTTGTTGGTGGTTTCACCAAGAATACCCATCAGCCCATCTACTAAGTCTTTAGCCATTATTATTATCTCCTGAAAGGTGCAAGCCAGCCATCTAACCGACCTAGCATTGAATTAAACTATAGGGTTTCAAAGGTGGCCGTAATCTCACCTTCGCTGTAATTACCTTTGACATACTTGCCATTTTTAGAACCGGGCGGTGAGTGATCCGTTCTGAGATCCATCATCGTCCTGTTTTCTGCTAGGCGTTTCAGCCTGTCCGGGGTGCCTAAAGCTACCCATGCTTTGGGCCACTTTTCTTCTGGGTGGTCCCTAATGTATGTAATAGCCGCCCTGATACCGCCGAACCTGTCGAGCATCTTCTTCGCGTTAACCTTGCCGATGCCACCTACTCCAGGCACATCGTCACCGCCGTCGCCCGTCAAACACTTCGACTCCATGAACAATATTGGACAGTCGTAGCCCGTCTTATCCTCAAGAGTGTCGAGGGTAACCAACTGGTCAGCGCGAAAGTCCCACCAATGAACCGTTGGCCCAACAAGCTGAAGCCAATCTTGGTCGCTCGTTACCAATAAAATTTTATGCTTGGCACCAAGACGGCGAACATATTTGCCCGCAATGTCGTCAGCCTCGTAATCACCAGGCACATATTGGTCTACACCCATTGCGGTGAGACAAGCTTTGATGAACGGAACTTGCTCCTTGTATGCGTCTCGTTGCCGAAGCATTGCAGGGTTCTTTTTACGGGTGCTTTTGTATTTGGGCATCATGCAGAAACGCCAGTCTGCTCTACCGTCCCAAACAACTATGATTTTGGCGTATGGGTATTTGACCTTGAGTTCACGCATATAGTCCACGAAGCCAAAAACGGCTTGCGTTTCCATATCGCCCGCCTTCATTACAGCGCCGCCCATTTGACGAGCGAAGCCTATGGCGTTGGCGTCGATTAAAACTATTTCGGGTATCATTTGCGTAACCTCGAGAGGGAAAAAAGGCCGAGACGATTAAATCTCGGCCTTTGTTTAACCGCCCTTAATGACCGGCGCTTGACTAGCTGGCATCATCCAGTTCGTCAAGGTCGAGTTCTGACAGGTCAAGCTCGTCAACGTCCGCTTCAACGCTATCCTCAAGCGCATTAGCTAAGTCAGCATCCGAAATTTCTGCTGCTGGAACTATGGTTGCCGATACAGTCGCTAGTGGCAGAGCTGAGATAGCTACGCCAGCAGGTCCTGCAAGAGTCTTAACAGCGGTAATTGCACTCACCTTGTCTCGGGCGATTTCGTTATCAACAAACTCGTCCAAGTTCGTGATTTTATCCATTACGCCTGCGTCAACTGGAGAAGACTTAGGCGCAACTGCTAGGGTATAGACTGTGTTCATACCCTTGCCATCACGATTGATGATTACATCGTAGCCCTCAGCCAGGTCGAAGATGTTAATGTCCTCAGACTCTGCATATTCTTGAGCATTCACCATCAAAGATTGGAAGACAGTCTTAGGCATATCAATCAGAACTGGGTCTGACTTGTGACCTTTCTTGCCCGCATCATATGGCAGTGCGTTTACGATGAAACGAAGGGAAGCTTTCGCATCCTTCAGCGTTGCCAACACACTCTCATCCGAAGTTAAACTCTCCGCCTGATAAATGGTTGAGCATATAGGGCACTCTTCACCCCTTGTTTTGGCAAGACAAATATAAGTTGCCTTAACTGAGCCGGTCGCGTCACGAACAAAGTGTTTACCAAAATCTTGAGCCGGTATATCTTCGGGATCGCTCCAATGAGGGAGGATTCGAAAGCGACTTTTACCGTCTGGAATCTTTTCAAAATTACTATATGAGCCGCCTGATACTTGCTTTTGCTTGGCAGCAATGCGCTCTTGTAATGTAGCCATAACCTTTTTACTCCGTAATAATTGTGGTTCAATGTGTATCAATATCTAACAGTGTAATTATAACTTACCCGTGACTTATTTGTACATGGTAATGCAAGTTATTTTAAGAACTCCCTGAAGCGCTCCCTGAGCGATGCCCCATGCCTCCATAAAGCTCGTTTTGGGCATTTTTATTGAGCTGGATAATGGTGTCACGCTGCACCTTAATTGCATCACGAACCACCTCAAGCGAGGTCATTACGGCTTGGCTCTCTATTGCACATAGGTCGTTAGCTATAACAGCCTTCTGAGTTTCCACAATGGCCTTAATCTGCGGCTCGGTAAGCTTTTCCCCATCTTCCTTAGCCTTCTTTCGAATCGCCCTGTCTTTCTGCGCCCTCAAAAGAACCTGCTTATTCTTAAACCCATCACGCTGCATACGACCCTTTGCGGCTAGTGTTCCGTAATAGGCATACATAGAAGATAGGCGCAGCAAAGCGTCGTTGAGGTTTGTAGGGTCAAATCTGATGTGCTCCTCAATCTTTTCAGGGTTAGCAAACTGCTTCACCATGTGGTTGTCATTTATGTCCCTTTGGTCTGAAAACAAATCAGAGGGGTTGGGGAGATTCATATCCCACACTCTTTTTTCGGACATCTGTTACTCCATAATTGTGGCGACTTTACGCATTAAATCGTCCAGTTCCGCCTGCTTGCTTGGGTTAAACGAAATCATTGCTGGGTTAAATCCGACTAGGATCGTTGCATCTAAATCCTTGTCGTATATTGCCCGACCCGTATGAGCCATTGCCCCGCCCTTTAAGCCCGGCAAGAAGTGACGGGTTGCACTAGAACCTAGCGTTATAATTATCGGTGGTCTAAGCAGCTCAATCTCCATATCCAGCCACTTGGCGCAGTTCTTTATCTCTTTTTTGCCGAGCACTTTTCCAGACTTGGGGCTTTTAACTAGAGAGGTGAAGTAGCCCTGACTGAGCTTTAGGTCTGCACCCTTCATGGCGGCGCGCATATAGTTTGAGGCTTTACCCTTCATCATCTTCCCCTCGTTCTCTTCCGACCAGTTCGGGCAGTCAGCAACCACCATAAACGCAGCCTTAGAGCCAAGAGTTGGTATCGGATGAACGCCGCCTGACAGGTCGCAGTCGCGACAGGTCTGACACGGACGAATAACATCAGCCAGCAGTCGTTGCTTGGTAATATCGTCACTAGGGATAAGCCTATCAGCCTTGACTGACTCGGCTATTAGACCGGGCATCATGACCATCTGGTCACGGCGTCGATCCATGTGCAACGGATGGATGTGCGTTGGCTCCGTAGAAGCAAATGCCCCTACCTTTTCCAACGTCTCCATTCCCCTGGATGTGCAGAGTCTCGCAGGCACAGAATCTCTGAAATGGGCCATGTCGGTAAACGCACCAATCTCTTCACGAGCCTTAATAATCGCCTTTGAACCGTTTTCTGAGATACCTTTGCAGCGATTGAAAGGCGCGTAAAGGTGACAGTCGCCTGAAGGTGGATAGCGAAGTTCAAATCGGTCGGTTGAGATATTTACATCAGGCGGCATAATTACAATGCCGAACTCTTTAGAGTTTTGAACCAAAGCCTCAAGCTTGTCTTCCTTCATTATTGACAGGCTTGATGCAAAGTATTCCTGCGGGAAGTAAACCTTCAGATACATAGTCCAATAGCTAATTACCGAGTATTCGACCGCATGGGACTTGTTGAATCCATAAGCGGCGAACTTGATAATCTTATTGAAGAGGTCGTCAGCGGCCTCCTCATCCATTGATAACTCTGCGTTGGCTGCTGCGCCAGCGATAAAGCGAGGACGCAGTGCTTCCATCTTTTCTTCGTCCTTTTTACCCATCGCTTTACGAGCATGGTCAGCCTGAGAAAGGCTAAATCCCGCTACGTCGGTAAACACTCTCATAACCTGCTCTTGGTAAATCATCACCCCGAGCGTCTCTTCCATAGCACTCTTCATTGACGGGTGCTCGTAGTAAACTTCCTTCAGCCCTTGACGGATTGCAACATAGTCTTCCATTAGACCGGACTCTTTAGGGCCTGGTCTATAAAGTGAAGTAGCGGCGCAGAGGTCCTCAAAGCTTAAGGTCCCGCCAAACGCTAGATTGCGGAGCAGCTCCCTCATGCCTGCTGACTCAAACTGAAAGACGCCTGTTGTCTCGCCTGCACCGAAGGCCTTCATTGTCCGTTCGTCATCCAAAGACAATCTTAAAAGGTCTAGCTTTTCGTCTTTGGATTCTTCAATGTACTGAAGGCACATTGCGATTTGGTCAAGCGTCTGAAGGCCCAAGATGTCAATCTTGACCAAGCCAAACTCCTCAACTACGCGCTTGTCCCAGTTAATCCCTGGGCAGCCGTCCTTGTGCGTTTCGAACACCGCCCTGTTCATAAGCGGCTCACCACCTACGACTACACCAGCAGCATGACGACCATAAGAACGCATAGTCCCCTCAAGGCCCACAGCCATTTTCCACTCTTGTGGAAAGTCCTCGGAGAACTTCTCAAGCTCAGGCACTTCTTCTGCGGCGGAAGTAAGGCTGACGGGGCTTCCGAAAGGCTTCGGTATCAGCTTACTCACCGATAGCCTGTAATTATCCACTCCGTAAACTCGCCCTACGTCGCGCATTGACCCGCCCGAGGCGATGGTCGTGTAGTTGGCGATGCCCGCTACATAGTCTTTTCCATACCGCTTGATTAGGTAGCTTATGACCTCCTCTCTGCGAGTCGACTGAAAGTCCAAGTCAGCGTCAGGAAGGTCGAGGCGGTCTGGGTTTATGAACCGCTCAAAGAGCAGTCCGAATCTAATAGGATCAACGTCTGTTATTCCAAGAAGGTAAGCAACTAATGAGCCACCGACTGAGCCGCGACCTGGACCAACCTTGATGTCGCTTTTCTTGGAAAATGTAACTAGATCCTCAACGAGCAGGAAGTAACGAGCAAAGCCCATATTTTTAATAACCTTCAACTCGTGATTAAGGCGATCCTTGTAGGCTGCTACATCCACAGATGTCGGCTTATAGCCCAAAACCTCACTTGCGAGCCTGTTCTTCCAGCCGGCCTTGATTAACTTAACCAGCTCGGCATCGTCATTAGGGCCGTAGACTTCAGGAAGACTGACTTCGGATGGCGCCCAAACATATTCAATGTTTTTGGCTAGAGCGTTAGCCGACATATGAGCTTGGTCAATCCAAGCCCTGTCGATAGCGCCGTTGTCATACTTGGCACTTCGAATCTCGCAACTCCTCAGCTCCTCGTAATGGTCAAGAGACTCTTTTAAGGAGAAGTTCCTAACGTAATGCTCAGGCTTAAACTTGCTTGTCATGGTCTCGCGACTAATTATTGTCGCCATGACATCCAAATTTTCAGACTCCTCGTCCAACTTATAAAACGCAGGGCGTATGCTGATTGGGAGAACATCGTTTTCCTGACCCCACATCGCCAGTCTATCGTTTACCCTGTCAAAGTAAGGTGTATTCACAGGCGTTAGCTCAACGTAGGTATCCCCATCGTTGCAAGCAAGCAAACGGTCAATATGTTTAAGGTCTTTAATGCTTCCAACCCCTGCAACGTCTCCCGTTGTCAGAGTTAGATTACCTCGCCCTAAAACTTCACCGAGTTGGTCATAGCTCACTCTAGGCACATAATAATAATTGGCTAAAGTGTCCGAACGGGAGTGTGCAATAGACAGCAGCTCCGTGACGTCCTTTATACCTTCGGGCTTATTTACCCAGACCTTGATGTAAGCCATACTGTTCTGAATTTCCTGTGCACGGCGTTTCATTTTAGTGGTCTTATGAAACATTAGGTTCTCGACGACACAAAGGCGAACCCCAATCACGGGCTTGATGCCCTCCTTGAGACAGGCCTTTGTGAACATCGGCATATTTGAAATTGAGTTGGTGTCACACAGCCCCAAATAGTCGCAACCGTTTTCCACCCCCCACTGAACGTAGTCTTGGACCTTTAATATGCTTTCACCTATAGAAAAGTCTGAGCGTGCTCCTAAAGTCCCATGCTTCATAATCTTGTATTTCCTAGCTCTTGTGTGTGCGTCATACAGACGTTCCACTTTTATTGTTACGCTGATACTGAACTAGCTTTTCCACGCGCTCTGCGCGTTTCTGTGCAATCTCAGAGCATCCCGTCATGAAGTTACATCGCTTGCAGACAGCAGTTTCGGGAGCGCAAGTGACTGCGTATCCAAAACATCCCGGTTGGCTATTCACAGTCATTGGCTATGCTCCTCAGCTCTCGTTTAATAGCGGTTATTTGCTCCGACCTAAGTTTAAGGATGTACTTGCAAACAAAGGACAGACTTAATTCAACAGGCCCTCGAGAATTTATACCTATACTTCTTCCGTATTGGCTTTTCATTTGTAAGGCTTTGAACTCCTCTTCTATCTCTTTAGGAGGAAACTCTGAGAGCAAAAGCGCGGCCCTGGCGTTGGGAGACAGACGCCTTAAAACCTCATCGAAATGAGCCTCGCGAATAATCAGCTCCTCTGTAGGGAATGCTTCTCCTAGACCCTCTTCAATCGACCACTCAGAGACCTCGCCATTTTCAATACTTAAGGTCCCTACTCCGCGTGCTCCTAATTCGTTATCAACCAATTTATTGAGATGCCTTAACAGAGCTTTGCCATATAAAGCGGTGAACGTAAAGCCACGCTCCTCTTCATAACGAGCAGCGCACTTTCTCCACACGAAAAACGCCTCTTGCTTTAGATCCTCAAAAGATAAAGCGCACCCTAGACCGGCGTGGCACCTCGAGAGAACCCTGTTGCACATTAAGGTCGTAATTCCCGCGTGGTCCTCCCACTTGGTGGAAAACCCCTTCGACACTTATTCTTCGCCGAATATGCGTTGAACTAGCTGACCGGCAACTTCCCGCTCAATCGCAGGTAAGCGATTCAGATAGGCTAGTTCAATGCCCGCTTTGAAATCACCCTTAAACTTACCCAAACGACAGGCGTTGATTAGTGAGCGAGGTGAGATTGGCATCGACACTTGGTCATTTTTGCGAATCTTGTTGGCGAATCTAACCATATTTGTCGCATCGCTCTTGGTCATGCCCGCCTGAGTCTCAAGGATGTTCTTTTCGATTTTCTCATCCATGAAGTCGACCTTCTGCACAATGGCGAATCGCTCGTAGTTGGCAGCGTTCTGAACTTGAGTGCCCTGGTATAGGCCTGTTTCGTCACCAACCCCGTTAGTGTTACCCGTCGCTGCGATACGAAAGCTTGGGTGCGGGTCAACGACTCTCCACTTTTCACAAGCATCCTTAATCACCAGTGACTTACCTTCCAAGACCGGCTGATAAACCGATAGAACATGAGGTACAGCAAAGTCGTATTCATCGGCAAGATATACCCAACCGTGCTTCATAGCGAGGGGCAGCCAACCCGGATTAAAGATAGTTTCTCCGTCTTTAACGATCCACTGCCCAAGAATGTGAGCCTCTTCGGTATTGAGGGTGTGCTGGACGCGAATCATTGGTCGATTGGTTCTCGCGCAAGCCTGCTCAACCAGAGTAGTTTTGCCTGTACCAGAGTGACCCCATAAATATACTGGCATACTCGTTTGAAGGCCCATAAGGACGTTCTTAAGGAGCTCTATGTTGTAAACATAGTTTTCATCCACATTCGGAACTTGATACTCAAATTCGTGGCTTTTCAAAACCTCGATTGGTATATCTGCACCTCCGGCCGACTTAGCGGCGGGAGCTAATCCCAAACTGAACACTTCAGCTAGAGGTTGCTTGGTGCTAGATTCGCCTTCAGACATAATGCTGGCGGTCTTTTTAGTGCCCGACAAACGCTCGGCTATTTTAGCTTTAGCGGCATTACTTAAAGTCTCCGCTTCAGGATACTTTGTTTTATATTCCTGTAGCGTAACTTCAGGGTGAGCTTCCGAAAGGTGCTTCTGAATTGCGTGGCACTCTTCCCCGCAAATCTCACACGTTATTTTTCCTGACATCTGTTCTCTCCAGTTATGATGCTTTTGTTAGTCTTAAGAATACTCTCCCCTTTAAGAGAAGTAAATAGTCATGAGTGACTTACCTTTGATTAGCCAAGAGCATTTTTTCCAGCGTCTGCATTACGGTGGTTGGTAAGTCATTAAGGTCGTTTACGACCTCGTAGTTAGGGTAAAATTCTTTTACCGAGCTGTCCTTAATGCCGATACCAAAAGTCTCTACACCGCTATTGCCCAAGTCCTTTACTACCTGTCTAATATGCTCATGAAGGTGGCCCCAATCGCCAGTGCAGCAAGGGTTTCCGTCTGATAGCACAATCGCCACCTTACGCGCCTCTTTCTGAGCTAACAGGCGCTTGCCTGCATAGAGCAAGGACTCCCCATCAACATTCTCCATTTGAGCAATCTCTTTGGACATACGGCTAAAGGCTACTTTGCGCTCCTCAGTGAACCGTTCATCGAAGGTCTTGAGAATAGGCATATAAATTGGGTCGTAGCGGGATACGGTAATACCCTTACTGCGCGTTTCAGAGGCGGACCGCTCAATATCTCTCCAAAGCTTCTCCTCGCTCTTAGTTAATTTCCCGTATCTGCTCCCATACTTGTGAACGCCAGTCGTGAAGCCAATAACTTCGTTGGTTATCTGCATACGATCCAAAGCCATACAGAGGGCCATTGCGCAGTCCATCGCCAACTGCATCTTAGTTCCTGACATCGAACCTGACATATCAACAACCAATGATACCGCTACATCCTTAGTGCGCGACTTGTGGACCCGACGGAAAACTCGGTCGTCTTTGCCCACGCACAACTTGTGAAGTGAGGAGCCGTGAAGCTTGCCCGATCTAAACCCGGGAATAGCCCTGCTGTGCGACCTTGCAGCCATTGACCTTTCAAGACGCTTTTGGAGATGTCCGGAGGTTTTCGCAACCCGCTCTATCATTTCCCTAGCTCTCGCTAACTGTCTCTCGCTTGGCGCTTCTTCGGGAGCCCATCGCTCAATAATATCCAGGTCGGTGGATGCGGGAAGATATGTGCCTGGAGTAAGCTCGCCACGAAGGGTCGATTCGATAACCTGCTCCATCATCTGGTCAATATCTTTAAGCTCCTCGATAGCCGCCTTCATATCGTCGGCTTTTTCGAAGGACTCGTTGGTTATCTCGCCTTTGACTTCGCGAACCTCTCTATCTTCCTCTCCCTCCTCCTCATCCTCTTCACCCTCTCCGTCCAAAGTCTCTGAAGTTTCCTCTTCGTCTGAAGTCTCCTCTTCGTCTGGCTCGGTGGGTTCATCAGAATCGTCTTCCGTCTCGTCAGGCTCGGGGACTGTTGTGCCTTCGGAAGAATCGCCGATTGAGTCATCGCCTGAATCTGAGCTTTCACCCTCGCTTGAGGCCTTAGATTCTAGCTTTTTCCGCTCTTCCTCTTCCTCTTCTTCCTTTCTTCGCTTGTATTCCTCGATCCGGTTTTGAATCTTTACCGCAAGTCTGAAAGACCCCTCAGAGTTTCGAACATCGGCGATTTCATCTAAGGTGTCTTGACCGACCATCTCAACGAAATCCTCCGTATGCTTCCAAAGGTCGTTAGCATCCATAAACTCTTGAGCTACGGGCTGGCCGGCCCAGGCTCTCATTGCCGGAACTAAGATGTTTGCGAGGATTTGTTTGTTGTCCTTGCTAAGCAGCGCCTCTTCGACGTTGGGCGCGATAAGCTTATCCTGCACATAACCCCACACATCGTTGAGGTTTTTACCAGAGCCCTTGTAGAGCTTCTTCATGTGGCGCTCAATCATCGTATCCTCGATGATGTTCCACATAGGCATAGTATCTGAGGCAACAGCTTTATCGCCCCACTCAAAGTCAGTAAATAGTATATGAGCAACTTCGTGATCCAAAAAGCCTTGAACTGCAATAACAAGGTCTTCGGATGCGTTCTCAGGTAACTGCGGCAGACATACATACTGTATGCCCTCTTTTTTGTCCCAGGAGACGTATGCTTTCATACCTCGCTGATAGACAGGAATCTTCTTGTCGGTGAGCATTGCGACTACTTGTTTAATAGAAGCACGCAAAACGTCCAATCGTGTTGCCCTCATTTGACTGCCCTCTTAAGTCATTGCTGAGTTAGTATTATAGAGCATAAAAAACGGGAGTGACGATACTGCCATCTAACTCCCGTTTATTTAGTTATCTCTTGCGCCTTCGGCTCTTCCATCTCAATCATAAAGGAGCCACTGAAGGAGTAGGCGTCTAAAGGTATAAATTCGTGACCTATCGACGAGGATATTGTGACTAGCCTTTCACCTTTTTGGGTAATAAGTTCGTGAAAGGTATTTACGCCGACATCTAGCTGCTGGACAATTTCCATATTTTCTAGCCAGTTGAAAAACATCTCGGGGCCATTGTGGATATGAATTTTTGTGCCATCTCTACCCTCTACTCTTTTATAAGGCTTATTGCGCTTGAAAGTATTGGCCTTGATGGCTGTGGCTCGCCCGTCAATGCCAATCAATGCACAGACTACCCCGTCAGAATACTTTTGGGAGTTCGAGTAGACCAGCCTATAAAAGTCCCCTCCCG
>TARA_R110002074_G_scaffold68868_1_pt1 | contig 15502 bp, 19 predicted proteins | sample TARA_R110002074 | Tara Oceans TARA_R110002074 (sample SAMEA4397215) | marine metagenome | biome: Polar Biome; feature: [MIX] marine epipelagic wind mixed layer (ENVO:01000061); material: water (ENVO:00002006), including particulate matter (ENVO:01000060) such as... | depth 10-100 m
TTGAGCTTAGTCGAAAAATCTCAATAATCTATAAATCAACATTTTTAATTTTTAAGAGATTCTTCATTTTCATTCAGAATGATGCTTTTTAGACAGCCTCTTCGCATTAATATAGATAGAATGTGTTTTTTAATCGATTAATACAAAGTTTGCTATTAGTTTGTTTTTACCTCAAAACCCTCAAGCTTCCATTTTGTAATACCGCCTTCTAGGTCATAGATTTTATAAAATCCTGCTTCTTGCATTTTTTTTGCGCTTTTTGCGCTTCTATTTCCAGATTTGCAATACACAATTACTGGTTTGGATTTATCAAGTTTTTCTATGTCTTGAGAAAATGCATTAGAGAAAAAGTCAATGTTTTGAAAACCTTCAATATAACCTTCGCTATACTCTTCAGGTGTTCTAACATCTACTAATTGCACACCTTCCATTTGTGAAATTTGTTGCATTTCTTGAGGTGTAATTACTTCAATTGTACTTGTAGTTGTAGTAGTTTCTTTTTCTTTACAGCTATAACTAAAGGTTAAAAGAGCTATTAAAATATAAAGTGATTGTTTCATAATAATTTTTTTTAGTTCGTTACTAGATCTTCATTCCACTCAAGAATTCCACCAGAAAGATTAAACGCATTTTTAAACCCTAATTGATTCATGATGGCACAGGCTTGACCGCTTCTAGCGCCAGATCTGCAATACACATAATAATTTTTGTTTTTATCTAATTCTTCAAGTTTATATATAAACCCTTGACCTTTATAAATATCCATCTGAATGGCGTTTGGTATAATCCCTTCTGCAACTTCTTCATCAGTACGCACATCTAATATAACAGCATTAGCGTCCTTTGCTAGTTGTTGTTTCCACTCTTCTTGCGTCAAATTTGCCATAAATTATTTTTTAGCAAATTTAAGATTTCTTTAGAATTTATAATATAGTCTATAAAAAAATTGACTTATATTTTTATTAGCTGTCTTTTTTAACTTTTATTGTGCAGCCAATAGCACGTGTCTTGGTTTCAGAAACAATTTCCCCCTCCAATAATGCATCTACGGCATTTTCAACATACTTGATGTTTACAGCTGAAGCATCCATATAATTATCGTCAATAGCTCCAATATATTTTACAATATTACCTCTGCTTGTTTTTTCTAGCACATATACGTGAGGTGTTTTGGTTGCACCATATTGTGGATAAATTTTTTGCCCTTCATCCATTAAGTAAGGAAATGTAAATCCTTTTGTTGTTGCTCTGGCTTTCATAGCTTCCATACTATCTCCTGGTTGTACTTCTGGATTATTTGGCATTATTGCTATAACTGGATAGCCTTTTTTTGCATATTTATCATTTAATGCTATAATTCTATCTTCATATTTAACTGCATATGGGCAAGTGTTGCAAGTAAAAATCACGATAAATCCCTTAGCGTCTTTATAATTTGCCAATGAGACCATTTTTCCATCAATGTTTTTAAGCTTGAAATCTGTAGCAATATCACCTATTTCATAGCCATTGTTAAAAGTATCAATAGTAACTGTAAAAGCACTTAAAATAAATACCATTACAAGCACAGGCATTGTTTTAATAAGTTTCATAGTTTTTAATTTAGGAATTGTTTTAATTCTGTTTCTAATTCGTTATAAGTAAACGGTTTGTCGTAAAATTTTCGTTTATCTTTATTATAAATTATGGTCACTGGAATGGCTCCATCCCAGTTTTCATTGACTTTAGGAATCCATGTGTTCATATTTACATCGTCGAGCACTAATATTTTCGATTTTAAATTATTCACTTTAATAAATGGTTTTAGCTTGCTTTCATATTGATGAGGAAAATCCAGATTTACAAGAATTACTTCTACTCCATTCTCCTTGTAGTTCTTATTTAATTGCTCAAAATGAGGCAGCTCTTTTATACAAGGTGCGCACCAAGTTGCCCAAAAATTAATTACATAAATGCTGTCATTATTTTTAGTGAGGTAAGGTTCCAACCCTTTAAAATCGAGAATTTCAAGTTTAACATCATCAACTGTTAAGGCATCGACTTTTATGCTGTCTGTTTTGGCTGTTTCAGTTTTTGTATCGGTCTTACAAGAAACCAAGAGCACTACAAAAAGAACTAGTAATTGTTTCATATTATAAAAATAACCATCTGTTTTTAGTATTCGTAAACTTTAACAAAACTTTTCGACTCACCATAAAACGACTAATTTTGAATTTCATCATATTTTTAATGATAACATTTGATTATTTAAATTTCATTTCTATATTTGACTCAAATAATAAACATGAACACAATTTTAAATAATACTTGGTGGTGCTGCTCTCGAAACTCAATTTCGTGAACTAGACCATTGTATATTTAAATAACAATATATTTAGGCTTGTCATTCACGACAAGCCTTTTTTTATGATTAAAACATGTACCATTTAAAAACACATTACAAAAAAATTCTGGCAGATACCATTACGCCTGTGAGTATTTATCTTAAAATTCGAGATAAATACCCAAACAGTATTCTGTTGGAAAGTAGTGACTATCACACAAACGATAATAGCTTCTCCTATATATGCTGTAATCCCATTGCATCTATAAAAGTAGAAAATGATGAGATTGTACAATCTTTTCCTGATGGAAGCTCTGAAAAGAATAGTACAAAAAGTATAGATGTTACTGATGAAATCCACAAATTCACCAAACGTTTTAAGGTTGATTCTGATGAAGAATTCAAATTCATAAACAACGGAATTTTTGGTTATACAGCTTACGATGCTGTGAAGTATTTTGAATACATTGAAATTTCAAAAAAATCAGACTTTCTATATATTCCAGACATCTACTATGCTGTGTATCAAAACATAATCGCCATCAATCATTTTAAGAATGAGGCTTACATTTTTGCCCATTGCTTTGATGCCGAAAACAATATTGGTGATATACACCATTTGATTAAAGCCAAGAATTTTGCATCCTATCAATTCAATTCTGAGGGAGACATTTCTTCTAACTTAACAGATGAAGACTATAAAAAACAGGTCGAATTGGCTAAAAAACATTGTGCAAGAGGCGATGTCTTTCAGTTAGTGTTATCAAGAAAATTTCAACAAAATTTTATAGGCGATGAATTTAATGTGTATCGCGCCTTGAGAAGCATCAACCCTTCTCCTTACCTATTCTACTTCGACTATGGAAATTTCAAAATTTTTGGCAGTTCTCCAGAAGCGCAACTGGTTGTTAGTAATGGAAAGGCTGAAATACATCCAATTGCTGGAACATTCAAGCGTACTGGAGACGATTTAAAAGATGCCAAATTAGCAGAAAAACTGGTTGAAGATGCTAAAGAAAATGCCGAACATGTCATGTTAGTGGATTTAGCTCGTAACGACTTGAGCAGACATGGAAGTGACGTTACTGTTGAAAAATATCGAGAAGTGCAGTTCTTTTCCCATGTTATCCATTTGGTGAGCAAAGTAACAGGGAAAAAACATGACGATGTATCGACTATGCAAGTGGTTGCAGACACATTTCCAGCAGGCACTTTAAGCGGAGCTCCAAAACATCGTGCGATGCAACTTATTGAAGATTACGAAAAAACAAGTCGGACATATTATGGTGGTGCCATTGGTTTTATGGATTTTGAGGGTAATTATAATCATGCCATTATGATAAGAACCTTTTTAAGTAAAAACCATCAATTGCATTGGCAGGCAGGAGCAGGATTGGTGTCAAAATCCAATGCAGATAACGAGTTACAGGAAGTATATAATAAGTTGGGAGCATTAACCAAAGCTATTGAATTGGCAGAAAACATTTAAAATGAATAAACTCGAAGAATCAAATAATTCTCTCCCTTTGGGAGAGATGTCGCAAAGCGACAGAGTGGGCAAAAAAGTATTAGTAATAGATAACTACGACAGTTTTACTTACAATCTCGTCCATTATTTAGAAGATTTGGATTGTGATGTAACTGTGGTTAGAAACGACAAATTAACTTTAGAAGATGTAAACCCATTTGACAAAATTCTGTTATCTCCTGGACCTGGAATTCCCGATGAAGCTGGACTTTTAAAATCTATTATCAAAGAATATGCATCTTCAAAAAGTATATTAGGTGTATGCCTTGGTCAACAAGCCATTGGTGAAGTTTTTGGTGGAAGATTAATCAATTTAGATGAAGTTTACCATGGCGTAGCAACCAATGTTTCTATTACTGTTGATGATGAATCCATGTTTAAAGGATTAGGTAAAAAGATAGAAGTAGGAAGATATCATTCATGGGTCGTCGATGCCAATTTACCTGATTGTTTAGAAGCCACATCTTTTGATGAAAACGGACAAATCATGTCCTTACGCCACAAAATATTTGACGTAAAAGGTGTACAATTTCATCCAGAATCAGTATTGACACCACATGGAAAAAAGATTTTAGAGAATTGGGTTAATAGTTAGCAAGGTGGAGTAGCAGTGGGCAGTATATATTCGAGCAAATAAAAAATAATTAATAAATTCTCTCCCTTTGGGAGAGATGTCCGACAGGACAGAGTGGGCTTATGAAAAAGTTATTAAACAGATTAATTAACCAAGAAAGTATCTCAAGCGAAGAAGCAAAAAAGGTTTTGGTAAACATCTCAAAAGGCGATTACAACCAAAGTCAAATTGCCTCTTTTTTAACCGTTTATATGATGCGTAGTATTACTCTTGAAGAACTACAGGGATTCAGAGATGCACTTTTAGAACTATGCATTCCAATTGATTTAAAAGAGTTCAATGCCATAGATTTATGCGGAACTGGAGGCGATGGAAAAGACACATTCAACATCTCCACTTTGTCATCATTTGTAACCGCTGGAGCTGGAGTTAAGGTTGCTAAACATGGTAATTATGGAGTATCGTCAGCTTGTGGCTCATCCAATGTTATGGAACATTTGGGCATTAAATTTTCCAATGATGAAGATTTCCTAAAACATACTATTGACAAAGCTGGAATTTGTGTGCTGCACGCACCTTTATTTCATCCAGCCATGAAAAATGTGGCACCAATTAGACGAGAATTGGGTGTAAAAACGTTCTTTAATATGTTGGGTCCTATGGTAAATCCATCATTTCCCAAAAACCAAATGGTAGGTGTTTTCAATTTAGAATTACAGCGTTTGTATGGCTATCTATATCAACAAACCGATAAAAATTACAGCATTGTTCATGCCTTGGATGGTTACGACGAAATATCATTAACAGGAAAAACCAAAGTCATTTCAAATCAATCTGAAACCCTATTTTCACCAGAAGATTTAGGTGTTAACCAAATTGAGCAAAATGCCATTTTTGGTGGTAATACCGTTGAAGACGCTGCCAATATATTTGTAAAAGTAATTAATGGAAAGGGAACAGAAGCGCAAAATAATGTGGTATGCGCCAATGCTGGATTAGCGATTGCAACCTCAAAACAAATTAGTCATTTAGAAGGATTTGAATTGGCAAAGGAATCGTTACTTTCAGGGAAGGCAAAACAAAGTTTAGATAAATTAATTGAATTAAGTAATAAATAAGTTGGCAGTCAGCAGTCGCAGTAAACAGATTGCTTTGTGACTAAAAAATTAAAAAATATAATAATAGGATTTAGGATTAAAGGAGAATATTTTAAAAAGTAAAGTCCCTAATTCCGACACAGTCGGAAATATCAAAATTCAGAAATAATGAACGTAGGAATGTAGATGCGAAGCATAGCTTCAAGCACGAAATTCCGAAAGTGAATGATGCTTTAGCAATTTCCTAATTTTGATATGATTTTTTGGCTTGGTTTATCCTGAGCGAAATCGAAGGGTTTTGTATCTAGACAAAATGAACAGAAAACAGATATAAAAAATGAACATTTTAGATAAAATAACAGTCGATAAACGCAAAGAAGTCGCTTTAAAAAAAGAGCTCATCCCAATTGAAATATTTGAGGGAACGCCTTTTTTTGAAAAAAAAACAATATCATTAGCTAAAAAATTAAGTTTAAGCAAAACTGGAATTATTGCCGAATTTAAACGTCGTTCCCCATCAAAATCAATTATAAACAATACAGCGATGGTTGAAGATGTAGCTTTTGGCTACGAACAGGCAGGTGCTTGCGGTATGTCTGTATTGACCGACGAAATTTATTTTGGAGGTATGCTGGACGATTTATTATTGGCACGCGAAAATTGCGATTTACCCTTACTGCGTAAAGAATTCATTATTGACGAATATCAAATTATAGAATCCAAAGCCTTTGGTGCAGATGCTATTTTACTGATTGCGGCCATTTTGACAAGAGACGACATCAAGCAATTTTCAGAATTGGCAAAAAGCTTACATCTTGATGTGTTGCTGGAAGTTCACAATGAAGAAGAACTGCATAAATCCATTATGCCTTCATTGGATATGCTTGGGGTTAACAACAGAAACCTAAAAACTTTTGATGTTAGTTTAGAAACAAGTAAAACATTAAGCGAATTGATTCCAGATGATTTTGTAAAAATATCTGAAAGTGGCATTAGTTCTATTAAAGCTATAAAAGAATTACAACCTTTTGGTTACCAAGGATTTTTAATTGGCGAAACCTTTATGAAAACGGATAATCCAGGAGCAAGCGCATCTAAATTTATTAAAGACATAGAATCATGAAACTGAAAGTTTGCGGAATGAAACACCAGGATAACATTTCCGAAGTTGCAGCTTTGCAACCAGATTATCTTGGGTTTATTTTTCATGAAGAGTCACCAAGAAATTTTGAAAATACGATTCCTAAAATTTCAGATTCAATCAAAAAAGCAGGCATTTTTGTAGATAAGGAAATTGGTTTTATAATTGATAAAATTAAAACCCATCAATTAGATGCAATTCAGTTACACGGAAGTGAGTCACCTGAATTTTGTGAGGCTTTGCGTGATGCTGAACTTGTTTTAGCATCTCACCAAAAGAACCTGAAACAAGTTCAGGTCGAGTTAATCAAAGTATTCTCAATTAAAGACGAATTCGACTTTTCAGTCCTGAAACCCTATGAAGCAGTATGCGATTACTATTTGTTCGACACAAAGGGAAAACTCCCTGGAGGCAATGGCTACACGTTTAATTGGAGTGTTTTAAAAGATTATCCATCAACCAAACCTTTCTTTTTAAGTGGAGGAATAGGATTAAATGAAATTGACAGTGTTCATTCATTCCTGCGTAGGCAGGAATCTAAATATTGTCATGCCATAGATGTAAACAGCAAATTTGAAATTAAACCCGGATTAAAGAATATAGAAAAATTAAAAGAATTTAAAAAACAATTGTCATTACGAAGGAGGCACGACTGAAGTAATCTGTTTAAAAAGATTGCCACGCTTTGCTCGCAATGACTTAATTATAGAACATGAGCTACAACATCAACAAAAAAAGAATATAAACAGGACAAAGTAAAAGTCAAGTCCTTATTCCGACAAGGTCGGAATCATCAAAATTCAGAAATAATGAACGCAGGAATGTAGATGCGAAGCGAAGCTTCAAGCACGAAATTCTGAAAGTGAATGGTGCTTTAGCAATTTCCTAATTTTGATTTGATTTTTTGGCTTGGTTTATCCTGAGCGAAGTCGAAGGGTTTTGCATCAAGACAAAATGAACGGAAATAAAAATAGGAGTTTAATTAAAAAGATTCCTGCTTCCGCAGGAAAATATTATGAGCTACAACATCAACAAAAAAGGCTATTACGGAAAGTTTGGAGGCGCATTCATTCCGGAAATGCTCTATCCCAATGTAAAAGAGTTGCGCCAAAACTATTTAAAAGTCATGGCAGAACCAGATTTTCAAAAAGAGTTCAACCTGTTGCTAAAAGATTATGTTGGTCGTCCTTCTCCACTCTATTACGCCAAGCGTTTATCAGAAAAATACAATACTAAAATCTATCTGAAACGTGAAGACCTCAACCATACAGGAGCACATAAAATCAATAATACCATTGGACAAATTCTCATGGCAAAGCGCTTGGGTAAAACAAGGATTATCGCCGAAACTGGAGCAGGACAGCATGGTGTTGCCACAGCAACTGTTTGTGCTTTAATGGGATTGGAATGTATTGTATATATGGGAGACATCGATATTGCTCGTCAAGCACCAAATGTTGCCAGAATGAAAATGCTTGGTGCAGAAGTTCGTCCAGCCCTTTCAGGAAGTCGAACACTTAAAGATGCAACCAATGAAGCCATTCGAGACTGGATTAACAATCCGGTAAATACGCATTACATTATTGGCAGTGTCGTTGGGCCACATCCATATCCAGATATGGTTGCACGATTTCAGTCGGTGGTTTCCCAAGAAATCCAATGGCAATTAAAAGAGCAGGAAGGTACGACAAAACCAGATTATGTGGTAGCTTGCGTTGGTGGAGGCAGTAATGCAGCAGGTGTGTATTACCATTATTTAGATGATGAAGATGTAAAACTCATAGCTGTGGAAGCCGCTGGAAAAGGTGTAAACTCCGGAGAAAGTGCTGCGACCTCTGTATTGGGGAAAGAAGGTATTATCCATGGCAGTAAAACCCTTTTAATGCAGACCAAAGACGGTCAAATTACAGAACCTTATTCCATTTCTGCAGGGTTGGATTATCCTGGAGTTGGACCCATGCATGCCCATTTATACAAATCTGGAAGAGCAGAATTCATTTCTATAACCGATGATGATGCCATGACAGCAGGATTGGAACTGTGCAAGTTGGAAGGCATCATTCCAGCCATTGAAACCTCTCATGCATTGGCTGTTTTTGATAAGAAACAATTCAATAAAAACGATATTGTAGTGGTAAGTTTATCAGGTCGAGGCGACAAGGATTTGGACACGTATATTAACCACTTTAATCTTTAGTATTATGGCGTTACCACAAGGGTCAGGCTTTCCGCTATATCTTTTTATGCTAAATATATTTCAGTATCTCATGAAACAATATCAGTTTAGCATAAAAAGGATGCCGCTTCAATCCTTAACGCAAAACAGAACTAAAATGAAAATGATAATATAATTTAAACTTGGAGTTCCGACAAGGTCGGAATCATCAAAATTCAGAAATAATGAACGTAGGAATGTAGATGCGAAGCGTAGCTTCAAGCACGAAATTCCGAAAGTGAATGATGCTTTAGCAATTTCCTAATTTTGATATGATTTTTTGGTTCGTTTTGTATCTAGACAAAATGAACAGAAAAAAGAAAGAAAAATAGAACTTAAAATAATAAGATTCCTGCCTTCGCAGGAATGACAGAATATGAACAGAATCAATCAAAAACTAAAAGAAGACAAAAAATTGCTCTCCATCTATTTCACAGCTGGATATCCAAATATAAATGATACAGTCACTATCATTCAAAATTTAGAAAAAAACGATGTCGATATGATTGAAATTGGCTTGCCATTTAGCGACCCTTTGGCAGATGGCCCAACCATTCAGGCAAGTTCCACACAAGCTTTAAAAAATGGTATGACCACGGAAGTGCTTTTCAACCAATTAAAAGATATCAGGAAAACGGTCAATATCCCTTTAATCATTATGGGTTATTTTAATCCAATGTTACAATATGGTGTTGAAGCTTTTTGCAAAAAATGTCAGGAAATTGGAATTGATGGACTCATCATTCCGGATTTACCAGTTGATGTCTATCACAAAGAATACAAATCCATTTTTGAAAAATATGGATTAATCAATGTATTCTTAATTACGCCTCAAACCAGTGATGAACGTATTAACTATATCGATTCCATCTCCAACGGATTTATCTACATGGTAAGTTCGGCAAGTACTACAGGAGCAAAATCTGGTTTTGGTGCTGAACAAACCAATTACTTTAAACGTATTGCAGATATGAACCTAAACAATCCTCAAATAGTGGGTTTTGGCATTAGTAATAACGAGACTTTTGCACAAGCAACCCAATATGCAAAAGGTGCCATTATTGGCAGTGCATTTATCAAGCATTTAACCAATAATGGTGTCGATAAAATCGATAGTTTTGTAAAACAAATACTTGAATAATGGATACTTTTAATCGAAAGAACCACTGGGAAAACATTTACAGTACCAAACAATTAAACGAAGTAAGTTGGTATCAACCAACTCCAGAAACATCACTTAAATTCATAAAAGCATTGAACATCCCTAAAACCGCAAGCATTATCGATATTGGTGGAGGCGACAGTTTTCTGGCAGATAATCTATTGCAATTGGGCTATCAAAATATAACTGTTCTGGATATTTCCAAAAAAGCGATCGAGAGAGCAAAATTACGTTTGGGAAAACAAAGCAAAAACGTAAAATGGATTGAAGCTGATGCTTCTGATTTTAATCCAACAGAAACCTACAATCTTTGGCATGATCGAGCAGACTTTCATTTTTTAACTAAAGAACAAGAAATAGAAAATTATATTAAATCGGCTCAAAAGGGAGTTAAGGATTCTGGCCATTTAATAGTTGGAACGTTTTCAACTGATGGACCAGAAAAATGCAGCGGAATAGAAATTACACAATATTCCGAATCAACTCTCACAAAAAGATTTAGCAAATTCAAAAAGGTGAATTGTCAACTAATTGAACACGAAACACCTTTTAACACCAAGCAGAGTTTTATTTTTTGTACGTTTAAAAAACCCTAAATAAATGAACCCACTCAATAACTGGAAATTAATTGTACTTCTCTGCTTAACTTTGGGTTTAGCACCTTTTTATCCAGAGCCACATATTGTTGGCAAAATAAGATGGATTGCAGGAGGAGCCAATGGTATGCAGCTCATGGATTGGTTCGACACATTGCTACATGGTTTTCCTTTTATACTCTTAATTCGAATTATTATACTAAAACTAATGTCAAAAAATGCCACTTAATATTGTCCTCATTGAACCTGAAATCCCAAATAACACAGGGAATATTGGCAGATTAAGTTTGGCAACAGGATCTAACTTACACTTGGTAAAACCATTTGGTTTTGAGATTGACGACACACGGTTAAAACGTGCTGGATTGGACTATTGGCAACACCTTTCTGTAACTATTTATGATAGTATTGAGGATTTCTTCAATAAAAACAAGAATAAAAAAATGGTGTTTTTATCCAGTCATGCCATAAAAGACCATTGGTCAATCGATTTTGAAGACGATATGTTTCTCATCTTCGGAAAAGAATCGGTTGGGTTGCCCAAAGATTTAATTGAAAAACATTCAGATAAATTATTTAAAATTCCGCTTTACAGTAAACACGTAAGAAGCTTAAATTTGGCAAATGCTGTGAGTATTGTGGTATATGAAGGCTTAAAATATTTAAGATAAGTTAGGCTTGACATTATGTAAAAAAAATTTACCTTGGATTCTTACTTTGGGCAGATTAAAACTGACCATATCAAGCATTGTAATGCATTTTAAGCTTACATATGAAAGGAGATTATTATAAAACAAAAGAATCCGTTGAAGAATATATCAAATTAGCAAAAGATGTTAATGGAAAGTTATTAATTGAAAAACTAAAAAATATTTTACCATATAATTCAACAATTCTTGAAATTGGTTCTGGTCCTGGAACGGATTGGAAAATTTTGAACGAATTTTATGAAGTTACTGGTTCTGATAACTCAAATGAGTTTCTTAATCATTTGATCAATAAAAATCCTAAAGGGAAATTCCTTGAATTAGATGCTGTTTCTTTAAAAACTGAAATGAAATTTGATGGGATTTATTCAAACAAAGTGATGCATCATTTAAAAGATATTGAATTGATAGGCTCTGTTAAAAGGCAAAATGAGATTCTAAATTCTAATGGAAAAATTTGTCATTCTTTTTGGAAAGGAGAAGGTTCTGAAATTTTCAAAGGTCTTTTTGTAAATTATCATAGTATCGCAACACTTACAAAAGTGTTTGAAAAATATTTTAAAATATTATCAATCGAAGAATATAAAGAGTTTGATGAAAACGACTCTCTTTTATTGGTTGCAACAAAAAAATAAGGCACCTAATATTATACCAAAACGATAAACCAACTCCAAAAAATCAGTCCCTTTTCTGTTTCTTGCTTAACATATTGAGATACATATTCTCCACTTTAGTTCGTGCCCAAGGTGTGCGACGTAAAAACTTTAAACTGGATTTCACTGAAGGATCCTGTGTAAAGCAACGAATATTAATGTTATAACCTAAATATTCCCAACCATAATGGGCAACCAAATCGTTTATAATTTGCTCAAGTTTAATACCATGCAAAGGGTTATTTGGTTGAGATTCCATTGGGTTAAAATAATTTAGTAGCTATAATTAACGTCTATTGCGATTTCGGTTTCTATTTTTATTTCTGCTAGTATTTCTACTATTTCCAGAATTACCACCATCACCAGGCCTTCGTGAGCCTTGAGACTTTGGTTTGTTAGACCTTCGCTGGTTTCTTCCGCCTCCTTGACCTCGCTTTATTGGCGCAGTGGATGCATTAGGGTCAGGTTCAAAACCTTCCACAATTTCTACAGGTATTTTTAAACCCACGAGCTTTTCAATATCCCTTAAATAGGTCGTTTCATCGGCACTTACCAAAGATATAGCTTCACCACTGGCTCCTGCCCTTCCGGTTCTTCCTATTCTGTGTACGTAGTCTTCCGAAATATTCGGCAATTCAAAATTAACAACATGTGGCAGTAACGGAATATCCAATCCACGAGCTGCAATATCGGTTGCTACCAAAACCCGAACGCTTCCGTTTTTAAATCCAGCCAATGCCTTGGTTCTTGCTCCTTGACTTTTATTGCCATGAATGGCAGCAGCCGAAATACCTGCACTTACCATTTTTTTACACAATTTATTGGCTCCATGTTTGGTTCTGTTAAATACCAATACCTGTTTCCAATTACCTTCAGAAATTAACTTAATAACCAAGTCTGTTTTCTTCGCCTTTGCTACACGATATACTTTTTGTTCTATAGCATCAACTGTCGTGTTTTCGGGTGTTGCCTCAACCAAAACAGGATGGTGCAATATGCTATTTGCCAGGTTTTTTATCTCTTTTGAAAACGTAGCCGAAAACAATAAATTTTGTCTCCGTGAAGGCATTAAGCTCATAATCTTGTCTATATCTCTTTTAAAGCCCATATCGAGCATTCTATCAGCTTCATCTAAAACCAAAATTTCAATTTTAGAGAGCGACAATAAGCCTTGATTTTGCAAATCGATGAGACGTCCTGGAGTTGCAATAAGTATATCTACACCATTTCGGATTGTTGCCACTTGTGGTCGTTGGTTAACACCTCCAAAAATAACAGCCGATCGAATATCTAAAAACTTACTATATGCTTTTACATTGTTATGTACTTGTGCTGCCAACTCTCGTGTTGGTGTTAGTACCAAAGCACGAATAGGGCGTTTACGCATTTGCTGACCTCGAGACAAATTTTGAAGCATAGGCAGAGTAAAACCAGCTGTTTTACCAGTTCCTGTTTGGGCAGATGCCAATACATCTTTACCTTCTAAAATTAAAGGAATTGCTTTTTGCTGTATTGGTGATGGCGTTGTATAGCCTTGCTTATCGATTGCTTTTAATAAGGCATTAGATAAACCTAAAGAGTTAAATGACATATAAATGATTTGGCCAATAATTGGCATTTATAAATGACATTCTTATCTATAGCGCCATTTTTATTAAAGTGCAAAGTTAATCTAATTTATGCCATCGCCTTGATTTTGTGTGAAAATTAGTCGAACTTCGTTGTCAACAATGCTTAACAAAAGCAATGGCAATAATTTAATTAAAATATCATTTATGAAAAATTACCTAAAATTTTTAATAATAGTACTATTTATTAGTTGTGAAAACGACAAAAAAGACACTTCAAAATTAGTAGAAGTTGACATAAGTACTATCGGTAATCATATTGAGCGTCTTGCGTCAGATGAATTTCTAGGAAGAAAACCATTTACCGAAGGTGAAGTAAAAACCGTGAACTATTTAAAAGATGAGTTTGAGAAATTAGGGCTTTTACCAGGAAATGGCGATAGTTATTTTCAAGATGTTCCATTAGTAGAAATTACTGGAACACCATCTGAAAAGATGATGATTTCTGGGGAAAAAGGAAATTTTAATTTAGAATCCTTAAAGGATTTTGTAGCCACAACAAATAAAACAGTAACCAATGTTGGTCTGGAAAACTCCGAACTTGTTTTTGCAGGTTATGGCATCGTTGCTCCAGAATATGGATGGAATGATTATGAAGGAATAGATTGGAAAGGAAAAACAGCTGTTGTTTTAATTAATGATCCAGGTTTTAAATCGGGAGATTCCACCTTATTTAAAGGAAACGAAATGACTTATTATGGTCGTTGGACCTACAAATATGAAGAGGCTGCCAGACAGGGCGCAGCTGGACTTATTATAATTCATGATACTGAGCCAGCTTCTTATGGTTGGAACGTTATCGAATCTGGCTGGAGTGGTGCGCGACTAGTTATTGAAAGTGATTTACCACTTTTAGATGTTGAATCTTGGATAAGTAGTGAAAGTGCCAATAAAATGTTTGGAATTTCTTCTATGAAAGGTCAAGACTATAAAAGCCTTTCTAGAAATAAAGATTTTAAACCGGTTCCATTGGATCTAAAAGTTTCGGTATCAATTAAGAATCAAATCAAAAAAGACGTGTCTAAAAATGTTGTGGCGCTTATACCTGGAACAGATCGTAAGGATGAATATATAATCTACTCTGCACATTGGGATCATTTTGGGATTGGAAAAGCGATAGAAGGTGATTCCATTTATAATGGTGCTGTAGATAATGCTTCTGGAACCGCAGGTTTATTAGCTATTGCTGAAGCATTCAAAGAAAGTAATCCTACAAAAAGATCAATCGCTTTTATCGCAGTTACTGCTGAAGAACAAGGGTTACTAGGTTCGGCATATTATGCCGAAAACCCAATATTCGACCCTAAACAAACAGTGGCAAATATTAATATTGATGCACTGGGCAGTCCAGAAAAAATGAAAGACTTAACCATAACAGGTTATGGCCAATCTGAAATGGATGAATATGCCAAAGAAGCAGCCGAAGCACAAAATAGATACATTATTCCAGATCCTGAAGCCGAAAAAGGGTACTTCTTTAGATCGGATCATTTTAATTTTGCAAAAATTGGCATTCCTGCTTTGTACGCAAGTGGTGCTTATGAAGGTTTTGATAGAAGTATTGAAGATATAAAAAAATATAATGATGATTACCGCAAGTATAAATACCATCAACCATCAGATGAATATAATCCGGAAACTACCGAACTAAGTGGCATACAATTTGATTTACAATTATTTTTTAATGTAGGATTGAAACTAGCAAATGAAGATTATTTCCCAAAATGGTATGATGGAAGTGAGTTTAAAGCAGCAAGGGATTAACCAAAATTAGTATTAGCAATATAATAACTAAACTTGTATTAGCATTAAACACCTCTTTTAAAGACTTGGAATAAATGAATAAGAAAACAACTTATACATACTTATCGGAATACT
>TARA_R110002074_G_scaffold104413_1_pt1 | contig 15498 bp, 19 predicted proteins | sample TARA_R110002074 | Tara Oceans TARA_R110002074 (sample SAMEA4397215) | marine metagenome | biome: Polar Biome; feature: [MIX] marine epipelagic wind mixed layer (ENVO:01000061); material: water (ENVO:00002006), including particulate matter (ENVO:01000060) such as... | depth 10-100 m
AAAGCAAAAGTATAAAATGCTACTGACCAGCCTAAACAGGTAGAAAATGGGGTTCGATTCCCTTCCTGGTCACCATTTAGATGTTGTAGTACCAACTACTGTAAAGCTACTCGCACCCATTTTTATCTCGCAAGAGAGAGAGCACATCTATTTTATTCATTCATTTTACACTCAACACAATGCAATTAATATATGTAGGTTTATTTATACCACATCGTTCAATGGATCAGCTTATGCTCCCCATTAACAGCAACATTCAAGATCCACATGTAACAATGCGGTATTATGGGAATGTTGCTGTTAATGAGTTGACATCAACAGATAAACATAAAATTGGGGCGTACACACAGATACAGCCTTGGGCTATGATTACGAGCAATGACATTGACTTGATTGTGTGTCGTAAGAGTCATCAAGGTATGAGTGTAATTCCTCATATTACACTTCGTGTGTCTAATGGAGCTAAAGCAGTTGACTCTAACAAGTTTGCTGATGGGTATGAGATATTGTTTAAGAATCGTGTATTCGATCCACAATTGAATGGTCCTGCTCAAATAGATGCCTTGAATAAGTTTCGTGAGCTTCATCCTGATGCTCGCATATTTAAGTATGGCAGTATTGCCCCTATTGAAGTACGATGGGGAGCATTCACCTCAAATGGGGAGGTTATTTATGATCTCCCCAAATAATACCACTCACACTAGTTGTGGGTGCAGTCCGTCCTCGGGGCTATAGGATAAACCAGCAATGGTATAAAGCGATTAGTTTTCAGTTAAAACTAATTGCGGTGTCGTAAGGCACTTCACAGAAGGACAACAGAGTACGCGTATCTTGGAAACTCGAACCCTTTCGGGGTTGTGTGAGTGAGGAGATATGTATTGCGCAACAGGTGTGCAATTGAAGGTGAAAGCCTAATAGAATCTGTGTTGGGTAATGGTAGTACCTCTTGCCAAGAGGGAAGCTGTTATTAATTTATAATTAGTATGCTATCAGAAATGATGTGTACAGTATTATACGTAGTAAGTAGGGTTGGCCCCTTAAAGCAGATAGAAGTTGTGACTAAACTACTCAAAAGGTAGCACGTCACTTAACCTCACGGCATCTTCTATCAATTTCCTGGAACTGTTTAAGTTTAAAATTTAACTTTAAATTAAAACAAAATTAGTCGTGAGACTGTTAGGGCACAATGCTCTTATCCTGCTGCAATATGCAGGTGTGTGGCGACCGTAAATCAAAACACAAGACAACCAATTACTCTTTAACTAGCAGGTAGCAGCTTGTTTACCACGGCAGTGGGGTTAGGTGGAACGGGAATCTATATGTCTAACAGTAGTAGTCTGCAAGTACTTAACTTGTGAGCATGTCTCTTACCTACAGTAATGTAGTGTGTGTGGAAAACCGAAAGGAATAGAAACAGAGACATAATAGGTCAACACTCAGCCTATCTCATCCAACGTTATACAACATTAGCGTTGTTGGACCTTCTGAGTACGCATTAGCGGCGAAGTTGGACAAGTTAGCTGAAAAGCATTGTTGTAGGGGTTGATCTCTCCTTCCTTGTATAATATCTCGAGTAATAGAGGGCGCGCCGATGATAAGGACGTATAATTTTTGATCTGGATTGTGAACGATGGCAAGACATATAAACTCGCCCCTGAAGAGGGTTAATCGGAACGTAATATTATAAATTACAAGGCCAAAAACTAATCGTATTATCTCTGACGAGAGATTTTACGTAACATGACCAGTGTGGGCTTAAAGCAACACGTATCCTCTAGAACGGAGTAATTGGCCGGATAAGATACAAGATGAGGTTCGACTCCTCGCCTGGTCACCAATTCCGACTGAAACGTCAGTTGGGGAAGCAAAACAAAAACGATTCATAACTTATGATTAGGTTTTACATCAAGCGAAAGCGCGATGATTTGGTTAACTGGGGAGTTGTCGTTCTCCCCGCTTCATAACTTTTTACACTAAAACAAACAAAATACATGGCAAATTATTGGACGATTGAAGATCGTGACGAGTTCGCTGTGTTTGCAAGTCGCAACAAAGCGGACATTGAGCATTATATTGATCAACATCCAGAGTTATTAGGGGAAACGAAATACCTTGTATGTACTTATGATAATATCAGGTCTATTATTCCATTGACTGTAACATCATTAGAACAATATATACATGACCTTAAACCTCAAATTCAACTCTAAAATTGATAATGAACAATGTACATTATCTTCAATACAAGCACTTTATGTTTTTGGGGCGATAATAAGCTCTAAAGAAATGCAAAAAAAAGCATCAACTTCTTTTTGTAAACTATTTGATATACTCAATCCAGCTGAATTTACAGCAATGGGTATATATCTATCGCATGGTGCATAGGACGACCATCAACAGTCCTAACATTTAAATTCATTTTCCAACATATTAAATCATGGAAAGCACATTTAAAACAGGTTCTCTGGAGACCTTAACTCCAGGACAAACGCTTCTCGTTCACGCGCGCAAGGTGAACGGCGGGAAATTGCAACTCGAGCTTGCAGAAAAATTGCAACAGGCTGACCGTCCGGTCAATGCTCTGTCTGTATTCAATAAGTCCGACGATCGGTTCTCTCAAGGAGCTGGTGCACGTCGTGCTTGGATGATTGTTGAACCAAGTGATACTTCCGAACTTCTCGGTGTTGACTTGGAAGACGACTCCAAGTATGAGACGGACTCAATGGGACGTGATGTCGCGCCCCTGAATATATTGAATCCGGCGGTAAATGACCAGAAGCTTCGCGTTCAAATCGTGGAGACTACGGATGCTACCGAATGGGATGCAAACAACATCGAGACTCGAGCCAAACGGCGCGGTAAGAATGGGGATTTCATCACCCACAAGGGGATGTATATCTTCACTCAATCTACCGTTGTGTTTGGGGAACCCAATAATGTGTTCCTCGAGGCCGATGCGGTGCAATCAAACTCTGGTATCCTTGCCAATCACAACGTTAGCGTTGAGACTGGGGAGATTTTCTCTTAAGGCCCAGAGGCTAAGTTAGGCATACTTAGCAAGTTAAACAGAGCTCGTTACACCAATTCGTGTAATGGGAGTTTCGCATAATGCGAGATCTTAGGACGGAGGGGGACTGTAATGGTTCCCCTCTTTTCTTCTCTTTTTTTTAATTCTAATTCACAAGATATGGGATGGATGAAATATGTTTCGCACTTAGAGCGTAATAAAAACACAACACTGCCACAATTAAAGGGAGTTGTAAAAAAGGCAAAAGCACAGAATCTTAACTATGTAATATATCAAGGAGAGGTTCTTTCTTTAGAACAAGTTATTGGTATAATACAAGTTATTGAAAAGAATATAAAGGATGATAAAGTTCATAGCACCTCAGACCCAGCTGTCGTCTCAGAATGAGACCATTCAAACAGCAACGATTGAAGAATGCAAAAACTACTGTGAAACACGCAGCATTCTAGGCGTAGATACTGAAACTGAAGGACTTGACTTTACATGCAAGAAGATGATTATGTTCCAAATTGGGGACGAACATCAACAGTTTGTGATTGATACAAGACATGTGTCAATTGAACCACTTAGAGAGATATTAGAATCACTTCAAATACAAAAGATATTTCACAATGCTAAATTTGACTATAAATTTATCAAGCGGTGGGCAGGAATTTCAGTACAAAACATATACGATACCTATCTTACAGAGAGAGTTTTACACTGTGGGAAACTCAATTTCGGTTACTCACTATCAAAGTGCTGTGAAAGGTACATCGGTATTGCTTTGGACAAAAAAGAGCAAAGTAAATTCATCAATTTACAAAGTCTCCCGTTCACGGACGATCAGATTACCTATGGGGCTAAAGACGTTGTTTATTTGGTTCAAATTTGGGACAAACAACAAAAGTTACTGGGTGAAAGTGATTTATTTCAAGTTGCAGATTTAGAAAACCAAGCTGTTATTGTCTTTAGTGAGATTGAATATGAAGGTCTCAGTATAGACAAGGACAAATGGTTAGAACTTGCACAAGAAAATGTAAAACTAGCTAATACGCTGGAGCTACAATTAGATAGAGAGGTTATTGCACACCCAAAACTTGCTAATAAGTATCATGTCCCAATACAACAGGATATGTTTTTACAATCAGAGGAGCAAAGGGCTACAAATATTAAATGGAGTTCACCTCTACAGATGCTTGCATTATTTAAGCATTTAATCCCAAAGCTTGAGGATGTAAACAGTAAGAATATAAATAAACACAAGTACAAGCATCCTATAATCAAAAGTTATATACGATATAAAGAATTAAGCAAGTTGGCTAACGCTTACGGGATTAATTTCTTTAAGTATGTAAATTCTGATGGGAGGGTACACACAAACTTCTCTCAGATCTTAGATACTGGGAGAGTGTCTTCGAGTGAACCTAATATGCAACAGATACCTGCAAATAACAAGTATCGAAATTGCTTTATAGCCCCAAAAGGGTGGGTATTTGTGTCTAGTGACTACTCAAGTCAAGAGCTTAACGTTATTGCGTTTGGGAGCAAAGACCCTGTGTTCTTAGAAGCACTAGAAAAAGGTCAAGATTTGCACTCAGTTTGTGCAGACCTTGTGTTTCAAGACGCTTGGATAGATGCAGCAGAAGATAAGTGTGCTTACATGCATAACAAATCAAAATGCAGCTGTCCTAAGCACAAAGAGATGCGTACTAAGGTAAAGACTATTAATTTTGGGTTAGCATATGGGATGGGGCCACACAAGTTAAGTGACACTTTAGGGATTTCAACTAAAGAGGCATCTGATTTGATTGAGAAGTATTTTACTGCATTCCCTAACATCAAGAAGTTTCTTGACATGCTTGGGAGATTTGGGAAGATGAATGGATATATACGTACTTTTAAACCATATAAGCGTAAACGATTCTTTGATTATTGGGATGGGAGGAAAACTCCCCCTAAAGAACTAGGGATGATTGAGCGTGCTAGTAAGAATACCCCTATACAGGGTGCATCTGCTGATATGACTAAAATTGCCCTTATTAAAATTCATAACTTTCTGCAAAACAACAATCTATCAGATAAAGTTAAGATTATTATGACTGTGCATGATCAGATTGATACTATTTGTGTTAAGGATCTTGCAGAAGAATGGAAAGAACAGATGACAAAGCTGATGGAAGAGGCAGCATTAACTATTGTAACTAACGGTTTGTTAAAAGCAGACACTAATATTTCGAAAACATGGGAAAAATAGATAAGAGTCTAAAAATAAAATCAACGGTATATCCTGATAAACCAGCACGAGACTTTACTGAGTGGCATGAAAATCTTTTACAAAGGGCAGAACCGCAGCGTTTAAAATATGAACCTCGTATTGATGATGAGATGAAGATTTGTGAAGACCTAGCTAATACAAACCCTAAGAAAGATGAAGAACAAGAATCAACATAGAAATGAACCTTCTTGGGGAATGTCTCCATGTTGTGTGATGATAATATCTTTATTAATCCTACTATGCTTAAAAGTATTGTAAGATTTGTAAAGATTCAACTAATACAAACCTGAAAAAAGATGAAAAATCAAAAGGAGTTTAGTGAGCAAATGTGCATATATGGGTGGGGTGGAATAATAGTACTTTTAATACTAATATTATTATGGACATAGTTAGTGTGGAATTTGAAGATGAGTTAGGGGAATATAACCTTGTCATTGTAATGGAGGCAGAGATTATAGCTGTGGATCATGGTATTGGGCCTTATGAATATTGGGGCTCAAAAGGATATCATACTGATATTAGAAAAGAGCTTCAAGACTCTCCGTACATTGAAGAAGTTACACTTATTAATGATGATGGAAATGAAGTAAAACTTGGAAAAGAAGAACATATTTTAATTTCACAATGGGTAAATCAAAACAGTAATAAGATTGAAGAAGAACTTCTTGAAAAAGCTACTATAGATTGTTAGCGCCCATAGCTCAGTTGGTCAGAGCAGTGGACTCATAATCCATTGGTCGTAGGTTCAAGTCCTACTGGGCGCACTAATATCTCGTCGTTATGACTGTCACTGGCAGCAGGTCACCTACACCTGTGAGATATTTTAAGCCCCCATAGCTCAGCAGGATTAGAGCAACAGCCTTCTAAGCTGTAGGTCCTAGGTTCGAATCCTAGTGGGGGTACTAAATCCTGTAGCTCAGCTGGTTAGAGCATCTCACTTTTAATGAGAGGGTCCTGGGTTCGAGTCCCAGCGGGGTTACAAACTAAACACAATTAAATAATGGAACAAACACTCACAGCTTTAATAGGCTTCTTGCTTATTTTACTATTAATCTTACTTATTATTCTGTGTATTTGTGCAATAATTGAACAAGTATCAGATATAAATCACGAGTATAATTTATCTACATTTTGGAAGAAGAAACCAAAGTCTTGACAACTCCTTGGTTGTATGCAGGACTCAAATACAGAGAAAGATTATTAATCTTAAATAAACATACAAGCAGCACAGCAAATCTCAATGGGATACTTGAGTGCTGTTCCGTTGTATTTGGGGTAAGTAGAGATGATATTACTGGAAGTTGTCGCAAACAAGAGTTTGCAATGGCACGACATGCATTTGCAAAGCTAGCTAGGGATGGGACTGAAGAGACCTTCTCTGCAATAGCTGAATTTCTTGGGAAAAGAAATCATGCAACTGCTATGAACAGTTACACTAAAGCGTGTAACTATATAGACATTTATCCGAAGTTTCGAGATAAGTATGAAATGTGTTCGCACTTACTTAAAAAAGCGGAGACAATTAAAGATGCTGCTTTAATGCAGAATCTTTCAGATCGTATTGATCTAATAAAACAATTTGAAATTGATAAAAATGAAATTAAAATTGACGAAAATGAGCCAATTATTAGAGATAAAAGATCAAAAACAACGTGAATCCCTCAATAAATGGGCAAAAGCAGGTTGTAAAGGGTCTATTATTGCTGGTACTGGGTTCGGGAAATCACGATGTGGGGTACTTGCTATTAAATGGGCCTTAAAAGAAGGTGGGAGAGCACTTGTGCTTGTCCCTACTATTCAACTACAAGACCAATTTGTAGAAGAATTTGATAAATGGGATGCTGGGTATCTTATTAACACAAAACAAGTAGATATTATTTGCTATCAATCTGCTTATAAGCTGGTAAACAAGCATTATGACATTGTGGTGTGTGATGAGGTACATTTAGGTCTTAGTGCAAAATACCGACAATTCTTTGAAAATAATACATATGATAAACTTCTTTGTATGACAGCTACTGTCCCTGAGGAAGATGAGTATCGTAATTATCTTATGAGATTAGCCCCTATTAGGTATCACATCTCTTTAGATGAATGTGTTGATCTTGGGTTAGTTAGTCCTTATGAGATTATATGTGTTCCTTTAGAATTAAATGAAGAAGACAGAGCAGAATATAAAAAAGCTAATAACTTGTTTGTACAAATGAAGTATAAGCTTGGGGGCTTTGATGTCTTTGAGCATGCTAAAAAGATATTAGCAGGGACAGAACAAGGTGATAAAGGTGCAGCTGTTCAGTACTTTAATGCGGTACGTAAGCGAAAAGAGGTTGTACAACAAGCTACTGTTAAAATTGATAAAGCAAAAGAGATTATAACAAATCATTCTGATGAGAAGATTCTTATATTTTCTGGAACTAATAAATTTACTAATAGTATGGCTGAATCTCTTGATGGGGCATCCTATCATTCAGGTCATACAAAAAAGAAGAGAGAAACTGCTCTAGAGGACTTTAAGAATGGGACTAACAAGGTGTTGTGTAGTACACAAGCTCTTAATCAAGGGCTAGATGTACCTGACGCCTCTGTTGGTATTGTTGCAGGTCTTGTAAGCAAATCTCTCCCTATGATTCAACGAGTCGGACGACTACTACGACTCAGTACCCCAGATAAGGTCGGTAAGATCTATATCCTGTACATAAAAGACTCTCAAGAAGAGAAGTGGTTAAACAATTCAATTAAATCTTTAAATAATATAAAATGGCTATAAAAACACAAAAACGTTGGAGTTCTACTGAAGTTAAAACTCTTAAGACCTTACGAAGACGTGGAATTTCTTTTGAGAAAATCTCGTATAGATTAGGGAGAAGTTCGGGTTCTGTATCTCAAAAATGGGAGACATTGAAAAATAAACCTACTGTACTTGACCCCCCGAAGAAGTATACACCCCCTAAGACTACAACAGTAGAAGTAGGGAAAAAGACAGTTGAGTCTGTTTCTTTGGATGTAAAGGGAATTAAGATACACATGGTCTTTTCATAACAAATTTGTTTATGATCATAGAACTCTGCACAAAAAGTCTCAAAGAATTTGGGATAACTGCTGATGAATATGTATATTTACACTTAGTACAGAGTGGTTCTCACGATGTCATAGAAGATCTAAAGTTAGTTGTTAGATTAGAAGTCTTGCAAACCAAAGGCTTAGTGAAACTGGGAGAGGGGCCTGACCAACATATCGTAAGGGATAGATTTAGCTCTATTAATTCTACCCCTGTCGATCAAATGTGGTCAGAGCTTCTCTCTTGGTTTCCTCTTAAAGTATATGTAAATGGGGGTGTACGCCCTCTTCGAGCCAAAGACCCTACAGCCTCATCAAACAATAAAGCACGCAAACAGTACAAGAAGTACATTAACGGGAGCGTAGCTAAACACAAAGAGGTTATTAGGTGCTTAAAGGTAGAGCTAGATCAGAGGAAGAAAGCTGATAATTTAGGTTATATGCAGATGCTCACTACTTGGGTTAATCAGCATACGTGGGAGAAATATCAAGATTTAACAGATACTTTAGATAATGAGCGGCGCATCACGAGGGAACTCTAGTCTCCCAAAACTTTTCCATATCTCAAAGACAGTAGAGAAATCTATTAAAGATGTCCACGACGGTATGGAGGGCAAGAGACAAGTGTATCCTACATCTTGGCCTCGCCTTAACAGAAATCTTATGGGGGGATTACAGCCCGGTAAGATGTATGTTATTGCTGGGCGACCTGGTGTAGGAAAATCAGCATTTTCAAACCAATTAATATTTGACATTCTAGATGTAAATAAGACAAAGAAGAATGACCTAATAGTCATTTATTGGAGCTTTGAGATGCCCGGAGAGCAACAAATTCTTCGTGCAGGCTCAAAAGACACTAAGCTTCAGACCTTCGACCTTTTATCGGTGGAGACTCCTTTAACTGCTGAAAGGTTTGAAACGTATAAAACAGCTGTACAGAAATACAAGGATTATCCCATGTACTTCTGTAGTATCCCTCAAGACATGGACATCATTAAAAAAGTTAATGAAGAGATGTTTTTACGGCACCCTGCTAAAACAGTCATTAATTTGATTGACCATTCACGATTAGTGATTGGGAGAGAGGATACAGAACTACAGAAACTAAATACAGTTTCTAAATCCTGCATGTGGATGCAGGCAAAAATGCAATCTATCACGATTTTACTTTCACAGTTGAATCGTAATATCGAGCAAGAGTACCGAGCCAAACAGCAATATCAACCATTGCTTACAGACCTCTTCGGGGGTGATTCTATTGGTCAAGACTCTCATGTAGTTATGATGCTGCAGCGCCCGTACGATTTATATGGTATTACTGATTCTTATTGTGGGCAAGACCCACTTGGGTTATTAGCTTGTCATATAGAGAAGAATCGTGACGGATTATTGGGTATGATCCCATTTCAAACAGATTTATCAACATTTACAATCAATGAACGAAGCAAAGATTAAACTTCCTACGGAAAAGACTAAGGCCGTTAGGAAGTCCCCTAAAAACTTTGTTTTGTACGGTCAACCAAAAATAGGTAAGACAACAGTTTTAACAAAATTGGACAATTGTCTTATTCTCGACTTGGAGGATGGTACAGACATGTTAGATGCTTTAAAAATTAAAGCCAAAAACCTCAAACATCTCAGTGAGATTGGGAGAGAAATTCTAGCTCAGAAAAAGCCCTATAAGTATATCGCTATTGATACAGTTACACAACTTGAAGTTTGGTGCGAGCCAGAGGCCAAGAAGTTGTATCAAAATACACCTATGGGTAAAAACTTCGACAAAGACAACAAAGGTTTGTCTGTACTCACACTCCCTAATGGGGGAGGGTACATGTACCTTCGTATAGCTTTTAAGAAGTGGCTTGAGCGATTAAACACTCTTGCAGATCATGTTATCTTGGTTGGGCATCTCAAAGAGTCTAAAATTGAGAAAAAAGGTAAAGAGGTCGCCTTTAAAGACCTAGATCTCACAGGTAAAATTCGCAACATTACCTGTGCTAATGCAGATGCCATCGGTTATGTGTTTAGAGAGAACGATACTACAATGATTAGTTTCGACTCTCTTGGGGACATACAAGCTGGTTCTCGTTGCGAACATCTTAAAGGGCAAACGTTCCCCCTCGAATGGGACAAAATATTTATCGATTAATTACAATTCAAGCATTATGATTGAAGCAAACCAACAAACGGAGCCAACCGTAGAAAAGCAAGATATCCCAGAGGGGGATATTAAAATCCTTAAAGTTTCCGAGGTTCTTTTGGATTTAGACAGTGGTCTAGGACGTCCACAGATTAAAGAGAAGTACAGCCTTAGTGGGACGGAACTAAAAATGCTATTTCAGCACCCAACTCTTAAAAAGCGTCGCCCTAAGCGTGCTCTCACTAAAATTAGTTTCACATTAGTGGATGATGTATCCCCTTCAGTAGAAGAGCCTGAGCCCTCAGAAGAGAGCACTTCTTCTAATGAAGATAAGAGTGAATTTGATAACTTTGAAATTATTACATAATGGCTATTACTGCAAATAATTCTAATGAAGAGGTAGCAGGAGGGAGTGGAATTCCTCTGTATGTGGGCATTGCCCCTGTACAAGTTGTTGCTATTAACCCTACACTAACTGAGCTACATGATCTTGGGGTCCCAGTTAAAGTTGACCCACAATATATAGATGTAGCTATTGGGAGCGATAGTTATAATAAACTAACGTTTTGGTTAAAATGTGTAGAGCCTGAATTCTTGACTCGCTTTGATGTTTTGGTTAAGCCTGAGCATCGTATCGCAAAGTCAGGTAAAGCTCAGTGGTGCAATGCTCTTGGGCAATTTGCATACGCAGAGGGAAAGGCTTCAGATGCCTATGACTGGTTTAAAGACACAGGTATACGTAAAGCATATGTTGGGGAAGAAACTCTTATGAGTTTTATCAAAGCTTATGCTAACGTGGCTAATGGTGATGAGTGTGCTTTTGAAACGATGGATAAAATCGTGGGAGGTGATGTAACTGAAATCCGACAACTTCTTAATGCACTCTCTGACAATAGAGTTCGTGTATTGCTTGGGGTTAAAGATGAGAAGTACCAACAAGTGTACACCAAGCACTTTGGGAGACTCAAGCCGTTCCGTAAGGATTTGTTCATTAAAGAGCTTAACGGGGACTATGGCGCATTTAAAGCTGAGTACAATACAACTCTTGAATTAGAGAAGTATGTCCCAGGTTTGATTGGGCCTGACCCAGAGCCTGTTGCTGAAACCGTAGATAATAATTGGGAATAGCCCAATTGTTTTATTTGAATATAGAGGGGAGCTTCGGCTCCCTTCTTTATTTTTGTATGTTATGATTAAGCACAGAAAAAGTGAAGATCATCTGCATAGCGAAGTAATTCTCGATAAAATATCAGAGTACGATATATTTCGGCATTATTGCTCTGGCTTCAAAAAAGCTGGAGCTAAATTCTGCAGTGACCTTAGAAAAGATAATAGCCCTGGAGTTAGTATTGTGGAATGGAAAGGCACCTTATTATATAAGGATTTTGCATATGAAGAACACACTTTTAGCTGTTTTGGGTATGTAATGCACAAATACAATCTTGATTTTGTGGAAACTCTGCAACTTATCTCTAAAGACTTTGGGCTGGGGCTTACAGCTACAAATGTGACCCCATCTGCTAAAAAGTACACTTATGTTCAAGCCCCTCTTAAAAAGACTGTAATTCGCATTAAGTCAAGACATTGGGGGCAGGAGGATGCAGATTACTGGAAAAAGTTTTGTATTCCCAAGAATTTATTGATTAAATTTGACGTTCACCCAATAGAATATTTTTGGATAAATGAAGCACGTTTTCACCCGCATAGTATCAGCTATGCTTTCCGTTTTAACAACGGTTATAAGATTTATAGCCCGCATGAAAGTACTAATAAGTGGTATTCTAACGTGGGTAGAGACACTGTACAGGGGTATTGTCAATTGGCTAAAACTGGTGAAATTGTATTTCTTACAAGTTCCCTCAAGGATGTTATGTGTTTGGAGGTGCTTGGTTATGCATCCATCGCTTTACAAAGCGAAATGCAAATGCCAGATGAGACCCTCATCAAAACGCTCAAAGAAGGGTTCAAAAAAATAATCGTGTTTTACGATAATGATTTTGGGTCTGAGCAAAATCCAGGTCAAACTATGGCCTTAAAGATTTGTTCTAAGTTTGATCTTACTAATATATATGTTCCTGACGTATATTGTAGCAAAGATGTTTCTGACCTGATTAAAAATCGTGGGCTAAATACAGCACAGCAATTAATCACAGAGGAACTATGGAAACTGACAAAAAAAAGCGAATCGACGAGATCTTACATAAATGTTCCATTTTAATGTCTAATGTTGGGATGAATACTGAGCATGATGTGGGGACTAGAACTAAAGCAAAACAAATAGAACGAGAGTGGCTTCAAGAAATAAAAACCATAGATCCAGAACTGTACAAAATCCTGGTCCCCGGCCTACCCGAGTAAGAAATGCTCGAAAAAAGGAAGTAGATGGAATAACTTTTAGGAGTTTACTAGAAGTATTTTGTTATCGAAAACTTAAAGAAAGTGGAATTGCCTCAGAGTACGAAACCAAAAAGTATGTCTTATTTAAAGGCATGCATTATGGGAGTAATAGGTATGAGGATAATGGGAAAACAGGGTATAAAGATAAAAAAGACCATAAGGTTAGGGATATTACATATACTCCCGATTTCATTGATCCTGAAGGAAAATGGATCATAGAATGTAAAGGGTTTGCTAATGAAAGATTTCCCTTAAAATGGAAAATGTTCATGAAGCTACTAATGGAACAGGATGACCCCCCTGTCTTATTTATGCCTCGAAACCAAAAGCAAATATTGCAGACGGTGGAGATGATACTAGAACTAACGGCCCCTACAAAATAGGGGTCGTTTTTATTTACAACAAAAATGAAAAAACTACAATTGCATCCAGAGGATTCTGAGTTGCAACCCGGAGATCTTGTCGGGATTGGGTATGGGGGAGGGCCTGGGCGAATTAATGTCGCAATGTTTGTTGCAACTTATTATTCTGCAGAAGGGAATCAAGTTGTAAGATATTATGTACTTGGGTCTCCATGGCACCAAAAGAAGCTTAAATCTGAACAATGTAATAAACGTTGGGTTTGGTTACACTCTTCATTTATCCATGGAGATTATCTCCAAAGCAGGCTTATTCGAGCCTCAGAAAAAAACTTAACCGATAAAACAAAACAAGAGTATTATTTATTAAAATCCTTATTACAAAATGAGCATTAAAACTATTGGGCAACAGACTCAATCAAACACAAAGGGATTGGAGAAGATCATCAATAAAGGTGCAGAACGCCTTGTTATTGATGTCCTACAATCTACACAATACTCCACTCCGATTCCATCGACAGTGCGAGAGCTAGTAACTAACGCATGTGATTCTCAACGTGAGAAAGAGATTGCGATAGAAATTCTTACAGGAAAAGCAAAAATTGAAGATTACTTTATTACTAGGGATGGGGATGAATATTCTGACTCAAATTTTGATTCTTCATATTACGATGTGAGTCGACTTGACCCTTTACAGAACGCTATTAGAGTTAAATATATTGAAAATGATGATGGGACGGGATTTTGCGATACTGTTGTAATAGAAGACTATGGTGTAGGTATTGGGGAGCGTAGACTTGAAGGCATGTTAGAACTCGGTTACTCGACAAAGCGTAACACATCTGAGAACTTTGGTGCTTTTGGGTTAGGGAGTAAAATTGCCCTCTCTACTGGTGTACCCCACTACACAATTGAGACTGCACACAATGGAAAATTGTTCAAAATGAACTGTTACCCATATAAAACAGATTTTATAATTAGTAAATGGGACGCAGATGGGGAAATTACTCTCAGCAACGGGGATACAGCTTACTATAAAAATATAGATGGTTATAACTATACCAAGATCTCTTTTGGGAGCAAGAAGCATAACCGGAGAGCGTTTAGTAATGCAATTAAGGAGCAACTCTCATACATCTCTAATGTTGAGTATTACACTCATTACTCTGATAAAACTGTATATAAAGAATTAATTAAAAAAGACATTTTAATTAATACTCCTTCTTGTATTGTTGCAGAGGGGAGTTCATGGTATGCAAAGCCTCACATTGTTATTGTTAAAAAACCAGGTGATTCTGTGGGCATTAATTATGGGAGCATTGATTTTCGAGAATTAGAAATGGAGGACTTGCATGGGAACATAGGTATAAAATGCCCTATGCGACAATCATATATAGATGAGAATAACGAAGAAATAATATTACAAGAAGGCGTAGATGTAACACCATCAAGAGAGAAAGTTATATGGAATGAAAATACAAAGGAGTATGTTCAAGGGATGGTAGAGAAAGCAGCTGATGAGGCTGCAGATATAATACAGGAAGCGTTAAAAGAGGATGATTTTATAGAATGGATTAAGTTGTGCACTAATATACTATACAAGAATTCTGGCTCAGAAGATTCTAGCAATGACCTAGTTGGGCTGAATCAGATTGCTCGTATGGTTGATACTTCTAAAATTAGACCTATGTTTAAAACATCTGGGATTAGGTTTGCTAGTCCCAAAAAGATGTTCGCTGGATATAGGATTAGAACTATTTCTCGTAGTGGGAATGGGGTACAGCGCACAGAATTAGATGACTGGACATCTGCTAATATGTCCAGGGTATATGTGTCAGATGAAGGTGGTGCCGTTAAGACTAAGGATTTATACTTGACTCTTGGTAACGATCATACTTTTATTCTTATTTCTCCTGTGGGAACTGATTATTTAGCGGATGACATTCTAAAAGAAAGTCGTCCTGAAATAAAGCAAAAACTACAGGCAGAGAAGAAGAAGTATGAGCAGCACAAGCAAGTTATATCTACTTTCTTAGCAACGCACACCTCATCTACACATAATTACTCTGAATTAGAAGTTCCAGAGGACATTCTTGCCACAATTGAGGATTTAGAGAAAAAGGATACTACTGACAATCTTAGTCCTGCAGAACTCCGTAAACTTCAACAGAAGATTGTGGGGTACTCTTTAAGAAGGAAATATTTTGATGATAGTTGGGTATGGGATAAAGTAGAGCCAAGCATTAGCACAGTGCTGGAG
>TARA_R110002074_G_scaffold58280_5_pt1 | contig 15495 bp, 6 predicted proteins | sample TARA_R110002074 | Tara Oceans TARA_R110002074 (sample SAMEA4397215) | marine metagenome | biome: Polar Biome; feature: [MIX] marine epipelagic wind mixed layer (ENVO:01000061); material: water (ENVO:00002006), including particulate matter (ENVO:01000060) such as... | depth 10-100 m
CAATTGCACCATCTTCATCACAAGCATTAATGGAGTGGGTTAGATTACATGCAGAATCAGTAACAGGTAGAATGGGTTACGCGGCTGGTTATAAAAAGAAGGTAGATTTATTCATGTTAGACCCAACAGGGGCGATTGTTGAAAACTGGGAGTTAAGAGGTACTATGTTAACTAATGTTAATTTTGGTGATTTAGATTACAGTGGAGATGATTTGGCAGATGTATCGGCAACATTAAGATTTGATAGAGCAATCTTAAAGTACTAATCAGTATTAACATAAAAATATATTTTAATTAAGGACCTATTATTAGGTCCTTAATTGTTTACAAAGGATTAATTTATATTATATATAGTAAATAAACACATTAAAAAAAAAGTTATGTCAGAAAATAAAACCGAATTTGTAGTACCTTTTGATGTCATTGAACTTCCTTCTAAAGGATTGTTATATCCTAGTTCAGACGGGACACTTAAGATAGAATATATGACAGCTGAGGATGAAAATATCCTTACGTCACCAAACTTAGTACAATCAGGAAAAGTTTTAGATGTTTTACTTGAACGTAAAATTAAAGATAAAGAATTAAAAGCTAAAGATTTATTAGTAGGTGATAGAAATGCGATTATGGTATTTTTAAGATCAACAGCCTATGGAGAGATGTATCCAGTTACTTTAACTGACCCAGAAACAATGGAAGAATTTGAAACAGAAGTTGACCTATCAAAACTTAAAGTAAAAGAAATAGGTGCGGCTCCCAACGAACAAGGGTTATTTAATTTTCATTTAGAAAGATCAAAAAAAGATATTAAGTTTAGATTGTTAACATCACAAGATGAAGAAAACTTAATCAAATCAGAAGAGAAAAGAAAAAAATTATTAAAAGCTAAAGTATCAAAGTTACTAACTTCTAGATTGTCACTACAGATAGTAGAAGTAGATGGAGATACAAATAAAAGTTATATTGAACAATTTGTTCAATACATGCCAGCGGGAGATTCATTAGATTTAAGAAAATATATGGATGAAATCGAACCTGGAATAGATCTGAGGGCAGACGTGGAGTCTCCTTCAGGTGCCAGCTTTCGCGCTCTCATTCCGATTACAGTCAGATTTTTTTGGCCTAACATCGAGTTATAAAACTGAACTCTATAAACAAATCTACATCTTAGTACATCATTGTGGGTTTTCTAGGGCGGATGTAATGATAATGCCGATATATGAAAGGTTAATTTATATAGGCGAATTAGAGAAAGAACTACAAGAAAAACAAAAGGCACAAAAGGCAGCTGAAAGAAAGGCTAAATCAAAGAGGTGATAACACCTCTTTTTTTTATGCTAGATATTTATAATAAAACATTAGTATCTTGAAAACTGAAGAAAGAAAGTATAATCGTATTAAAGAATTGATGGGTATCAAATCTAAATTAATTACCGAAGCAGGGTATGACGATAGCGTTGCGGACTATTTAGGGAGTGGTCTTAGTGCCGCTGAAACAATTGGGAGTGGTCTTTTTGGGTCACAATCAAGTCCAAATACATGGGAGTTAGACCCAGAAAAGGGCACTTCTCCAGGTGGTATAGACGTTACTGGGGCGGCAAGTAGGGCTGTTGATGCGGCAGGCGGAGTAGCGGCGGGAAGAGAATTGATAGGAAATACCCCAATATCACAAGGTTTTATAAATCATATGGTACTAAAGTATTTTGATGGTACCGAAGCATTTGGATTAACTTACTCATTTAAGAAGGATATAATAATAGGAGATAGTAATATACTAGCCGGGAAGTCTTTTAGTACTAAAAACGCAACATATGTGGGTGCAACTAATACAATACTAGTTGATACCCCAACATCAGCATCAGGTGATACTAACGATAATAAAGTAGTTACAGGTGATACATATACCACTAAAGAAAGTAGAAATAAGAAGATAGTCGACCTATTTAACCAAGTTGGGGTTAATTTAGATAGTAAGGACCCTTTAGTTATATACTTTAGAAAGAATATCAGACCAGTACTAAGAAGATTAAAAAAAGAATTTCCCGAGTATAAAATAAATTTTACAGACCAATCAACTAAATTGGACACAGAGGAGGACATTGTAAAGGAACATTACTTTTTTAATATTAAAGATATTCTATTAGAGGGATATAAGGAGACATTAACACAATTAATGAAACTTAAGGCCGCTAAAAATAGTATGAAAAAGGATAAAAAGATGACTGCAGTCTTGGACCAACAAATACAAAAAGAAAGAAAAAATTTATTAGGTATTATAAAACCAAAAATCCAGAAAGTTTTTAAGGAGAATAGTAAGTCTTTACAGGATGAGGATATGATAAGGTTTGTAATATACTTAAATGCTTTTTTATCAAAATTAAAAAAAGACTATCCACAATATAACATAAATTATGGAGAATTAATATTAAAAGAGGAACTAGAGATTTTTAGGGAGAATGAAATGTCCATAACATTTGCAAAAGAACAAAAAGAGTTATATATTGGACGGACATATCCATGTACGGTAAAGGTGGGAGAGACGGACACGGGTAAAAATGATGTTACAATCGTAGATGTAAACTCACGATTCGTAAATAAAGGAGACAATAAACCTAAGACAAAAACAAATAAAGGAAAACAAGATAAGAAAAAAGAGGAAGAAGAAGGTTATGTTTTCCCATCTGCATCAAATTATGGGGATAAGGACAAAACATTTCATGTCACTATGACTATAGACGTTGAACCAATTAACCACCTAAAGTCAAACCCAGCTACAGATATGCTAAAAGCATATAAATCCTATGTTTATGTAGTGAGTATGTTATTTAACGGATTTGAAATTAAACGAATAAATAGTAGTGATTTTATGGATCAAGATTTTGACTCCCAGAAAGTAAAATTCATATTTGATAAAGAAGATGACCAAGTTGTGTTTAATGTTCCATATCAAGTAGAAGTTATTGCAGGAGATGAAAATTTAGGAAAATTAAATATAACAATAGAAGATATTCAAAGAAAACAATAGACTATGGCGGATGGTGCTACAGGTGCGGATAAGATAAAAGAGTTAGAACAACAGAGAGGTCTCTTACAGTGGATGATTGATAACCAAAAACGGGTTAACAATGGAGTAAAAGAACATCTTAAGTCGAGACAACAATTATTAGCTGTTGAAGAGACAATTGCTTATACTGAAGGGATGGTTCTTGAGTCTAAGAAAGAAATCGCTAAACTAGAGAAGGAGGCGGCAAAGGCGGGAGAAGATAGAAAAAGAGTAATACAAGAAGAAATTCGTTGGTTAAAAACGTATAATGCTGATAGTGAACGAAGTTTAGATATACAAAAGAAAGAAAGAGACGGACTTAAAAAAACATTATCTCTTAAAAAAGCACTTGGAAATGAGATTCAGAAACAAATAGTTCAGTTAAATAAAGAATTATTTAGTGTTAAGAAACTTAAAAGTTATTATTTAGAAATAGATAAAGGGATAAGGATGACAACCCAATCTATGGGGTTATCTGCTGGGAATGCAGAAATATTGAGGAGCAACATGCTAGACGCCGCTGAACATGGGGCTAGATTTGGGGTAACCGTGTCAGAAATGGCTAAAGTCCAAAAAGATATAAGTAGGTCAACAGGTAGAAATTTAATAGCGTCCGCTGATAACCTCAAAAATATTGCAAACATTGTTAAGTTAGTGCCAGATGTTGGTAACACAATAGGACTCCTTGATAAGTTCGGATACGGCATGGGCAAGACTATGGATATCGTGGAGGAGGTTTATAATTATGCTGGGAAGGTAGGACTCGACGCACAGGAAATGAGTAAAAACTTTGCAGCGAACATTGGTATTGCGTCCAGATTCAGATTCAAAGGGGGAATCGATGACCTTAAAAAGCTTACTGCTGAGGCCCAAAGATTCAAAGTTAATATGGAGTCTATTGCTGGGTTTGCTGAAAAAGTATTCCGTCCAGAGGGGGCAATAGAGGCCGCTGCACAATTACAAGTATTAGGAGGGTCCTTTGGAATGCTTGGAGACCCCTTTAAGTTGATGCATATGGCCAGAAATGATATGGAAGGTTTTACAAAGGCGATAATTGACGCTACTAGTACAACCGCCTTCTTTAATGAAGCAACGGGTGAGTTTGATATCGCCGCCGCTGACCTTGACCGATTAAGAGAATTAGCTAAAATTACAAATCAAGACTTCGCCAAATTAGCGGATACTGCACGTCTACAAGCAAAGAGTGGGATGATTGACGCCCAAATACGGGGAAATGTTAGTGAGACTGATAGGGCCATGATACAACAGATGGCCACAATGGGTAAGGGTGGTAGATTCCAAATGGAAGTCCTAGGAGGAAAGGGAGAAAAGATACTCATGGACATCTCGAAGGTAACACCAACTATGATGAAGCAGTTGAGTGACCATAATATGACTCTGGAACAGAGAGCAAAAGATTTAATGACATTCCAAGAGAATTTCGATGCTATTGCTAATATGTTACGACTAACTCTTTTACCATTAATGGAGATTTTAGGGGATTGGGCAAAGAGGTTTTCAAATTGGATTGCCGACCTCGGAAAATGGAGTAAACGAGCTATTACTGGAATAACCATAGCACTAGGTACGTTTTTTGCTTACCAAGCTATGGCTATTGCAGGAGGTATTTTTGGGACCGCAGCAGGAAAAGCTATGGCTATTTCTTCAGCCGCGGGAGGAGGAATGGCAAGTACTGCGATGGGAGGACCTTCAGCGTCTCAACTGAGAGGAGCAGGAACAGGAGCGAGGGCAAAACTAATGGGAACTGCTGTTGTTATTCTTGCTATTGGTGCAGCATTAATGATGGTCGGTGCGGGGGTTTATTTTGTAACACAAGGATTTGCTGGGTTAGCAAAATCAATTGAGAACTTAGATTCCACACAACTAATTGCTCTTAACGGTATGATTAGTACTATTATGTGGTCTATGACAGCAATGGTTGGTATCTTAGCGATTACAGCTATTGCGTTGATGGCTTTTGGTGCCGCTGCGATGACACCTCCCATGTGGGCAGCTGTTGCGGTATTATTAGCGATTGGAGCCGCCGCCTTGATGTTAGGGGCGGGTATTGGATTAGCCGCAGCTGGTATGAGTATGTTAGTAGGGGAGATTGCTAAATTAGATGGTATTAGTGGAGTCGGAGTAGAATTATTATTAATTTCTGCCGGTATTGGGGCGTTAGCTCTTGCTATAACGGCGTTAGGGTTAGCAATGATAAACCCACTAGGTATGGTTGGAGGAGCTGCCGCTATGGGAGTACTCTGGGCATTACATGAGATGGGACCTACTCTAAAACTTGCAGGAGAAGGAGCAGAACTACTATCACAGAATCTTAGGGGGGTAGGAACTTCACTTAAAAGTTTAGGTGACTCTAACACAGGAGGGGCCTTCAAGACACTAGAAAGACTAGGAGAGTTAATAACAAATACTAAACAAAACCCAATACGAGTACTTGTTGAAGGGGATATCGGAGGGCAATTATCTGTAGACGTAGTTGGAGAAGGAGGATTAAGAAAAATATTATTAAATGATGGTAGATTTCTTAGAGATCTAACAAAAGAAATTGAACAAAGAATAGATTTAGAGGCTGGAGTGAGTGGTAAACAATCATAATAAATTGTTTATTGTATAACCTAATATAAAAGTTAATTGAAAATATTTATTCTAAAAGGACATTATGGGACTTAACATAGATAACGCACCAATTCAAGGAATACCGGCAGCAACAACAACATCTGAACTTAGAAGTTGGTTGTTAAATAGGAACTTGCCTAATGTAATCACAGAAGATGGGTTCCAACAAAACGTCCAAATGTTACAAGAGTCTTCTCTTCGGTTCGAAGAAACTAACAATGAATTTTTACAAAATAGTATTGTTGCCAACACATATTTCCAAACCGGATTTTATTATGATGGTGGAATAAATATGGGTTCAAACGATGGACCAACATATTCTGACACAAATCTTGGGTTATTAAATATTGATACAGCGACAGGTATTGCGGGTAATACTATGCCACATATAGAATGTGAGTTAGAATCCTACATATTTCCTATAATATCATCTACTTTATGTGAAATAAATTTATTTGGTAGTGAATTGGAATACAATAAGAATGGGGAAGATTACTATCAGGCACTAACATCAAGGGGTACACCGGTTTCGGAAAGGTACGACCCAGATAATTTTGGAGTACTCCCTCCATTCAAAGAACAAAATACAACTAATTTCTTTAGTCATCTTTCTCAATATGGACCAGGTGGTACCAGTGAGGCACTAGACATAATTACCAAAACACAAGATCAAAATCCAGCTAATAATCCATTATCGTGGTTTAGGAACAACCCCACAATGTATGATCTATTTATCTCTCCAGATTTTGATGGTAATTTTATGAGGTTTGATGCAACCATGTTAGAACTCACTAGACTAGATAACCATTTCTATGGGTTAAAGATAGACCAACGAGGTTACGAATTTAATAATGCTTCTGCACCAGATGGGTCAGGAATCAAAACATTCTATACTCCTTTACAACCATATAATGATGGTCATTCAGATGCACCATCAACGTTAATCCAAAATACTAGAATATTAGAACAATGGATTTTAGGGTCTTATGGAAGTAGGTTAAATAGAGACGCTCTTTTATTAAGAAATAAGTTTACATCAGATAATATGTATCTTTCTAATAGATATGGTGTTGGGGGTATTGATTCTATAGAAGGGGCCGTATCTCTAAATAATGACTATTTAACACTGGCTTGGGTTCAGTCAGGACCACGTAAACCCAAATCAAACACTAACTATTTTGTTGCTCAATTAAATCTATCGGATTTAGACCCAACCAGGTATGCTGGAGGGGTTTTAGATCCAGTAGTTGATGTAAACTTTGGAAGTGGTATGGCTTTATTTGATGATTTTGCTGATCATGTAAGGTCAAAAAGAGTAGAGGCCACGGATACTTGGGTACCAACTCAATTTGCCGGGGATTCAGGGGATGGAGCGATGGATGTAGGGAACATAGGTATGTTAAACTACACACAAAGAATAGTTAATTTATCATCCTCAGGTACTTCAGCAACTAATACTAATATAGGGGACAGTATAAGACAAGATACTACATATCTTAAAACAGCAAGAGGAACAATAAGTAGAGGTTCCGGTATAGATAGTTACTCTAATGACGGCAAAAGACCATATGCTAGAAGTTGGATAAGAACTGATAAATACAATGCGTCCAGGGGAGAAAAACCGAAAAATTACTCTAGATATGACGGACTCCTAAGACACCAAAGACTAATTAAAGAAGGTCAAGGATGGAGTAAAGGGGGTAGTGTTATAAATGATGTTGGAGGAGCGCACATAGCACCTAACAGTAGAACTGACACAAAAAACTTTATGTTTTCTTTAGAGAATTTAGCTTGGAAAGATCACGCACTTGAAAATCTTGCTTCTCATGAAATTGGACCTAACGGAGGGAGACTAATGTGGTTTCCACCGTATATTGAAAGTTGGACCGAAAACACTAGCGCCAATTGGACACAGACAGACTTCTTGGGGAGAATGGAGCCTATTTTTACTTATAAGAATTCATTTAGACAAGGTAACTTGAACTTTATGATGGTTACAGACTATCCAGAAGTTTTAGATAGTGTAGTGCCGGAGTTTAAGGGTGATGCAGACATGAAAGCTGCTCAATTTTTTGGTGGGGAAGATTTTGATGAAAAATTTAGAGATGTCATATTAGATGATAGTCAATGGGTTGGAAATAAGAAATTTGAGGCCGATATGAAAGAGGTGGTGGATGCTGGAGCAGAAAAGGCTTCAAGTAAGTTACCTGAAATGGGGGCGATACCTAGTAATTTCGATACAATACCAACAACACTTTATTATTTTAGTGGATGTACAGAAATTGGGTCAAGAGCTTTATGGAAGTGGCCTTATTCACCAGACCAGGAAGGATCATCCGAATGTTCAAATTGTGGTCGATTATGGGAGGGACAATACCAGGCTGTTGACCAAAGTAGTGCATTTCTCTCAAGAGGAGGGACAGCTAAAATTGGGGCACAGACAAGATTACGAGCAATGGGTGATTATTTAGCAACTGATGAAGGAAAGAGATTTCAGGTTGTTGTAACTTACTATAAAGCACCAGTTAGAAGTTATAGTAGTGAGAATCCTAACCATGTAGTTGTTGTCGGAAATCATGGTGCCCCTTTTCCAGGAGAAGAACCTGAATTTATTGACACCCCCCTTTCAGAGGAGGCAATACAACTGGTTAATAAAGACATGAACAAATGTGGACCAGCTAGGGCGGGACGACTTATAGCAGGAATTAATAGACTAGTGGTGGCAGCGGAAAGTGCTACTACTACCACACAGACTTGGTATAGTGATGAATCCGCACCAGAGGGAAGATATAAAATGGATTATGGAGGTGATGCTAATTATGATGATATATTAGTGATAAAAGAACCGTCATCAGCAGGATTCGGAGTTCCATTACAAGTTGATGCTCTCCCAATTACGGTTCATTTAGAGTTAAATCCTGATCTTGCTTCTGAGGAGGCGAAAGAACAAGTGGCCGCGGAGTTCGAAGAAAGAAAGACAACAGTAAGAACTAACTATACAGATGCCGGAAAGTCTAGAATTCCAGACGGTACTTTTTTTGAGGCTTTACAAGAAAACGATTTATTTGCTTTTAATAATTATAAAGACAACATAAAGAATTTCCACCCAGCTTTCCACTCAATACATCCCTGTGCGTTTAATTCACGAATGACATTCTTAAACCAATGTTTACGAGCAGGACCATCTATAGAGGGTACAGTGGGGCCTAATAATATGTCCTTTGGTAGACCACCGATATGTGTTTTACGATTGGGTGACTATTATCATTGTAAAATTGTGTTAAATAATATCGATTTTAGTTATGAACAACCTTTTTGGGACTTAAATCCTGAAGGTATTGGTGCACAACCCTGGATAGTTAGAGTCTCAATGCAATTCTTTATTGTGGGGGGTATGAGTTTATCAGGACCAATATCACAACTACAAAATGCCGTGTCATTCAATTACTTTGCTAATACTGAATTATGTGAGATGGATAGATCAAATCCAACTATACCTAATAAAGAGGTTACGATAATTGATGAAGAGCCACCATCAGGATGTCCATGTGATGGCACCGTACCGGGTCACCCTGCGGGAACAACTAACGAGGCATGTTGTGTGAAAGAGGAACCCTGTGTGGTTGTTGAATGTTCTAATGGCGAAACTTTTAATCCAGATACTTGTAAATGTGAGGGAGGTAATCAGGACGAGTTTGAATCTAATCCTGACAATACCGACGTTTTTGAATCTAATCCTGACAATGTTGGTGAAACAGGAACTGGGACGGATACTAATACAGAAGATGAAGTACTTTGGACAGGATATATGGGGTCTATGGGAACAATGGGATTCTATAATAATGGTCCGCAGGATGAATATTATAGCACAGGCGATATCTCTACTTTTGAATCATCACTAAAATTTAGTTTTTCATTAACTAGAGTTGGAGCAGAAAATCAATATAAACTAAGTTATTGGTATGGAAGTGGTTCTATAGGGGTAGGAACTGCTGGATCTCCTGGAATACCATTAGGAATTGGCGATGGTGTAATTCACCACCTTCCTGTGTTTACTGATGAGTCAGGATGTGTGGCCAATAAAACAGCTGGATGTGTACCATTAAAAAATATGATTAAAGAGGTAATAATTAAGATAGAGACTTATTATTCAGGTTGGTTTGACACAAACGCACCACTATATCTTGCTAAATATAATTGTGATGATGCTGCTGGAATATTTCCGTGTCCCCATGTCTCTGTAGACTATTGTGTTAATATGTATAGTGGGGAACCCTATAATAATTCCACTTTTGAAGATTGTTTAATTACCCCTGTAGCAGGTAAAACTGAAGACGATAATGGTGGAGGAAGAACAATATATCCGTAAATAAAATATGAGTTTATATTATAATAGATACTACAAAATGACTGGACCAGGAGGTACGGCAAAAACTATACCCTTTATAAAACTATCTGAAAAAACTACAGATAAATTTGAAAAATATAAAATGGGGGTAACTCGTTTTGATAAACTTAGTCAAAAATATTATGGAAATTCTTTACATGGTTGGTTAATAATGTTAGCCAATGGAGATCAAGGAGGGTTAGAATTCACTATTAATGATGGTGACGTCATAAGAATCCCATTTCCCTTCAAAGACACTTTACAAGAATATGAAGATGCAGTAAATAGGTATATTAAACTAAATGGGTAAACATGGGAATACAACTAATTGATCCAAATGAGGAATTAAGAAAATATATATCAGGGCAGGCAAATCTTCCATACCCCAATAACATAAGCAGTGGTCCCGTTAGTGTACCACCTGAAGACTTAGTTATGTATGCAGATCTGGAAGTTATACTTCCAGGTAGAAGTGTCATTGTTGACGATTCGGCCTCACAAAATCAACGTAGAGAGCATATAGGATTTATTGTACCAAAACCTAACCAATTACCTGAAGATAATTATGGAGGTATGGGGACATCCTGGTCGAATATAGGAGGACTTTCAGGATTTATGAAGAATAAAGATGGGGCTAATGTGCACCAAGATTCGTTTGGTAGTTTTCAAAAAGCAGGAGATCCAAGTGAAACTTTTGGAATAACTGATATTTCTATAAAACTAAACGCCTCTTTTGAACCTCAAGTATTTATAAACTTCACCGACATTAGAGGGGCTTCATTAATGGAACCAGGACTAAACTCTCCTTATGCTGCTTTCTTCCACATGCCCTACCCTTTATTTACTTTAACTATTAAAGGATATTATGGTCAAGGGATTTCATACAAACTCCACCTAATAAAATTTAATTCTAAATTTGATGCCGAGACTGGTAACTTTAATATTTCTTGTGAGTTTATTGGTTTTACATTCACTTATTTGGCAGATATTCCTGCTATTTACGCCGATGTTGGTCCTGATCTGATGCAGCATTATCATGGGGTTGGAGGTGGAAAGGATCCAAGTTTGCCATGGCCAGAAGGATCAATGACTATAGGTACCTATACTGCTAATATTGCAGATATGGCGGCTAAAATGGACGCATATGCTTCGGATGAAGGGACTCTTGAGTATAATGATATGTATTATACTCTTGGTGAGTTACAAGATATTAGGGCAAGATGGAAATTAATTATAGATGATTTAATAAAAAGTGGGGGTGATAAGGTTTACACATACAAACAAGAAGAAGAATCACTAACAGTTAGCGCTTGTATGACTTCAGAAGATCCCACAAAGAAAGGTTATGATATAAATGGAAACCCATTTCCTGCGTCTGAGATACATCCAGATTTGTTGGATAAAGTAAAATGCGATGCAAAAACACTTCAAAATGCTAACGATGCCTATCGATTATTATATAAGGGAATTACGGGTCATGACCAAACAACAGCACCTGACTTAACAGGGTCAGAGGAGGGAAGTAATGCCTTCAAATCCTACGCACAATCCGTATATAATGACATTAAAGAAACCAGTGCTATAAATTCTATTAAACTTCCTGATTTAACTCTTATCTTAACCACTTATCAATCTCCCGTGGCTGATGTAGGGGATCGAAAGAATAGAGTGGGATGTGTGCAGGTAGTTGGGAAAGAGTATCTAAAAGATTTAGATAATAAAATTAGGAAAGTTGAGATAATGGTAAACCAACTCAAAAAGACAAAACTTGAAGCAGAAAATAGTATAAAATTAGGTACATTAGTTATGCCACCAACACTTGAAAATATATTTAAGTTAATATGTAATGGAGTTGGAGGATTTAATTGGGCGTTAAATAATGTATCTGAACAAGCCGATAAACAACATGAAGAAGATTCTTACTTAAAAGATGCCCTACTTAAAAACCCAACTACAGGAACTGATATTAAAAGTGACTCAGAAAAAGTATTTGCGTGGCCATTAGTTTATAAGACTAAAGAAGACAGAGTTAATAAGGAAGTTAACACCTACAGGATGAAAAAACAAAATGTTACTCGTTTTGAAAAAGTCTTTCCAGGGGCAAAAATTACTCAAGATTCTTATGAATACCCTGAATATACTACAGATCCTTTCTTCTGGCCAGAAATAGGGTTTATTGAATTATTGATTAATACCATAATTAAAAAAACAAGATTACTAAACCTTCAATGGGACCCAGAAGATTCAGAATTCACAACTGATGATGAAAAGTACATTCCCGCTGCATTAGAAGAAACACCGGGAGTAACAAACCCATATAAAGATTTAGAAGATATAGAATTGCAAATTATTCCTCTAATGATGTTAAGGACGATGTTAAGATTGGGTCATACAAATCGTTTTAGTATTTGTGATACCGTGGACTGTAAAAACATAACAAACTTAAAAACCCCCACCGGTAACCTTTTTGACGCACGATATATAAGTGCCCTCAAGACCTACGGACCCAATCCAAATGCTGGGCATCAAAATGATGCGTTAGAACTCCAAGGATTGGCTGAAGCGGAGGCAATGATAACAGGAATAGTAGACAATGATGAAACAAAAGAAAAGTTAAGAGAGTTATTTACAGTATTAACTGGTGTGCGTGATGTTCAAGAGAACATGGATGGAACAGATGCTCTAAACAAAGCTTGGGGATTACTTGAACAAGCTGGATATAGAATGGGGACTGCGGGCAAGGATGACTCAATATATTGGTTCCAAGGTGCGAGTTCAGCAAGTGCTGATGGTGGGCCATCACAGGGCGCTGATGGGGTAGTTATGGCAGGAACAGGGGCTTATAGTTTCTATGGAACAGAAGGAAAAACGTCTGGAAAAGAAATACGACATAATTATGGATACTACCTACCAAATGTTACAGAAGAACTATCTACCGATATTTTTTATGACCCTTGTGGACAGTTTAATTTGGATGCGGATAACAGTGTAACTTGTCCAGGATTTTTTATAAGTGATGTTTCTTTATATAATATTAACACCTCATCAGCAACCGATGAACAAAACACATCTCTTACTTCAGCTAGTGTAATAATGAACAGTTATTATTATCATAGTTTTGGGCAAGCAGAGTATGGACAATCAAATAAATTACATGTAGGTCCCCAAGGATCATTAGATTACGACCATGATAAATGGATTGGGTGGGATTTTTATTCTTTCTGGAATTCTAAGGATTATTTTAAGAAAGTCTTTGTTAGTCAAGAAACCAACCAAAATGAGGAAGGTCCTAACTATATACAACCTGATCAATGGGTAAGTTTAAGTGTAATTTATAGTGACCCTACACATAGTTCACCTATTGGTTATGAAGGTGAAACTCCTACGTTCTCCACCGTTAATGAAGTACCATATACTGGAGGTAGAGGTGTTACTGGTTCAGGAGGTATCATTCATGCAGGAATGGATTCTGACAGACAAGTTTTACTTATGGAAGACGCTTTATTCATTAAAAATAATGATACGTCTAATAACCCTAACTATAATTATGAAACTATTGCTCCTTATAGTACAGCAGCTGATACCTTAGGATACCAAAAAGCAAAGGTGGGTATGGGTTCTAATATAGTTGACAAAGCAAGAGCAAGTAATTTAGCCCTAGGATACCTCTTCATAAATTCAACAGGTAAGTATATGTCAGTCGACCCTATCAAAAAGCTTTCTAAAAATTACGTAGGAGATAACTGGAATATTCTTAGACTATTTAATCAGTTTGGTAGTTATGCAACGATACCAACATACATCATAATCCAAATAGGGTCATGGTTATATAGAAATAATCAAACCGAGGATATTATAAAATGGCCTAATTATTTTAATGCAGAAGGAACAGTAGTAAAAGGGGTTAATCGTTATAAAATTCCTAAAAAATACGAAAGACCACAACCAAATGCCAAAGCTTATCAAGCTGAGGGGTCTGAGTATGTATGGTTCTCAATTGGATCTAATGATTTGAATCCCGGTGATGATTCAAAGTCATCAAATTTTAGTACCCCAGGGAGACAAACATACCGAGGAGGTAAACAAATTTATCTTCAGAATTGGCATTTAACTAACAAATTACATTTTATCTCCCTCCCAGAGCATTATGGTAAATCTCAAGGTAAGGTTGGATACGATAACATTCAGAAGGTAATCCAAGTGCTACCTGAATACATACAAGACCAATTCCAAGAAGCGTTTATACAATGGGCATTAGGAGAACCTGTAAAAGAGAACCAAGTATACCAACTAGAACCTTCTTGGCCAGCTATGAAAGAAACGTTATTAGAAGAAACCAATGTAAAACCTGACCCAGATACGGGACTACAATTACATGGAGCATCTGGTAAATGTCAAGTTGCTGCAGATCCTAAGTACCATGGAATGGTTCAGGACGAAACTCCTGTTGACGTCTATATTGGAACAGCAACTCGTATTATGCCAGTCTTTCCAGTAAACCTACTCCCTAAGGGTAGATTATTTACAAGTTTCTGTGCGGATAATTGGGGCACTGAGTGGGGAAAATCAACAAATCAATGGGATGGTGCTATGAAGGGGCAAGGCGGTGGAGGATATGAATTGCAATTTAATAGAGGGATATGTCCTCTTTACCATGAAGATGCTTTTCTTTATGGAGGGAAAGCTGGGTTAAATTACTGGATACCAAATGAGGAAAATAAACATGGCCAACAGGCAATAACTTACACAACAAGAGAATTAAAAGATGAACACTTAAATTGGAATGAAACAGGTTATGTGGTAGAAAACTTTTCCAAAAAACCAGCAACCTATACACAACCTTTATTATTTAATGGATATACTAACTGGGGACTTAATAACCAAAAAGGTACTGGAAAGGACAATCTACCCTCGAATACCACTTGGGCGTTACTTCCAGATGGTGAAATAACTAGTGTACATGACTGGAATACCGCAATAAATTATTCATCTAGTAAGATAAAACCAACAGCAACCGGTACCATCCCTTCTCACTCATTCCCTAAGACTATAACGGAATACGCACTAGGTATGCACAAATTTTACTATGTTAGAAAAACCTGTGATACTGACGATATTATTGGGTTTGCTGCTAGACTATTAAGAGCGGACAAATGTTTTGGTGGTGACCCATCAAGTGTCGGGAGTGGAGTGGGTTGTAAATGGGTAAAAAATAATATGGTTGATGGGTTTCCTATGGCTGGTAATTCTGTTTATAGAAACATTCAATACATGAATCCACTACAGAATAGGTGGTCAGGATTTGATGTTGATGGAGACCCTAAAGTAACATCGTTATATGCAAAGGCTCACTTCCCAACCGATATAGGTTCGGGGAAGTTGAAAGATGAAAGTCCTATAGGTTCGGGGATATGGAATGGTTGGAAAAAAG
>TARA_R110002074_G_scaffold5413_11_pt1 | contig 15479 bp, 11 predicted proteins | sample TARA_R110002074 | Tara Oceans TARA_R110002074 (sample SAMEA4397215) | marine metagenome | biome: Polar Biome; feature: [MIX] marine epipelagic wind mixed layer (ENVO:01000061); material: water (ENVO:00002006), including particulate matter (ENVO:01000060) such as... | depth 10-100 m
AATATGAATAATTTCTCTTATAAAATTATCTTCGCCTAACTCTAAAACGTCTGCATTAAGTCTGTCACTGGAACCGTAATAGGTTTGCCAATCACTTTCTTTAGTGCTACGTCTTTTGTTTTTTTTGCCTTTGAGTGGTTGTTTTGTTACTTTAAATTTTGCTAGTTTTTTGCCTACGTACATCATGCCATTGGATTTATTTGTTATCAAGTATACAAAAGCTTCACAACCTTCTGGTAGTTCGTCTATTGTGTTACCCTGATAAGTCCATTGCATCAAGTACTTACCGTTGCCTGTGTTATTATGCCTAAGTCTTGGAATTATGCTTGTCGTGTATCTCATCCATACGAAGTTTGGCAAGAGAGCGTATCTCTCTTAACCATCTTCTTGACTCTCTATGAGTCCGTACAGAGTTTCTTGCCTCAAACTTTTCGTTTGCCTTAAAATAAGCCATATAAGCCTTAGTTAATTTGTCGTGTGTATCGTCGTCATTCATTGTGTACTTCTACATCGTTCTCATAATTTGTAAATCCGTTTTCTTTGATTACTTTAAGAACATGTGTAACTCTTCCTACTAATTCATCTTTGTGTGAGATAAGATAAACGTTTTTGTCACGTTCTCTCCCCATTTTCTTAAGAACACTCAGTGCATTTTCAACGCCTGCTGTGTCCATACCGCTATCAATCAGCTCGTCGATAAACAACAAGTTAATGTTTTGATATAGACTTTCCCAAACATCACGGAATGCAAAGCTCATACCAAGTATAAGTCTGTTACGTTCGCCTCTTGACAAGTTATCAAAGTCTAAATCTTGTCCTAGCTGTGTGATCTCAACATTCAAATCGTTTTGGAATACAACTTGATGTGGTAATCCTAGCTTATCAAGATAGTTAGTAAGTCTGTTGTTTAAGTATGCTAAATTCTGATCAATAATCTTCTTACGAATAAAGCTATCTTTGTTAGTTAACAGTTTTAACAAGAAGTCTTGATGATCTTTAAGACTTGTTAAGTCATTAACAACTGACCAATTAATTTCCTGCATAGCACTATTGTTTAGTTCGTCAATTTGTGCTTGATACGGATCAGCATCGTTTTCTTTACTAGATAATGCTTGCTTCAATCCATCAACATTTTGACGATGCTCGTATGCTTCCTTAGCAGTTTCGTAAAACGTAGTAGGTTTGCCGTTAATGTCACCAATTTCTCCAAGTGCTACTGTTACGCTAGTAACCTTAGTTGCAATCTCTGCTTGATATGCAATAGCATCAGCAAGTTCTTTAGATTTACGCTCTGCAATCTCTGCTTTTTTATCTGCATGTAGTTCTTGACCACAGGTATAACACGTTGCATCATCTAAATTTACAATGTCTTGTTTTGCTTTTTCAACAGACTTATCAGCACGTACTAGTGCAGGTTCTAGTGTACTAAGTTCTTTTTTAAGACCCATTATAGCATTGTTATGTTCTGACCAATTTGATAATTTTTCATGCAGATCTAGTTCAGTATCGATGTCTAAATGTTCTAGTTGATCAATGCCTGTTTGCAACTTAATGACGTCTTGATCTTTTTTAGCAATCCATGCACGTTGGGTACGTTGTAAACTTTCAACAGTTCCGCCAATCTTTTCATTAGCACTTTGAATAGCATTAATCTTTATAGTTTCTTCTTGAATAGAATCTTTTGTTTGTCTTACTCGCTCTTTAAGACTATCTGCCTTTTCACTCAATATAGTAATACCGAGTAACTGTTCAATAATGTCTTTTTGATCGTTAACTCGCATACTCAAGAAAGGTTCAGTGTATGTATTAAGTGCAACAATGTGTTTAAACATGTTGTGAGTCATTCCCAGCAAGTAACTAATTTCTTCTTGTGTTTTACGACTGTCGCCTTGTGACTCGTCTGACATTTCTTGCTCTTGACCATTAACAAAGAACCGTAACACATTAGGTGAACGACCTCGTTCAATTTTATACTGTTTGTTATCTTTCTCAAAAGATAGTGTAACAAGCATACCTTTGTTGTTAGTTTTATTAATTAGGTTGTTGCGCTTGATGTTTGTTAAAGCAAGGCCGTATAATGCATACGAAAGTGCGTTAATGATGGTAGTTTTACCAGTGCCATTACGACTTCCGCTGTCATCACCGCCTTGGTCTAAGTTTTCACCTAATACAAGTGTTAGCTGTTGCTTATCAAAAGAAACTGCCTGGGTTTGATTGCCCACACTCATAAAATTCTTAACTGTAAGATCTTTAAACTTTATCATAGTTCTTCATATATTCCTAATAATAGTTTCTTGTCGTAGCTTTCTGTGTCGATTGCAGATATTTCCTTTGTAACAATCTGATCCACACTTTCAAATGTAGTAATATCAATATCAGTATGTATTTCATCATCCTTTTGACTAGGAATAAGTGTAATCTCTCGACAGTCGTAATCGTTGATAAACGTTTCTTTAATAAAACTTGCTTCTTCGTAACTAATCGGTAGGTCAAGTGTTACTCTCAAGTACATTTTAGATTTTAACAACGTGTCTTTTTGATCTAACAGTTGGCTAAGTTTAACAGTACGATACTTAGGACAGTCGATCCAATTAAGATATTCAGGCTCTTTGTTGTTTTCTTTGTCAAGTATCATCATGCCACGTTCGTCATCCCACGCATCTGCATAGTTGTGCGGAAAAGCATTACCAATATAATGAACTTGACCTTGTACTTGCCGTTTATGAAAGTGTCCACTAAACACATAGTCTTGATGTTTAAAATGTGATGCTTGTAGTTCTCCGTGATCGGGCATTTGCACCATTGCGTTCATATAGAAGCTAGGAAGTTCAAAATGACCAAACATATACTTTGTTTTGATATTAGACATATTCTTCCACTCATCGCCTACTAACCACGGAACAAGTGCAACGTCATCTTCAACGAGTATCTCGTCAATATATGTAATGCCCGGAATATGTTTTCCAAACTCTATACTGTAAACATCTCGCTTGTCTTTATAATATAAATCGTGATTACCTGCAAAGAAGTAAAACTTCTCAAAAGCCGCTCCTAGCTTTTCAAGACACCTAGTAGTTGAATCTAGTGTTTGCACGTTAATAGTGTTTCTATTATGATGCCAGTCACCACAAAAAATACCAGTTTCGCAACCGTTAGCTTTTGCTTGTGCAATAAACCAATCTACAAATTCTTCACAGTCTTGCAGATGAAGTCGACTATTTGACTTTAACCCAAGGTGTATGTCAGTAAATACTGCCGCTTTTTTAAACATAGATAATCCTCTTTAATATATTATAACTTAAACTAGCCTAGAAGTCAAGACTTTTTGGTAATTTCACCATGTGTTGTAGTGGTTGCTTTACCGGCATCGTCGTAGGTTGTAATTACTGCATCAGATTGTTTAGGCATGTACTTGACTCGTTCTCTTTCCCAGTCACCTTGATTCTGTCTTGTAAAGCTAGGGTTCATGTCGTTCATCTCTAAGATATCATCGCGTATATTTTGCGCACGTTTTTCGATATTAATAACTCTTACAAAACTGTTAGTAACTGCGGCAGTGTAATATGCAAAAGGATTATTAGACTTAGATTCGTCAAATTGTAAGCCAATTTGTGCAAGTTGTAGTATTGCTTGCCCGCGCATTTCGTCATTGTAAGTGTATCCGCGTACATTGCCTCTTGTAGCATAACGATCACATAACTTCATCCACATCATAGCAAGTTTATTAGTTGCTTTGCCGTGGTCTTTATTAAAGAAGCCGTTCTCCATTCCGCCTTGCCAATGACTTTTGCCTATACATATTAGTTCGTCATTTTCGTTAAACTTCCAATGTTGAAAGGGAGGAAAGTTTAGCTTTACTCTGTAATCTGCAGGCGTTTTGGGATTCTTTTTGCGACCTGGCTCTTCCGGAATATGTTCAAACGACATAATACGAAAAACAACATCAGTTTTTAAAACTGTCCTATAATCCACCTCAAACTCAGCTAGTTTCTTTTTACCACCTGCTAATTTAGAGGCTTCAAACGCTTCTTGTTGCATACGCTTTGCTTGCACTCGCTTTGCCTCAGCAATAGTTCTAACGTGAATCTTGTCAGTACTAGGTAAGATTAAATCATATTGAGAGTATTCAGGTGCAACGTAACTACAAAATGTAGCTTTGGACTTGTGTATTTCTTTCAAAATGTCTTTATTATTTAAATAATTAACTCTTTTCATGTTTTCTCCAATGGTTATATACTATTATAAACTACTCTGTTAATAAAGTCAACTAAATAATGTATATAGGAGACAATTAGATATGAGCAATATAAGTAATGGCGGTAAAGTTATGTATCGCAACGGCAAACCAGTTAATAACCCAACACCAACAGGTACTGGAGCCGCCGGGCAAAATATAAATTCAAATAATTCTCCAGGCTCTGGTGCAAACTATGGTGCAATGCTTAACAACGCTATAAATGGTGCAAAAGATACGGGCAACGCTATGGTTGAAAAATTAACGGGCAAGTTCGATGCAAGTTCGTTAAGAGCAGGAAAAGGCCTCAAAGACGCATTAAACAGCGCAGGAATGAATGGCCCAGCAGGCCGACATGGCCCTTCGGCTCCTACTGCTAGTTTTAGTGATAGTCCAGAAAATAAAGATTGGCGTGTCAAAATATCAATTCCAAATGCAATTAAGGATAAAAACTCTCCGCTGTTGGCTCCAATTGCCGACGGGTTTATATTTCCATATACTCCGACTATTATAATCAGTCATAATGCTAATTATAATTCAGTAGCTCCTATACATAATAATTATCCATTTTTCGCTTATCAAAACTCACAAGTGGATCAATTAACAATAGTAGGACAGTTTTATGTACAAAATGCAATTGAAGCAAAATACTGGACAGCATGTTTGCATTTCTTAAGAGCTATGACAAAAATGGATTATGGTTCCGGTAGTACAGGTTCACCTCCTCCTATCGCAAAGTTAAGCGGATACGGAGATTATGTGTTTAATAATGTTCCAGTTGTAATAACAAACTTTACAGTTGATATGCCAAATGAAGTAGATTATATATCTACTGGTACTGGCACCGCTGGAGGAAATGATCCAACAGGTAATACCTCCGGAAAATCAGAATTTGGTTGGGCACCAGCAGAATCTCAATTTTCTTTAACAGTGCAACCAATATACAGCAGAGACAAACAGACTAAATTTAGTTATGGTGATTTTGTTAAAGGTTCAAATCTAGGTGCGGGGTACATTTAATGAGTAGCAGTCCATATTCAAAAACAAAAATGACAAACAGTGGAACACTGGATATTTTAACAATCAGGCCTGTTCCGGCATACGCTGATGATCCGATATATACTATAGAGCCGCAATACAATCATAGGCCTGATTTATTAGCATTTGATTTGTATGGCGACCACAAGCTATGGTGGATATTTGCTCAAAGAAATTTAGATGCAATTGAAGACCCAATATATGATATTGTAGCTGGAACAAAAATTTATCTTCCAGCCGCAGAACGGGTAAAACAAGTCCTAGGAACATAAACATCATGTCAGATCACCACCCATCGCAATACGGTGCAATTAATAAAGCAGGCGACGCTGTTGTTAGAGTTGTAGATAGTGTAACTGATGCCGCCAAAGCTACAGTAGGTGATATAAGTGCCGTCGGCACTCCTATATATTCAGGACCAGGATCAGCGGGCGCTGGTGCCGGTATTGATGGACCTGCTGGTGGATATACTCAAAATAATCCTCATCAAGGCGAACAAGCACCTGCAGAAAAGACTTTGCCGTTGCCCAACGATCTTGAAAGGTTTGCATCATATAATAATATCTTTACATTTGGATGCATAAGTCCTGAAGAAATAAACTTTCCAGACAAGACTTATAGGCAAAGTGGACTACAACCAGGAAAAATCCTTTTACGGTCTAATGGTCTTTCGACAGGCGACAAGCCTAGAACATATGCTGAACAAGCATATAACATTGACACTCAGTATTTTATTGATGATGTAGAAATTGAAACTGTAGTTGCTCCTAATACAAAAAGTAGAGCAACAAACTTTCATACTATGCGTTTTAAAATTAGAGAACCGTATAGTATGGGACAGCTTTTACAAAGTATGCAACTTTGTGCAACTAATGCCGGGTATGCTAATTATTTGGAAGCACCGTGGTTACTAATAGTTGAATTTTTAGGTTACACCAATGATAGCGACACCGCATCTAGTTTACCATATAAAAAAATGCTTCCTTTAAAAATTGTAAATGTTGCATTTAATGTAGACACAGAAGGATCAAATTACGATTTTGTATGTAGTGCATTTAATGACGATGCATATAGTGATTCTAATCAAGGTATTCCTGTTGATATAACAGTTTCGGGTAACAATCTTGAGCAAATTTGTCAATCTGGTTTAAGTAGTTTAGCAACACACATTAATACACATCATCTAAACGCTCGAAAAAATGAAGATGATCCTGAATACGAAATTGACGAATATATGTTTGCGTTTCCAAATGATAACGCTAGTAAACGTATTGGTGATCTTCTAGCAACAGAGTCTTCTAATAATACTGCAACAGTTGGAACAGCAACAAAACCTAACAGTAGCCCAGAAGAAGTACAAGCGGCACTAGCAACTGTGGTTGGAGATAGAAATGAGTTTGGACAACATTCGGGTATAACTTACAACTTTGAAGACATGAACATTACGGAAACTAGACAAGACGTAGAAAAAAAACTTGTAGACGGTAGACTTGGATACAGTTTAAAACGTAGTAATATGAGCCAAGCACTTAAAAAGATATTAACAGGGTCTGAAGGTGATGTAAGTGAAATTGGCACAAGAAAAATATTACCAGAAAATCCGTTGAGCGGTGGTGAATCACCGTATGGCTTTTCTAATTTTGCACTGAATCCAGAAACACAATTACTGGAAAGAGGCGCAACAAAGATTAACCCAACACAGCGCACAATTACATTTACTCGTGGTACAAAAATACAACGAATTTTAGAAGAACTAGTGTTATTAAGTGATTTTGGAAAAAGGTTAGCAGATACTGCGGCCTTCAAAACAGACGGGTTTATAGATTGGTTTAGAATTGAAACTAGTGTGTATATAATAGAAGATAAAAAGTTTGAAGCAAAGCACAGTAGGCACCCTAGAATTTATCTTTATAAAGTACTACCGTACAGAGTACACTCAAGTGTATTTAAAATGCCAAATTCACCACCGGCTGGATACGACAAAGTAGTTGAGCAAGCAGTGAAGTCTTACAACTACATGTACACTGGATTAAACAAAGACATTCTTGAATTTGACATTCAGTTTGACAATCAATTTTATGCGGCAATAGCATCTGATTCAAATAGACTAGACGGTGCGAATGATCAAAAATCAGGAGGCCCGCCACCAGGACATCCTGAGTACAATATGGGAGCAACCTTCACTGGTACAAATCTTTCAGACAATAAAAAACTTAAACGAATTGTTGGATCCGGGACACAAGGCGGCGGAACAGGAGCGATGATTGAAACATCATCAATTAAACTAGCAAGACAGTTTAACGAAGCAGTGATGAATAGTGAATCTGATCTAATTTCAATGAAGATTAAAGTGTTAGGAGATCCGTATTATATTGCAGACAGTGGTATAGGAAATTATAATTCTGAAAATACAGCGTATTACAATATTAATGCTGACGGAACAATGAATCATCAAAGCGGAGAAGTTGACATATTAATGAATTTCCAAACACCGATTGATATAAATGACAATACTGGCGGTTATAGCATGGACGGCTCGGCGTTAGGTGTTGCTAACTTTAGTGGATTGTACAGAGTAATAACAGTAAGAAATATGTTTAATGGAAATTTGTTCACACAAGAAATTGATCTAGTAAAACGTCCAAACTTTAAAGCAAAAGACGTAGCACCTGATAATAAAGAATTACTACAAACACCAGCACAAGAGCAAGAAAAGAAAGTAGCTGAAATTTTAGAAAAATACGGTGACGATAATGCGTACTACAACTTTGCTAATGCCGACACAGACGGCAGTGGTGATCTAAACGATATTGAACTGAAAAAAGCTGGCCTTGATGAATTATCTGGATCAAAACTAGCAAAGGCTTCTGGCAAATTGCCACCAACACTAGCTGAAACAGCTAAAAAAGCCGCAGACCTAAAATCGGCACAGGCGGCAGTACAGAATAAACTCCAATCAGAATACGAAAAGGCAAGCGGCACTGCACAGGCGGCGGTGAAGGATAAGTTCGGCGGCAACAATCTAATATGAGGAATAATAATTAATGACACAACCACGTGAATTACCAGCCAACTCAAGAGATAAAAGGTCTGCTGGTGCTCCTAATGGGCAGATGCCTCCGGGGCCGTTCTTAGCAAGAGTAGTTAGTCATTTAGATGCTAAACGACAGGGTTCCTTAAAAGTAGAACTTCTTACAAATACAATAAGTTCAAATGATGCAGGATACGAACCTGGACAATTAGTTACAGTAAGATACTGTATGCCGTTTTACGGAGTAACAGATTTAGATGCTAGTTCAAAAAATGATGATTATGCGGCAACACAACAAAGCTATGGGTTTTGGGCAGTTCCGCCTGATCCAGGATCTAAGGTATTGGTCATTTTTGCTGAAGGACAAATAAACCAAGGATATTGGATTGGTTGTGTGCAAGATGATTATATGAACTTTCAAGTTCCAGCAGGAAGTCCAGCAGACAAGGCTTCAAATGTAATACAAGATACACTTACAACTCAATTTAAAAATAAAGATTTGCCAGTTGGTGAGTATAACAAACTTGATCCTAAAGATAGAAACAAAGGAAATGATCCAGATAAGTTTCCAAGGCCACATAATCCTTTTATGGTTAATGTGCTTTCTAAGCAAGGATTAATTGATGATGTTATTAGAGGATTAACAACTACAAGTTCTAGAAGAGATATTCCAAATACAGTATATGGATGGAATACTCCGGGCCCATTAGACAAGCGTGACGGTGCACCTAAAGGAAAATACGGTGAAAAAGACCAACACATTGAATATTATAAAAGTAGACTCGGCGGATCAGCGTTTACTATGGACGATGGAGATCCTACGCTTATTCGTGCAGGACTTGCAAAAGACAGTCCTGCAAAGTATTTTGATCTTGAAAAAACTCCAAAAAATGTTTCTAAAGGAAATGTTGGATTACCATTTAATGAACACATTAGATTAAAAACTAGAACTGGACACCAAATACTTTTACATAATACTGAAGACTTAATTTACATAGGTAATGCAAATGGCAGTGCCTGGATTGAATTAACCTCGCAAGGTAAAATTGATATATTTGCAGATGATAGTATTAGTTTACGTTCAGGCAACGATGTAAATATTCACGCAGACAGAGACATTAACTATTCTGCTAAACGAGATTTTAATATTAATGCTGGTAGAGATCATTTTGTTACTGCTCAGGATAACATGGATACAAAAGTAGGCATTGATAAAAAGGTATTTGTTGGTAATAAAAATGATACTTGGATTGGTGAAAACAATACACTAGCAGTCGGTGCTAATCAAAACATACAAATTAAAGGTAGTGATACTAAGACTGTTACAGGCAACTATAGTTTACAAGTAGCGGCAAACGGCTCGGTTGCTATTAACGGAGAATTTAGTAGTAAGGTTGCAGGCAACTATAGACAAACTGTTTCTGGAGCATACAACTTAAACACCGTAGGTGATAATAAATTAACAAGTGGCGCAACAACACAAATTAAAAGTGCTACAAATAATAAATTAGATGCAGGATCTAACACTGAAATTAAGTCTGGAGGGAATCATGCTGAAACAGCATCTGGTCAAATCCATATGAATAGTACAATAGTTGCTTCAGCATCAGACTCGGCAGATGGCATTAGCGATACATTTACTGCCCCGGTAACAGAAGACGCATCTAGTCAAGTAGTTGATAAAGACGGCACAGCAATAGCAGACGTACCAGTTACTGCAAGTGCAACAAGAGCCGCAGAATCAGCATACGCTAAATGGCCAAAGCGTGTTCCAACTAGAGAGCCTTGGAACGGTCATGAAAATTTAAATCCATTAGCCCATGTTCCTAACTTAACACAGAGTATTACATCACCCCCTCCCGCTATTAGACAAGTTAATACACTTGTTAATGACGAAGCTGATGCATCACCAAATATTAATGAACTGTCAGGTCCAACTGTAGCAAACATTGGAACTGTTCAAGTTACAGATCCCGAAACAGGACAAACTAGAACAGTACCAGCACCGCAACAAGTCGTGCTAGGTAAAGATGAGCCAGTAGGGCAACAACCAGCCGCTCCTGTACCAGTCAACGATATGCAACGATTCTTCTTGTATACATTAATGCAGAAACAAGGACTAACACTAACAAGTGCAACTGATCCTGTTAATCCAGGAAATGCACAAGCTATTGCAATGGCGATGGCGCAAGTACAACGTGAATGCGGATTTAAACCACAAAGCGAAAACTTGAATTATAGTGCATCTCGATTGCGTCAAGTATTTCCAAGTCGTGTTAAATCAGATCAATTTGCACAGGAACTTGCGGCCGCAGGCCCACCCGCTATTGGTAATACAATTTACGGTGGTCGTTACGGCAATGGTCCTGACGAGGGTTACAAATATAGAGGCCGCGGACTCATTCAGTTAACATTTAAAGGCAACTACAAAACATATGGCGGCAAAGCTGGTGTTAATGTAGTAGACAATCCAGACCTAGCAAATGATCCAGAAGTGGCAAACAAATTAGCTGTAGCATATCTTACAAGTAAGTCAATTAATTGGGCTGATTCTAGTATGAGTAGCCTAGGTGGACAATTTGAATCAGCAGTTGGATATGCTAAACAAGGCGGGAAAGAAACTGCAAAGCGTGTTGGTATTGGTCAAGGCTTCTTACAGAAACTAATTAACGGCGAACTAACTCCGTTATCAAGTTTAACTACAACACCTCCTCCGGGAAGTGGTACGTTGGAGATTAGTTAATGCCAGAAGTAACTAGGGCATCTATAGACAGCCACGTTGGGCATGCTAGTCCTTCGCCTAGTCCGTTTCATCAGACAGCATATGCTGTACCTGGTAACACAGTATATGCAAATGGCAACCAAGTAATTAAGGTTGGCGATCTAACTATATGTGGTGATCCAGCTACTGCTGGCAGTGGAACTGTATTTGTAAATGGGCAAGCTATTCACAGGAAAGATGACGCTACTGGAGGCCATGAAAGCTGGGTTCCAAATGCTTCAAATTCTGGCAGTTCAGACGTTTTTGCAGGAGGATAAATACAATATGGCCACAGATTTATATAAACAAATTAAAGTAACAACAGCTAAACAAGCACAGCCTGCTATCGGCCAAAAAGCCTACAGAGGATTTAGCACAGTCAATCCGGGAAACAATTCCTTCCAGCAATATGACATAGCAGTAATTAAACAAAATTTGCTTAATCATTTTAACATTAGGCAAGGTGAAAAATTATCTGATCCTAACTTTGGTTGTATTATTTGGGAGGCCTTATACGAGCCGTTGACAACACAGCTTAAAGAAGCAATTACTGCAAACGTTACAAACATTATAAACTATGATCCAAGAACGATTGCTGACAATGTACTAGTATCAGAGTATGAATCAGGTCTTCAGATCGAGTGTACAGTTACATATTTAACATATAATATTAGCGAATCCTTGCAAATGCAGTTTGATAAAGATGCTGGATTAATATAGCCGAATTAACTACTAGCTTTATTGTTTTCAATAAATACTTGTAGAGATTAGATAAGGATAACCAATGTCATCAACCGACAGACAGAATAGACTGCTACTTGCAGAAGACTGGACAAAAGTCTATCAAAGTTTTCGAAATGCAGAGTTTCGTAGCTATGACTTTGACACATTAAGAAGATCAATGATCACATATCTAAGGAATAACTATCCTGAAGATTTTAACGATTATATTGACACATCAGAGTATCTTGCACTAATTGATATGATTGCCTTCCTTGGGCAAAATATTAGTTATAGAGTTGACTTGAATGCAAGAGAAAACTTCTTAGAACTTGCAGAGCGTAGAGAATCAGTTCTCCGCATGGCACGTATGTTGTCTTATAATGCAAAGCGTAATCAAGCCGCTAACGGTCTTATTAAGTTTGAGACAGTAGCAACTACAGAAGAAATAATTGATAGTAACGGCATTAACTTATCTGATCAAACTATTATTTGGAACGACCCTAGCAACATAAATTGGACAGAACAGTTTAGACGGGTGCTTAATGGGGCCCTGCCTAGAAACAACACAGTTGGAAAACCAGCAAAGTCTCTACAAGTTGACGGAGTACTAACCCAACAATATAGATTTAGATCTACTAATTCAGATGTTCCAGTCTTTGGTTTCGCAAAGGGCGTAAACGGACTTCAAACACAATTTGAAATAGTATCAACTGACGTTAATTCTAATACCTCCCAAATTAAGGAAGAAAATCCAGTACCTGGAAATAGTTTAGCATTTCTTTATAGAGAAGATGGCAGAGGAACTAGCAGTGCAAACACAGGATACTTTTTACACTTTAGACAGGGTACAATGCAGTCTGCTAATTTTAATGTTAGCAACCCAACATCAAATCAAGTAATTGCAATCGACGCACAAGACATTAATAATTCTGATGTATGGTTATATCAACTTGACGAAAACGGTAACCCGGAAACTTTATGGACTCAAGTAGATGCAATCGAAGGTAATAATGCAATATACAACAGTGTAAATAAAAAAATTAGAAACTTTTATGTTGTGCAAACTAGAGCCAACGATCAGATTAGTTTAGTATTTGCTGATGGTACTTTTGGAAATATTCCAAATGGTAATTTTAGAGTATACTACAGACAAAGTGCTAACAGATCTATGAAGGTTGTTCCTAGTGAATTAACTAGTATTACATTTAGCTTTCCATATTTGGCTACTAGTGGAAAAACAGAAACTTTAACAGTTGGCGTAGAACTAAAACAAGCAGTTACTAACGCTACTAATAGTGAATCATCTTCTAGCATTAAGCAAAATGCACCACAAACATACTATACACAAAATAGAATGGTAACCGGTGAAGATTATAATATTGTTCCGTTAACAGCAAACCAAGAAATTATAAAAGTTAAATCGACAAATAGGGTTAGTAGCGGAATTAGTAGATATTTTGATCTCAAAGATGCTACAGGAAAATATTCAAGTACAAACTTGTTTGGCTCTGACGGTGTACTTTATAGAGAAAAATATGAAAGTAAAGCGTCATTTACTTTTTCAACTCAAACGGATATTGAAGGAACTATTGAAAATACAATTCTTCCTACTATACAAAATAGAGCAATTAGCAATTATTACTTTGCAAACTATGCAAAGATTATTGTTAGTGATCTTAGTGCCACTTGGCAACAATCAACTAAGACAACTAATAGTTCATCAGGCCTATTAAATAATATCAGTAGTGTTCCGTATCAAATTGGAACATTTACTGGTGGCTCGTTAAAATATGTAGAAGCTGGCGCATTATTAAAGTTTGTTCCTCCTGTAGGATTTTACTTTGTTGATAATGGCAAGTTAACTAGTAATGCCAGTGCCAAAGGCGCAAGTACATACAAGTGGGTTAAAGTTATTAGTACTGCCGGATCGGGTGCATCTGTTAATAGCACAACCGGTGAAGGGCCTATTGTCCTTAATGAAATACTTCCAGCTAACAGTGTACTTGAAGAAATTAAACCAAAACTAGTAAAAGATATTACCACTGATGTAAGATCACAAATTATTGACCAAGTATTTGCTTATAAAACTTTTGGGTTACGCTACGACCAAGTTAATAGAATTTGGCGTGTTATCATTAACGAAAACTTAAATGTAAATGATGTGTTTAGTAATGGTAAAACTGGTGACGTAACTAATAACCAATTAGACTCAAGTTGGTTGGTATTATTCCAAACTAACGGAGAGACTTACACTGTTACTAACAGGGGATTGCGATATGTATTTGAAAGTGATAAAGAGCTATCATTTTACTTTGATGGGCAAAACAAAATCTATGACTCTGCAACAGGCCAACTAGTTAAAGATAAAATTGGTATTATGAATTTTAATACTAAGCCCGATGTATTGACAGCATTTAATAATGATGTTAATTGGGAAATTGTAAAAGAATTTAGAAACACAGACGGATACGTTAATAGTAAAAAAGTAGAAGTTAGTTTTTACGATTTAAATGATGACGGTAGTATTGACGACCCAGATGTATTTGACGTAGTAGTTGCTCCATTAACTAATACATCAACAAAATATATTTTCTTAAAGAAGGTAGAGTCAGATCAAGGATTTAGTAAGTATAATTTCTATAGCGACAGTAACTTAATTAATGTTGTATCTACTGAAACTGAGATTGGTGCATATAGTCAATATACATCAGGACAAGTATTTTATATTATAGATAGCAATAATTTCAAAGTGTTAAATAATAGTGTGCTAATAGTTACAGCAGACTATAAAGCACACATTGGAAGAAGTAATTTAAAGTTCCAGTACGTACACAGTGCCGATGAAGGAAATAGAATTGATCCTAGTGCAAGCAATATTATAGATGTATATATGTTGACTAAAACATATGATACTAATTTTAGAAAATATATTACAGGATCTATTACTAATCCCCCGTTGCCTCCTAGTACAGATGAATTATATCAAAACTATGGCAGAACAATTAACCAATATAAATCAATAAGTGATGAAGTAATTTATCACTCGGTTGAATATAAACCGTTATTTGGAGCACACGCACAAGATAATTTGCAAGCAACATTTAAAATTGTAAAAAATAATGGTCAAGTAATTAATGATAATGAAATAAGAACACTTGTTATTACTGCAATTAATCAATTTTTTGCATTAGAAAATTGGGACTTTGGAGATACATTCCATTTTACAGAACTTGCAACGTATGTAATGAACCAAGTAGCACCGGATGTAGTTAATATTCTTCTTGTACCAAAACAAGCAACACAGGGGTTTGGTAGCTTGTATGAAGTTAAAGCAGAAAATAACGAAATCTTTATTAATGATGCAACTGTTGCTGATGTTGAAATTATTGACTCTGTAACAGCTTCTAGAATACAAGCATCAGGTAATATAATTACAGCTACTAACACAACAAACACAGGTATTAAGAGTCAAGCGTTGACAACAAGTACTACAACTACAACAACTACAGCAACTACAACAAGCTCAAGTAGTTCAAATAGTTCAGGATCAAGCGGCGGCGGAGGTTATGGATACTAATGGCACAAGATGAATCACCAATTCCGGTAAACGGAGAAAGCACAAACAGAAACACTGCTGACTTATTACCTAGGTACTTTAGAACAGTGGCTAATAAAAAGTTTCTAAGTAGCAC
>TARA_R110002074_G_scaffold331775_1_pt1 | contig 15472 bp, 12 predicted proteins | sample TARA_R110002074 | Tara Oceans TARA_R110002074 (sample SAMEA4397215) | marine metagenome | biome: Polar Biome; feature: [MIX] marine epipelagic wind mixed layer (ENVO:01000061); material: water (ENVO:00002006), including particulate matter (ENVO:01000060) such as... | depth 10-100 m
CGGGTTTGTTGTTACCGAAGTGATGAAGGCAAATGGCTTGAGTGAAAAGTTAGCTGATTTTGCCGACGCCACACCGGCCAAAACGGTTGCTGACGTGATTACATGGCTGGCTGAATCTACCGAGGCCCACAATGCCACCGTACTGCATATTCCGCAGTTAGCGAAAAAGCTGGAAGCTCGTTAAGGGAAGAGCCGTAGAGCTGTAGGCTTTTGATTAAAAGAGAAAAAGTGGTAGCTACGGGTGGACTTGAACCACCGACCCCAGCATTATGAATTTGGCTGGATATTTTTAACTTACTGATTTTATTAACTTAAATATGAATACCCACAGCGCATTTTCCCGCACAGAGCACAACAGATCACAGCAAGTCCCGCAAATTCCCCGCAAGCACTGAGGGGGCTTCACGAAGCGTGTGGGCTTCAGCGTGCAACGATTTACTAGTTGGGACGTAAGCAAAAAGCCCTCAGTTGGCTCAAATCTTGGTACGGTACGGTACGGTCCGTGACAACGAGGCAATCACCGTCTACCATCACTATTTGGAGCCATGTAGCCACCATCGGTAACGCAGAGTATCATTTGGGTGAAACTCGTCCCCCAGGAACCGTTTGTACTGATCCTGTGGAAGGCTTCCCTTGATGCCTACGTATTTGACCTCGACTTCTAGCGTTCTTGCTCTGTTTAGCAATTCGCTTTTGCTCGTGCTCAATGGCTGCAAGCTTTTCTGCCTCAGACCTCGTTAGATGTGGCTCATTGAGAAGAAGCTTTTCTACTTTATCATTGATTTTCACTACTGCTCCCGTAATCGCACTCGATTTACTCTATCGGGTACGAATATCCCATTTCAATTGAAGTTAACTGAGCTCTGTAGCTTTTACAGCTAACATAGATGGGTCGAAAAGTTTCATATTGAGCCAGGCCGCGACCAAAGTCGATCATTGATGAATGGCACCGAATCTGCGCTGGATTCCACATTAGATCAAGGCCAGTTCTAACTTGTGCTTGCGCTTTTCCCAGTCCGGCATCATTTTTTCCAGCATTCGGTAGAACGATGGACCATGGTCGTGATGCTCAAGATGACAAAGTTCATGGGTAATCACGTAATCGATACACTCGCGGGGTGCCTGAACAAGCGCTACGTTCAAGGTGAGTGTGCCGCTTTTCGATAGACTGCCCCAGCGCGATTTCATTCGCCTTATTTGTATTTTGGGACGTTCCTGATTCAACCGTTCAAATTCAGGCCAGCAGCGCTCGAAATACTCTGAAAACTTTTCATGTGCTTTTTGCGAATACCAGGCTTCGAGTAGTGTTTTGACTTGACTGCTATCGTTCCGATCTGGGCAGCTCACCCAAAAGAATCTTCCCGTGAGCTTAACCGAAGGTTTGTCTGACTCGATAAACTTCAGGCGATACTGGCGTCCTAGGTAGCGGTGCGTCTCGCCGCCTACGTACTGTCGGGGTGGTGTTCGTGGGTCGAACTGACGAAAGTAATCTCTCTGCTTCTTGATCCAGCGAGCGCGCTTTATGGCTCGAGATTGAATCGCGATCTCACTGGTTCCCCTGGGGGCCTTTATCACCACGCGCAAATCGGGATGAACGGCTATTTCCAACGTTTTGCGCGTAACGAAGAGCACTTCATACTCGACCACTTCTCCCCCATAAGTGACTACTCTGTGGGAATGTGTCACCCAGGCATCCTGTGTCGTGCTACCTGCATCGTGCGTTCGATAATCTCATCCATCTGAGCCAGGCTGAGATCAATGCCGCGTTCGTCCCTGATGTGATCGTAGAAGTAGTCGTCGATATCGTTTATCGCACGCTTTTGTGCATCGGTGTCATCCCAGAACTGGACCTTCCTATGGCGCTGCAGAATGCTCTGGACAGCAAGGGCAGTATCGGCGGAAATGTCCTCAATCAGCGATATGTTTTCCGATTTCTCCACAAGGTACGGTTTGAGGATGCCGTAGAAAGCCATAGCGTCTTCATTGCCCATGAGCGCTGCCGGCATGTCATCGTGCTGACGGGTAACTACCTTGCCGCGAATCTCTGCCGCCCGGTTCAGATATTCAAGATCGGAAATTCTCTTGGCTTTAAAATCTTCAATCGCCTGCTGAATCAACTTGGAGAACTTCTCATAGAAGGCCGGATCTTCGTCCATCCTCTCTGTGATGGCCTTTTTCGTGGCGTGAGCGATGGCATCCGCTTTTGCAGCTGTCGATTTGGTTGCATAGACGCCCTGATCCTCTTTCACCTCGTTAAATGTCTTTTCGTCGAAGATGTTCACGGGTTCATTCAGCTGAATGACCTCATTGGCCTGAATGTGGGTGTCCAGTAATTTCTTGATTCTGGGTTCGTAGTCGCGATAATCGATCGCCTCGGCATAACGGAGCTTGGTCGAGGCCTTAAGGTTTTGAAAGCGCTTTAGATCATCCTTGTATTGTTGTTGCTTGTCTTCCGGTGTTGTCATGATGAACTGCTCAGAGGACAGAGCGATACCCAGTGTTTTTGCGAAGTCTGCGAGCCGCTGGTAGAACTCCTCGCGCCGGGCATCATCTGCCAGTAGCACCTCAAAGGCCTCTTCGTCGCGCTGATTTCTGATCTCTTTAAACAAGTCCCACAGATCTGAGTGGCGTTGAGGTAGTCTGGACACTTCCTGCATTATCGATGTCAGCGACCCCTGCAAATCCTCTTCATCAAAGCCTTCAAAGGCGCTGTACATCGTCAGGGCCTTATCCAGCTCGCCGAGCACACTAGCGTAATCAACGATATAGCCGAAGTCCTTGCCTTCGTAGAGCCGATTTACTCGTGCAATTGCCTGCAGCAAGGTGTGCTCTCGCAATGTCGAACAGAGATAGAGGACGGAATTTCGAGGCGCGTCAAAGCCGGTGAGTAGCTTACTAACAACTATCAGTATCTCTGGTTCATCGCCATGTTTGAATTGATTGATGATCTGCTTGGTGTACTCCTCTTCGGAGCCATAGCGTTTCATCATCTTCTGCCAAAAATCGACTACAGCATCCGTAGGCTTGGCCTCGACCTCTTCATAGCCTTCCCGGCTGTCAGGAGCAGAAATAATAACTTCGGCTGATACATCACCAATCTGGCCAAGAAATTCCAGGTACTTGATGGCCGCCACTTTGCCCGGTGCCACCAGCTGTGCTTTGAAGCCGGTGCTTTGCCAGTTGGCACGGTAGTGTTCACTAATATCAAATGCGCGCATGTAGATTACCTGGTCAGCTTTGTTCAGCATCTCGGCGCGGGCGTACTTTCTCTTCAGGTCGGCCTGCTGCTCTTTGGTGAGACCCTTGGTGTGTCGTTCAAACCACACGTCGATAGCGGCTCGGTTTTGCTCCATCTCCACATGTCTTCCCTCATAGAGAAGAGGTACCACTGCGTGGTCTTCTACCGCCTGGTTGATGGAGTAGTGAGGTTCGATCAGCCCCCCGAATTTTGCGAAGTTGTTTTTCTCCTTCTTGAGCAAGGGTGTGCCCGTGAATCCCAGATAGCATGCATTTGGGAACATTTGACGCATACGTGCAGAGAGCGAGCCAAAGCTGGTTCTGTGGCTTTCATCAATGAGCATGAAGATGTCGGTAGAGTCATCGTGATACTTCTTGATGTTCAGAGCCTTGTCGAACTTGTGAACCAACGTGGTGACAATCCCCGCCTTATCTTGACTAACCAGTTCCAATAGATGCCGGCCAGATGTCGCACGATGTGGGTCGAGGCCGCAAGCAGCAAAAGTATTACCGAGCTGCTTGTCCAAGTCATCCCTGTCGGTCACAAGTACGATACGGGGATTGAAGATTTCAGGGTCCAGCGCCAGATTGCGAGCGAGCATCACCATGGTCAGCGATTTTCCCGAACCCTGGGTGTGCCAGATGATGCCCCCACGCCGCCGCTGATTGGTATCCCTCTGCTTTGCCCGGTTGAGTGTTGATTTGACAACGAAATACTGCTGGTAGCGCGCTATCTTTTTGAGGCCGCCATCAAATACTGTGAACTTGTAAGCCAACTCCAGCAGGCGCTCTGGACGACAGAGGCTATGGAGCACCTTGTCTTGCTCGGTCACCATTCGATCACCCTGAGCCGCAAGCTCATCGAAATATCTCCTCGCGCGGGTGAAATCGCCTTGGAACAGTGCATCCTTTGCGGGATCAGACAGAGATGTATTGATGCTTTTGTGCTCGGCATCCTCCCGGTCCTCAAGCTCCTTCCACACGCCCCAAAAACGCGCGGGCGTGCCGCTGGTGGCATAGCGAGCCTGGTTCTTGTTGACGGCCAGTACCTGTTGAACGTAGGTGAACAGTTTCGGGATGTACTCATCGCGCTGATTGCGAATAGACTGGGAAACTGCCTGCTCGATTTCAACTAGGGGTGATTTGCACTCGATCACCGAGAACGGTATTCCGTTAACGAAAAGTACAATGTCTGGCCTGACTGTATCCTTACTGCGCCACCGCTCGACACTGAACTCTGCTGTCACATGAAAGCTATTGCGTTCCCAATGACGCCAGTCGATATAGTTAAGGTCGAAGCTCTTTGAGTCGCCCTCAATGGATTGCTCCATCGCTGTTCCGAGCGTGATCAGGTCGTATACGATTTCATTGGTCTGTTGCAGGCCGTCATATTTGACGTTCTTCAGCTTCTGTATGGCAGACTGAATGTTTTCTTCACTGAACAGGTAATTTACACCCTTGTACTGAATCTGGTTAATCGCCCTTAGCTGATTGCGCAGTATGCCCTCCAATAACACATTGTTCGGCCTGCCACCGCGTTCCATCAGCGTCTGCTCCGGGCTCAGATACTCGAAGCCCAGGCTAATGAGCTGCTGTAGAGCGGGGATTTGGGAGAGGTACTTTTCGTTGAAATGGAACCCAGGTGATGCCATCACACGCCTCCCAGGGCTAATTGGCTCGTGGGAGGCAACAGCCTCCTTATCACCCCATCCGCAGATGCTTCAAAACCTAATTGTTCTTTGATTTTTGCCTCGGCCGCCAAGCGTTTTCCACGTGCCACAGCATCTGTTTTCCACTGGGGCGCATACCATCCCGCATCAAGTTGCTCCATATAGTCATAGAAATAGTCTTTTAACTGTCTACTACTCAGCAGACCAAAGAGCCCGAAACCGTGCCTTACGATGTCCTGCTCTAGCGCGTATGATTCAAAGGGGTAGCCATTACTGGCGTTCCAGTACTTGATGACCCTTGCCAGCGGTTTAATCAAGTGTCGATGAGCCTGATTGGCATTACTGAGTTCCTGATTGAACCCGGTTGGATCGGTGTCTATCCAATTTTCAAAGGCGCTTGCTTTAGCCGGAATTTGCAGCCCGCTGAACCAGGAGTGGATGGCGGGTACCAGCTCAAACCGGATATGGTTAAGAGAGAGGACGATTGTTGGGCTAGACTGGCGGATTTCCGAGCGGGCGTAGTAGGCCTCGACAAACCGGCGCAGCCGATTCAGATAGGTTTGCGGCGTGGCGGCGCTGTCTGCGAACACCACCATGTAATCCACATCGGATTTCTCATCCATACTGCGGGGCAGGATAGTGCCGCGGCTATAAGAGCCAAAGATAAATTGCCTGTTTATCTCCTGCCCAAAGTGCTGCCGGAGTCGCCCTTCAAGTGTGGATATCGACCGGGCAATACTTTCCTTTTCTGCATCACGGATGATGGCCGCGCTAGCGAGGTTAGTCAGATAACTGTTGACGGTCATGATGCCTCCCTGTCGACGAGGTACTGGCTTCGGCCTGAGTCGATATCTGCTTTGGCCGTTTCATAGTCCTTTCTGGGAATGCCGGGAGAGGTCTGGTTCAGCTCGTCACGCGTTTCAGCCAGTTCCTCAAGCCGGGTTCTGGCTGCGGCGATCTGGATGTCATCCACAAGCTCAAGGTCACGGAAGATGCGCGTTCTGTTACGCAGAGCAAGATACTGGCCGGCAACGGCGCGATGGTTCTCGGCGTGCTCTGAAGGTTTCAAGAATGTAAGGACAGTGGTCAACGCAGTCGAGAGGATGGCTACACTTCCAGCTACTTCCGGGTAGTTCGCAAATGCTGTGGCACCGGCCACCGCCGCCAGTACAGCAGCAGGTAATCCAATGCGTAGGTGGTAGCCCGCCCAGCGATTGGAGGCGTTAAAGTGACCTTTCGCGGAGTGCTCCGAGTCCTCTTCTATACGCTTTGCTTCCGCGATTATTTTTGTAAGGGTTTCAGACATCAGTCCACCTCCTCATCGGTATTCACGCGCCATTCGCCGGTCAGCAGTTTCTGCATAAGGCCGCGTTTCTGAACCCTATACTTCTCTGCCAGCTGTTTAAGAATTTTTATTTCCTCCTCGGCAACATAGATTACCTCGGCAATCTTCTTCTGCTCTGCCATAGAGGGCAGTGGTATTTTGAGTCTAGAGAAGTCCGACCAGCGCAAACTGCCACGCCGATCAACAGATGAGCTGGTGCTGACCTGAAAAATATGCCGGTATACGTCAGTCTTGAGCAGTTTGTAGAGATACGGCGCATGTACTCGGTCTCCATTTACCTCGAAGACGACGTAAATAGGGCTGACGATACCGACCTCACAGTGCTCGAGCAATCCAATCGACCCTTCCTCTATATGATTGGAAGGATAGCCAAACTGCCCTTTCTTGATGACCTTGTAGTTGGATGTATCGCTGCTAAAAACCTGCTTGCCGAAGTAGTCTAGTGAGTTTACTAAACCATCATACTTGGAGCAGGAAAGTACGGTCTCAGCAGAGTCGCCACCTCTCAAGGAGATTTCCTGCGAAACATCTCCAATTTCAAATAACGACCATTCAGACGGATAACGGAAGAATCGCGCGTCAACCATAGTACTTTTTTGCTTGCGCAGCCTCACGTCTCCAAACAGTAGTTTTCTCGACATCTGCTTTAGATGAGCCTGCTTTGCGAGAATCAATTGTTCTGTTTTTTGAATTGCCTCCTCCCAGGTAGAGAGAACATTGGCAATAGCCTGCTGTTCGAGGATTGGTGGTACGTTAACCACTTGGCTAGTGATGTCGGATTTATGCACGTGCAGTAAAGTAGATTTGAATCCATGAGCCTTTCTTTCAATTCTATCTGTCACCCATTGTAGTGCGTAGTAAAGCCATCTCCTGTCACCCTCGACTTTTGGCGTGAGCTTGTATATATGCTGATTTAGAACGCCTTTCGGGCCATTCCATATCGTAGGTCCAAACGAAACGCCTCGCGTACCCGCCCATGCGAACAATAGCTGCCCTGGATCAACTAGCCAGTTTTCCGAGACATCTCCCTGATAGTAGTTGAAGTTTTGGCTACCGTTTAGATTCTGGATTCTAATAATCGGTAATCCTTCAACGGCCCACTCTGCAGACTTAAAGCCGTTACCACTTGTGAAAGAAAGCAAATCACCCACTAGCTTTCTGTGCCAATCACTAGGAACTTTCATCGGAAAAGAGCCTCAATCTTTGAGGTCATTTCCTTACGAATTACAGCCAAATCTTGTTCCAATTGCTCGATATCCGACTGTATCAAATTGAAATCAATTTCCTCCTCCTCCTCAAAGGTGTCCACGTAACGAGGGATGTTGAGATTAAAATCGTTTTCTCCAATTTCATCTAGGCTCGCCACATGGGCGTACTTTTCGACCTCTTTGCGGGCCTGGTATGACTCCGCGATGCGCTGAATGTGCTCCTCGGCGAGGGTGTTCTGGTTTTTTCCTGACAGGTAGTTGCCTTTGCCGCTAGCGTCGACAAACAACACGTCATTGCAGCGTGCCCTCTTGCCCCCCTTCTCCCGGCTCCGATCAAAGATCATGATCGCCACAGGAATATTGGTGGTCGGAAACAGGTTTCCAGGCAAGCCGATCACAGCATCCAGCAGGTTATCCTCGATCATTTTCTGGCGAATGCGGCCTTCTGCGCCGCTGCGGAACAGCACGCCGTGGGGCACAACCACGGCAACTCGACCTTCTTTTTCCAGTGCCGCCTCAACCATATGGCTAATAAAGGCCCAGTCTCCTTTTGACTTTGGCGGCACACCGCGCCAGAAGCGGTTGAAGCGGTCGCTTTCAGCCTCTTCTGCGCCCCATTTGTCGAGGGAGAAGGGTGGGTTAGCCACTACCACGTTGAACTTCATCAAACGGTCATTTTCTACTAGCGCCGGGTTGGTCAGGGTATTGCACCATTCGATGCGCGCCGCATCCGCGCCATGCAAGAACATGTTCATTCGTGCCAGCGCCCACGTGCTGCCGTTGACTTCCATGCCAAACAGCGCAAAATCGCGTCCGCCCACTTCCAGTGCTGCCTCTATCAGCAGACCGCCGGAACCGCAGGACGGATCACATATGCGATCTCCGGCTTTTGGGGCGGCGAGTTTAGCTACCAGCTCCGACACTTTATGGGGCGTATAGAATTCGCCGGCTTTCTTGCCCGCGTCAGAGGCGAAGCGCTCTATGAGATAAATATAGGTGTTGCCGATCACATCTTCCGAAACGCGACTCGGGCGCATATCCATCTGGGGTTTGTAGAAGTCTTCAAGCATCATCTTGAGGCGACGGTTGCGATCCTTCGTTTTGCCCAAATTGCCCTCAGAGTTGAAGTCGATGTTGCGAAACACACCCTCCAGTTTCAGCTTGTTTGCCTCTTCGATGGCGTCGAGCACCATATTGATCAGCTCGCCGATGTTGGGCTCATTGCGGCGTTCGTACAGACCGTAGAACTCTGCGACAAAGCGGTCCTGGACCTTGCCGGATTTCTCGTCCTTGATCTCCACGTAGGGCAGCACGAATCGCTCACGTTCCAGCTTGCGGCGGATGCGCGAGTCATCGTCACCATACTGCTTGCGGTACTGCTCGTAGTGATCCTTCCAAACGTCCGAGATGTACTTCACGAACAACATTGCAAGGATGTAGTCCTTGTACTGGGCAGGGTCGACGGCGCCACGGAAAGTGTCGCAGGCCGCCCAGGCAGCATTGTTGATGTCCTTTTGTTCTATCTTGCTCATGTTTTTTCCATGTCTTTGTATGTTCAGCCGTAAAGGTGGGGCTCGCGCCCCACCTTTCATCGATGTGCTTGTCAGCGATCTCCGCAGGGTGGGTTGTACTGGGTACGCAATACCCGCTCAACCGCCATACGTTCTCGTTCCGCGCAGTAGTAGGCCGCCGCGCTTAGGTGACGATACCCGCGTCCCTTCCAGCACGGTGCGCGATCGTGATTGTTCACGCGCTCGCTTACACCGGATGACTCTCCGATATCCACCATCTTCCACTGGTCTGCGCTACCACTGCGCCCCAGAATGGCATAGACGCCAGACCGATTTTGCAGCTGTGCAGCGGAATCATATGGTCCTTCGAAGTTGTAATTGCCAATTGTAATGCTCATACTCTTGTTTCCTTGGAGTTTCAGATTTTGAGACTCTCGGCAGAAGGGGTGCTGTAACACCTCTTCTGCCACCTTTTCCCAAAGTGTGTCTCAAGCACTCTAGGCTTCCGATGCGGCACGCATCAGAATTCCTTCTATATACTGTTTGCGGGTTGCCGCCAGCGCCTGCATGAGTCGCTGTTCATCCGCGGCCAGGCCAGCCAGTTGAATGATTTCCTCTTGTCGTGCAATGGAGGGTAAGATGATGGGCATGTCCGCCAGAGCCTGCTTGCTGATCATGCGCACCGCAGTGCCTTTGGCTTGGCTGGTCAGCCAGCCTTGTGTTTTCGGTAGGTTGAGAAACCACGTCAGATACCCTGGCAGGATCGTCTCGCCCGCCCGTATTCGCAGCAATGGGGCGGCAACAACGGCTTCCCCGACATTCCCGGTTACCAGCACGGCGGTATTGGTCTGGCCCCTGGATCGAAATACGATGTCATTGGCCTGCACATACTGGTGGGGCTTGAGTTGTTCGAGGTCAACCTGCGTTAGTCCGCCGATGTCCAGTCGGTTATCCTCGGTCAGGTCCTTCATCTGGATTACGGATAGATTGCCACCTTCCGTCCGCTCCAGTCGGGAACGAAAGGAGTGCCCCATGGTGATGTCTGCGAGTTGTTTGAGCTTCATGCTTGGCCTAATATTTATATCGCTGTAAAGCCGTTTCTGTCAGGATGTTGCGTAATGTAGTCCTGACGACGGAGCCTGTCAACCCTCTATATACAGAAAAGCGATTACTGTTATATAGAAAAATTTGAGCTAGCCGGGATTGGTTTTCATAAATACATAAAAGTATACTTTTAGTATATTTATGTAAAATATAATGAACTTTTCTGTTGAAACAGTTTGATGATATCGATAAAAATAAACCATGAGTAGACAGAAAGACGAGAAGCTGAACCGATTGATACGCGTGATCCCGGAAGGGGTCGCCGTTCCCAGCACCTGGCTGACGGCAAGCGGCTATTCGCCCCAGCTCGTTCAAAAATACGTACAGAGCGACTGGCTGACACGCTTGGGTAGTCGCGTCTATGCCCGTCCGGGCCACCCGGTAACCTGGGAAGGTGTGATCCTTGGCTTGCAGCGCCTTGGTGGATTTCAACTGCACCTGGGGGGCGTAAGCGCGCTGAATCGTCAGGGGTTGGCGCATTACCTCTCGCTTGGTGGCGATGCTGCTGTTCATGTATGGACGCAGGGTCGCTTGCCAGGCTGGGTGGAGCAGGTCCCGCTGGACGTGCGCTGGAATTTCCATCGCAGGAAACTATTCGAAGGCGACGCGGAGGTAGGTTGGGTGCAGTTGCCGACGCAGGTGCGCGATTGGACAATGCAGGGCTCGGCACCCGAGCGCGCGATCCTCGAAGTGCTGAGTCAGGTGGACGAAACACCAACTTCCTTTACATTTGCTGCCGAGCTGTTCGAGGGATTGACCTCACTGCGGCCCGCTGTGGTGAACACCCTTTTACAGTCTTGTCTCCACAATGAAGCGAAGCGCCTGTTCCTGTTCTTTGCCACTCGCTATGACTATCCGTGGCTGAAGCGCGTTGAAGTTGATGCGGTAGGCTTGGGGCGGGGCAAGCGCCTGGTAACCCGTGGAGGAAAACTGGACAAGCGCTACCAGATAACGGTGCCAGAGGCTTTTCATGCTGGATAGGAGCAATCCCTACTTCCGCCAGGTAGAGCTTGTGGTGCGAGTGTTACCACTGGTTGCCTCCGAACCTTGCTTTGCCCTGAAAGGTGGCACGGCAATCAACCTCTTTATCTGTGATTTCCCGCGCCTGTCCGTGGATATCGATCTCACCTACCTGCCGCTGGACGGACGCGATGATGCACTTGAGGCAATTGAGGGCGGTCTCGGCCGGATTGGAGACAAGATCCGCCGGGTGATTCAGGGTGCAAAGGTAACGGCTGCGGCGGGCGAGGCTGGTCGAGTCCAGCGGCTGCAGATCGCGGCGGGCGGTGTCAGCATCAAGGTGGAAGTCTCACCGGTGCTCCGCGGCAGCATAATGCCTGCAGTACAAATGGCGGTAAGCGAATCCGTGGCGGACCAGTTCGGGTATGTCGAAACACAGGTGCTCGCAGCAGATGAGGTGTACGCCGGTAAACTGGTCGCTGCGCTCGACCGGCAGCACCCTCGGGATCTGTTTGATGTGATGCAGCTTTTGGCAGGCGGAGGAATAACGCCAGCGCTGATGGATTGCTTCCTGGTGTACCTGGTGAGCAGCAACCGGCCGATAGCCGAGTTGCTGGACCCCAATCCGCTTCCACTGCAACCGGTGTTCGATCAACAGTTCAAGGGGATGACCCTGCGAGAGGTTAGCGTGGAGGATCTGAATCAAACGCGGGACCACATGATTCGGTCGATCAGCCAGCAATTAACGGACAACCAAAAAGCGTTCCTGCTGTCCTTCAAGTCCGGTGACCCGCAATGGGATTTGCTGGAGCACGCCGTCGCCAGCGAGCTGCCCGCAGTACAGTGGAAGCTGCGAAACATCAGAAAAATGAGCCCGGCCCGTCGAGCGCAGGCACTGTCCAGGTTAGAAGAGGTGTTGTCCCGGTAGGTAGGCATGCCCACGTCACTAGCGAGCGCAGCGGGTAGTGACGTGGGCGCAGCGCTCCGTCCCCGTACCGGAAGGCCGCACCACTCACAGCCGTACCTTCGCCGAATATTCGCCCGGCGCGGCCTGGCTTGTCGCATTCCCACGCAATCCGTCTCTCCCCAAAGTGGTTACACTGTAACCACAAACCCCGTCGCACGTTGACGGGGTTTTTATCCCGCCATCCGTTGACAGGGCTTTCTGTGACAGCCATATTACCCGTTGTGGTAGAGTCCCTTCAGCACTCGAAATAACCCGTGGCCACTACGGTAAAGTGGCAAGGAAGACCCCACCTTGCATGCGCAATCGGGGAAGGCAGATTCCAGTAGTGGCATCTGCTGAACGCGTCGCCCAGGGCCTTCCCCGACGCAACGGTCAGTAATGACCGGGCCCATCTTCGAACCACCACGGTGCCGGGTAACTAGGTCACCGACCCTTCCAATCCATCCCGCTTCCAGGGATTTGTTCAAACGCCGCAATTGATGTCGGGGGCCCCTGCCCTTGGCCATCCGCTGCTTCTTCAACCACGCAAACACGCTGGCGGTTAGCGAGTTCTGCCCATTCCACTCAGGAGGTAATTCTACCCCCAGCCTCAGGCTGGATAACCGTTGGTTTGCACGGGCCAGTTTTCTGCGAAAACACACCGTGCTGTCTATGGCCAGACATCTTCAGGTCAACCGGGATTGGTGTCCCGTGATCGTACCGCCCAGCGGGCCTGTGCAGCTTCTGTTGCCAGGTGATCAGAAACACTCACCTATGGATACAGCACTATGCGCGACCTGAACTACCAACTGAAAATGTTATGCAGGCACAGCCACGAAGGCAGCTTTGAAACCCGGGTGGGCCGGGAACGGCAACTGACCGCCATCGCCAACCAGTTGCACGAGCTCGGTTTTAGGCAGCTGCAAGCGACATCCCTCAAGCAAAAGCATATCAAGGCCCTGGTAGGCCACTGGCAGGGGCAAAACCTCTCCCCCGGCACCATCAAGAACCGCATGAGCTGTTTACGTTGGTGGGCGGAGAAGGTTAACAGGCGGGCCTTGGTGGCTGGTGCCAATGACTTCTATGGCATACCCGACCGGCAGTTCGTATCGGAAAGCAGCAAGGCCAAGGGCCTGGCACGCGAGCAGCTCGATCAGGTCAAGGATGAGCATGTGAGGATGAGCCTCCGGTTGCAGAGGGCCTTCGGGCTCCGACGAGAGGAGGCAATCAAGATCCGGCCACGCTGGGCGGATCGCGGAGATCACCTGCACCTCAAGGCCAGCTGGACCAAGGGTGGGCGGGAACGCACCGTCCCCATCCGCACCAGGGAGCAGCGCGTCCTGCTTGAGCAGGCCAAACGCCTGGCCGGACTGGGCGCCCTGATCCCCGGCGGGCGTAGCTATATCGAGCAGCTCAGGATCTACGAGCGCCATACAGCCAATGCCGGCCTATCGAAAATGCACGGCCTGCGCCATGCCTATGCCCAGCAGCGCTATCTGGAGCTCACTGGCTGGCCTTCCCCCCATGGTGGCGGACCGAGCAAAAAGGACCTGACCCCTGCACAGCAGCAGGCGGATCAACAGGCGCGCCTGACCATCAGCAGGGAGCTGGGTCATGTCAGAGAGCAGATCACTGCTGTCTATTTGGGGCGCTGAGAGATGATTTCGATTCTGCCTCGATTTATACGCCTGCGAGATGCACCGGCTTATCTGGGGATGGATAAAAACCGATTCAACCGGGAAGTCCGAAGCTGCCTGACGGAAATTCCCATCGGCAGGCAGGGCATTGCATTTGACCGGCTTGAAATGGACGCCTGGGCGGAGCAGTATAAGAACCGCTGTGGGTGTTCGCCAAAGCATAGAGGAGAACTCTTATGTCAAAGCGAATCCCGGGCCTCTACAAGAGAGGCACCCAGGGCATCTGGCACATTGATAAATGCGTCAAGGGATATGGCCGACTTCGCGAGAGCACTGGCGCAAACGAGCTCGAGGAGGCGGAAAGGTTCCTGATTCGACGGTTGGAAGAGCTGCGCAAGGCGAGTGTCTACGGCATTCGTATTCAGCGTACTTTTCGGCAGGCGGCCACCCGGTTTCTGCTGGATTACCAGCACAAGCGCAGTATTGGTCGCTATGCCCAGTCCCTGAAAATTTTGGACCCGCACATTGGCGATCTGCCTTTGCGGCGGGTGCATCAGGGCACGCTGGAGTCCTTTATCCGGCATCGTCGTAAACAGGGTATGCGAGCCAACACCATTAACCGCGACCTGGCGGTGGTGCGGCGAATTCTGACTCTGGCCGCCCGTTTGTGGCGGGATGAGTCCGGTTTGACCTGGCTTGAAACCGCCCCTCTGCTGCAAATGCTTGATCGTGACGATGCCCGCAAGCCATATCCCCTGTCGTGGGACGAGCAATCGAGGTTGTTTGCGCGGTTGCCGGGTCACTTGAGGGAAATGGCGTTGTTCAAGGTCAACACCGGAACGCGGGAGCAGGAAGTGGTGTGTTTGAGGTGGGATTGGGAAGTATCCATTCCAGAGCTGCAAACCAGCGTGTTTGTGGTCCCGGGTGCTGGCGTGAAGAATGGGGAGGATCGACTGGTGGTGATGAATGCCGAAGCACGGGCGGTGATCAATCGTCAGCGAGGCAGGAACCCGGAGCATGTGTTTACCTATGCCAAGGGCCGGCCGGTGGATCGCATCAACACCAAGGCCTGGCGCCGGGCGCGGGAGGAAGCTGGATTGCCGCAGGTGCGGGTCCATGATTTGAAGCACACGTTTGGTCGCCGCTTGCGGGCCAAAGGTGTCAGTCATGAAACCCGGCAGGTGCTCCTGGGTCACAAGAACGGCCAGATCACGACGCATTATTCCGCAGCTGAAATCGGGGAACTGATCGACGCGGTGGAAAAAGTGAGCTGGTCCGGTACCTCGGCACCGACCCTGACCTTGATCAACAATGAAAACTCCCGCAAATCTCCCGCAATCGGGAGGAGGGAGAATCTCAGAGCGATTTGAGATTTTGTAAGCTTTTGATTTAAAAAGGAAAAAGTGGTAGCTACGGGTGGACTTGAACCACCGACCCCAGCATTATGAATGTCAGGCAGTGGCCTACCTACAACCCCCCCCTAACATCTTGATTGCAATCACAAACCACCCCTTATTGTCAATAATGACAATAAAAACAGTGGGTTATGATATTTTTAGATTGCTGTAACTAAAAGCGCAGAGATGCACCCCGTGATATGCTGTCGCACATGAAGGGCACCACGGGGGCACCACGGCTAACGATGAACAGCAAGGCGGTAGTAAAGGCATATCTGGGCGCGCAGGGTGACCACCTGGCGGCGAAAGCGCGCGAACGCGATGCCAAGACCAGGCGGCGGCAGCGCGGACCAGCGGCCCCGAGAGTGGCTCTGACAATGGCCCTTTGTGAGTGGTTGCCGGTCGAGCAGTGCCAGTATGAGGTCCGCGATACCGAGGTCCGTAATCTGGTTGTTCG
>TARA_R110002074_G_scaffold116833_6_pt1 | contig 15468 bp, 5 predicted proteins | sample TARA_R110002074 | Tara Oceans TARA_R110002074 (sample SAMEA4397215) | marine metagenome | biome: Polar Biome; feature: [MIX] marine epipelagic wind mixed layer (ENVO:01000061); material: water (ENVO:00002006), including particulate matter (ENVO:01000060) such as... | depth 10-100 m
GAGAAAGAACAAATATTTGAAGAGAATCTAGTAGAGCTATCCTACATTACCAATACCGCTGCATTCTCTACCTCAGACATAGTCAAGGCCGACCTAAGTGGAGCCAATGGAATAGTATCAGCAGTTAACTCAACAGTCATCACTGTTAATGGATCGTTCGGCACATGGACAGCTAACGACAACGTACAGCTAATTAGTAATGTTGCTGTTACTGCAAACGTAATTACAGTCAACGTGGCTAACGCAGGTGCAAATGCTGTTGTAACAGACATAGCCAACAGCACCTCAATTACTGTTGCAGACATAACTGGTGCGTTCAATAACGGCTTAAAAATTAAAGGTGTGAGATCAAATGCAATTGGAACTCAGACTGCAGACCCAATCAACTCTGGCGTAGCAGACATATATTTCCAAGGCACCGCTTCGGTCAATGCTGTAGTCGATGTATTTGCAAACGCATCTGTATCAGCAAGAGTGTTAGGATCTAATACTACTCAGGTAGGATTTGCAAACACTAAGTATGCAAACGGACTTGCCGCGGCCTTCAGAGCCAACGTAGCTGCTCATATAATAGGTAGAGATTCAAATACGTACGCTAACGTAATCGTAACGAGTACTGGATCAGGTGCAAACTTCCAAATCAGTACATTAGAGAACACTGAAGACATTACCATATACACTGACTTTGTTGGTGACAACAATACATCTAATGTAGCATTTCTAGATTGCGTCATCGACGGCGGCAATAGCGGCATCGGATTTGTAGACAATATAACTATTGTCGCAGGTGGCACCGGATACACTAATGGGCAATCTTTAGTTTTTGATCTAGGCGGAGCAGGCGGCGGACCTCCTACAGTAAATGCAACTGCCAGTATAACTACTGACGGAAGCGGAACTGTATTGTCTGCCCAAGTTCAAACGGCCGGCTCTGGATTTTATTCTAACTCAACAGCTAATGTATCGTACTTGACTGGTGGAACTGGAATAAATGTTACCGGCAACTTCGACTACGGGTATGGCTTTCCAAAAGATCCAAATGGCGATTACACGACCATACTAGACAACGTGCTTACAAGATTTTCAGGAACAATTGGAACCATTGCTGGCTTGGGTAATATTAACCCAGGTAATAACTATAGCTCGGATCCGTTCACCTCCGTATATACTAAAGGTATTGCTAAGTATGATAGAAGAGACTTGGTCGTAAACATTACAGGTAAGAACGGTACATTTACTATTGGCGAGAATGTCAATCAAACTGTAGCTTTAGCAGGACAGCAATTGACTTTTTCTAGCAACACAGGGCCTTTTGTTATTGGTGAATCAATTAGGCAAGTGCATACGTCAGGCGCTAATCCAACTATAGTAGCTACTGGTGAAATATATTCAGGTACGTTGAACACAGTTTCAATACAGAATCCTAGATTGAAATCAGAATATTCAAATGGATTTGTTACTGTAAGCACAACTAACACATCGCCGTTTGTAACGAGCGTCAACTCAACAGCTAATGCTATCACAGGAGCTATATCAGCTCAGACTGGTGTAGCAAGTGCGGTGTCAGTTGTATCGCAAACGCAAACAGCTAAAGGTCAAGTGTATGCACAAACGGAAGACACTGTGCGTCTAAGACGTCTTTCATTCAGCGTAGGCTTTAATGATGCACCTGGTAGCTTTATATTTGGATCCTCATCGCAAGCTAACGGAAACATACTATCAATATACCAAGATGACGCAACAAGACCTATTGGTGACAACTCAACAATTACAGCTAAGACACAAGCGGCGAATGGAATCGTAACCACTGTTGAAATTATAGATGCTGGATTTGGGTATCAACATGATGCAGCACTGACTCTCGTATCAGCCAACACAGACCAGAACATTGTCGTGTCTGGAACAGCTAATGTAGCCACGACCGGTGTCGGAGAAGGATATTGGGCTGACGAGGAATCATTCTTGAATACTAAATACATACATGATAACGACTATTATCAATCCCACTCGTATGTTGTAGAGTCTGGTTTGTCGTTGGATAAATATAGAGAGGTACTATTAAAGGTAGCGCACGTAGCTGGAACTAAGCTATTTGGCCAAGTAAACAAAGACACGTTGGCCAACACACAAATGTCGCTTTCTAATTCAGCACTCGTTGTTGGTAATACGGCAGCTAATGGAGTATTCACGGAACAATAATGAAAAAAATAACACAACAATTTAACACACATAACGCACAACAATTTGTTGAGTCCGTGTCCGAGCAAGCTAATTCATTATACTATGTGTGGGCTGGTAGGCACGTGGCCTGGCCAGACGACATAAATCCGCCTACTCCTACTGACTCACAAGAGGATACTTATTACCAAATATATAGAGACATGATGTTTGGCAAAAAAGTAAACGCGACAGACATTAAGCACATGGTAGACAACAATACGTGGACGTCTGGAACAGTATACAATCAATATGAAAACACTGCGGCCGCCCTGACTAACTATTTTGTGGTAGTTTCTGAGTCGGGTGGATACAGTGTGTTCAAATGTCTATTCAATAACAAGGGCGGCGCGTCAATAAGTCCTCCGACAAAAGATGCTACTACTGCAGACGATGACGTCTACATTACTACAGCTGACAAATACCAGTGGGTACTAATGTACTTCATTCCTACAGCTCAGTATAATAAGTTTGCTACATCATCTAAGGTACCTATTATTGCAAACAATGCTGTAGAGGCCAATGCGGTATCAGGCGCCATTGACGTAATCAAAGTCAACACTGGCGGATCAAGATACTTCTCAGTTGCAAGTGGTGTCGTCAAGACAGCCAACGTATCATCTAACACTTTAATTCACGAACTAGAATCTCTAGTAAGTGCCAATGTCACGCCAACGAGCGTGTCTGGAACCTTTCAAGTTGAAAGAGCTAACTTGTTTGGCAAGCATGCTAACGGAGACATCAACACAGCAAACAATGTTGCTAATGGTGTCATAGTAGAAGCCAACACTACCCACCTAAGATTCACGGACATTGCTGGAAACTTCTTTGGCCAACAAAGTAACGTATTTGTAAAAGGCGAAACATCAGCCGCAACAGCTGCAATTGCTAAAATAGATTCAACAACATCATCGCTGTCCTCTAACACTGACTTCTATAAAGGAAGCATATTTTATATTACAGCAGGTACTGGAGCAGGCCAGCAAAGAACAATTAGCGAATACATCGTTACTGGTTCAGCTCGAAGAGTACTCTTAGCAACAGACTTTGACACTGCTATTGATAGTACATCTCGTTTTGAGATCTCACCACGCATATCTGTCATAGGTGATGGTCAGGGACTACAAGCTAGAGCAATCGTCAACACGTCAACGTATGCTGTCGACACTGTAGAGATTATTAACAGAGGATATGGGTACACGTACGGCACTGCTAAAGTATTTGGTAACACCGGTATTGTAGAAGGATCAAACACGACCGCACAGCAAGCAAACAACGCAAACGTGTCCATCATTATTGGACCAAAAGGCGGACATGGGTCCGATCCAATTTGTGAGCTTAATGGATCCGTTATAGGCATATCAGTTGATTTTGCTAACAATGAGAATGGTAACATATCCATCAATAACGATTATAGACAGTTCGGTATTATTAAAGATCCATTATTTGCAAACGTACAGCTGACTATCAGTGACGTGACATTGACAGATGGAAGCTCGGGCGCAGGAACATCATTTGCTGTCAATGATGTAATAACTCAGAGTGCTGGAGACGCAACCGTAGCTAATGGAGCATACGGAATAGTTAAGTCAAGAGCGTCAGGTACGCTTGCAGTAGCTAATGTATACGGCAACTTTGTAACATCAGGAAGCAATACATCACTGAGGTTTGTTAATGCATCAAACACATCTGCAAACGTCGTAACTATACTAACAAACCCAACAAGAAGCAACTCAACAGCTGACTCCTTTGATCAGAGACTTGTCCTTACTGGGTTTGCAAATCAATCGTCAGTAGCGTTTACATCGGATGAAATTATTAAACAAGACTCAACTGACGCAACAGGTGTCATTGAGGTTATAAATAGTACAAGCGTTGCAATAACAAGGGCTCAAGGAAACTGGTTGGCATCTGATACAGCATCAGGTACATACTATAGTTTCAATGGACAGACGAGTGCAGGTCGAGGTTACTTTACTGGAATCAGACAGCCAGATTTAGTGACTGGGAGTGGGGAAATTCTATACGTAGAAAACCAACAACCAATAACCAGAAATGCAGCCCAAACAGAAAGAATAAAACTGCTGATTGAATTTTAGAGGAACACAATGCCAATAGACACAGATTTAAATATAGCCCCGTACTTTGATGACTTTGATGAAACTAAAAACTTTCACAAAGTTTTATTCCGTCCGGCGGTTCCTCTCCAAGCCCGAGAGCTAACGTCGCTACAATCGATTCTCCAAAATCAGATTGAGCGCTTCGGTGGATATCAATTTAAGGAAGGAACCATAGTTAAGGGATGTGCATTTACATATGACCAGTCTATTAAGTATGCTAAAATCCTAGACAAAACTCAATCAGCTACTCCGGTAGACGTAAACGTAGCTTTGTTCTCAAAGAACGACTATGTGAGAACATCTGCTAACCTTGTAGCGCAAATAGCTGATACGAGGACTGGGTTAGAAACACAGAGCCCAAATCTTAACACATTATTCTTCCAGTACATTAACTCTGGTACTGGCGGAGAAACAAAATACACTCAAGGTCAAGTACTAGAAGTGTATCCAGCAGCCACACCAATTGCTGCTGACAACGATGCTACCAATTCAGGTGACGTAATTATAACTGCAATGGGTGCTAACTATTCTAATTCAGATACTGTTGTCATTGCATCAGACTTACATGGAACAGCCGCGGCCGGTTCAATACAAACATATGCAGCTAATGGATCCATATTTAAGATCGACATCACTGCAAACGGTACTGGGTATAGCGTTCAAGACTATCCTACAATTAGCATTACAAGAGCAAACACACAGCTAGAGATTCCAGCGAGCTTATTTACTGGCACACTTCAGCTATCTAAAACAGCTAATGTAACAATTGCAAACACAAGTTTTGAAGTTGCTGGTAACTCACAATTCAACGTTGTTGGATCATCATACCAGATGTCCGTTACGGATGGCATTGTTTATCAGAAAGGAAATTTCCAGCGATTTGAAGATCAAAGTATTATAGTATCTCCATACACTAGTAGACCTCATGAGGTCCATGTAGGTATTGTAACCACAGAAAGCGTTGTGAATAGTTCAATTGATACTACATTGCTAGACAATGCGTCAGGGTACAACAACGAAAATGCTCCAGGTGCAGATAGATTAAAGCTGGCTCCTGTACTGACAGTTAAAACAACAACCGAAGCAGACTCCTCAAACAACTTCTTATCATTAGTTAAGTTCCAGAACGGACAGAGAATTTCGCAAAACCAAAAACCAGTATTGTCAGATCTTTCAGACGAGATGGCTAGTAGAACATACGAAGAGAGCGGCGACTACGTAGTTGATCCGTTTGTGGTTAGTACGGAAGGTATTGTAGGAACTGGCGGTGCTAATAATCTTTCTATCGTAGTAGGTGCTGGCGTAGGTTATGTTAAGGGCCACAGGTTCCAAACGATCGGTCCTTCAAGAGTAAAGGCTCAAAAAGGAACTACGTTTACCAATGCTGTTGCACAATCGGTGTCGGTTAACTTTGGACATTATATTCAAGTAAAAGAATTAAAAGGCGAATTCTCACCAGACCACAATGATCAAATTCTAATATTAGATGGGCCACTAGAAGCACTGTCTAATAATAATATTGATATTCCAATCCAATCAAGCAACACGGTCACCATGGGTGCTGCGGTGAATGTAGTTGGTACAGCTAGAGTCAGAGGCCTTGAATTAGATGGCGATAACATTGGTGCGTTTGATTCTGAGTACCAAGCATACATATATGATATTAAGATGTACAGCGGCAAGTCATTCAAGAAGCATGCTAAAGCTGTGTACCACTATGCGTCAACAGAACATGGCGCAGCTGGAAACACCAACACCGCAAAAAGAGGTGTAGCAGATATAGTATTGGATGCGGCGGTTGCAGAAATTAAAGATGCCGATTTCAACAGAATGGTATTCCCTGTAGGACAGAATGGCGTTAAGTCAGTAGGCACCGCAACATTTACCAAGAAGAAATCTACAGCAGTCACGTTTGCATCAGCAAATGGATCCGCATCAATCTCAGTATCAGGAACCGAGCTGTATACTTTTGGAACGGATGATATAAATTTAAATGAGATTCAAGAAAGACAAGTCCTCGTAGTATCAGGAGCCGGAGTTAATGCAGCAGCAGCTGTTGGAACATCAGCAGTTGTTACAGGAACAAACAACATCGTCACAGGCTCGGTAACCTCAACATTAGTTAAAGGCGATCACGTATTTGTTGGTGGACATCAAAGACAAGTTACAAGTATAATTAACTCAACATCGTTCACTACCAACAAGACCCTTGCTGCAAACGCTGCAGCAACAGTGCTACGTACTTTTCCTAAAGACGCTATTATTGCCCTGGGCGATAGATCAACATCAAACGCAGCAGTGTCATCAACTGGTCAGACGCTTACTGTTAATCTTGGTGTAGCTCTCGTAGGAACACTTGCCGCAACTATCGTAGCTGATGTTAAAGACACATCAGAGGCTGGATTAAAGAAAACCTTAGCAACATCATACGTTAAGATTGATACCTCTAGTAACGCCGGCGGCGCAACTGGCCCTTGGTGTTTAGGAATTCCAGATGCATTAAGTTTGACTAATGTGTATTGGAACGAGAGTGCTTACTCAGAAGCAACTGCTGATGATTACTCTTCATCATTTGAATTAGATAATGGCCAGAAAGATGGTTATTATGGTCTGTCAAAATTAAAATTAAAATCTACATCAAGACTTACTGTAGACGCCAACGACTTCATAGTTGTTAAGGTCAAGCATTTTGTTAAAGACATATCAGCAGGAACAGGGTTCTATTCATATCAATCATATCACAGTAAAGTGGATGATGCATCAGCAAGTGTTGATGAAATAACTACTCAAGAGATTCCAATCTTTGTATCACCAACAAGTGGTAGAGAACTATCTCTTAGAGACTGTATTGACTTTAGACCTAATATGGCCAACACAGTAGTACATGCAGCAACGCTTGGTGCAGCTAACGTCAACCCATCAGCAGTAGAGACTATTGACACTAACAACGACGTAGCTTCCCCCAATGAACTTTGGTCAGCTACTGTTGAATACTACTTGCCGCGTAAAGACAGACTCGTAGTGCAGAAGAGTGGATTTGCAATTGTACGAGGCGTACCTGACGTCAATCCATCGCTACCTCAGAAACCTGATGACGCAATGCAGTTAGCTACTATTGACGTACCTGTGTATCCATCATTGGATGCTAAGACAGCTAGATTTTATGGCCGTCCAGATCTAGGTGTTAAGATTAAAGCTACGCAACAAAGACGATACACTATGAAAGATATCAAAGTGATCGACGAGCGCGTTAAGAATTTAGAATACTACACATCGCTTAACATGCTAGAAAAAATGTCTAGTGATGAAGTGTTACCAGGAAGAACTGATCCTACACAAAATAGATTTAAGAATGGATTTATTGTTGATAACTTCTCATCTGTTACTCACGGCAATCCGTTAAACGAGGAGTGGGCAGCTGGATATGATCCATCACGAAATCGCTTAACCTCAAAATTTGAAACTTACTCACTGCAGTTAAAGTATGAAAGTGGAAGTAAAGTTACTAAGTCAGGTGACCTGGTTACTATTAGATACGCACAAAAAAGTTTAATAAGTCAGCCTAACGCTACCCAGACAAGAAGATGTACATCTAAGGTATGGAAGTACAATGGTACGCTAACCCTATATCCTGATTATGTCAGTGATGTAGATCATACAATTGCTCCTGAATCTGCTATACAGATAGATGTTGACGTGGCCTCTCCCACTCTAGGATTAATTGCAGAGCTTAACAAGATTGCACCTCAGCAGATGTCATCGGAGAGAGTGGTATCGGAAGATATAACGACGTCGTTATCATCATCCAGCTCAACAGATACAACTAAAACAGATACAATGGAAACTGTAATTTCACAGCAGATCGAAAGAACTGTTGGGTCACTTTCATCAAGCTCGTCTACTACAACTAAGGCAGTAGGTGACTTTGTTTCTGATATATCTTTTCAGCCATACATTCCTGCTATTAGAATAGACTTTGTTGCACATGGTCTGAGACCAGGATTACCACATTACCTATACTTCGATGATGTGGACGTTAATGCTTATGTCACTCCAACAGGCGGAGCTGCTTCAGTACAGTTTGCGTCTACCGAAAATATCCAAGCATTAAGGTTTGCTAAAGGGGCTCAGGGCACAGCTCTAACCTCAGATGCAAGCGGAGCAATATCAGGATTCTTACGAGTCCCAGCTGGTACGTTCTTTGCAGGCGAGAGAAAAGTAGTGCTAGCTGATATATCTAATCTGTCACAAATTGGAGATGTTGTTTCAAAAGCAACAGCAAGGTTTAATTGCTACAACTTCTCGGTTGATACTGGAACGGTAAGTGTGTCTACAAGAACTACAATACCATCCTCATCGATATCACAAAACATTTTCAACTCAACAGAGAGAACATTCACTAACATTGAGACGACTATCCCTGCTCCCGTAATTGTTATTGTAGAAGCTAACAACGCGGTTGACGATACAGACGGTGGAGAAGATGAAATTAATCCTCCAGTAATTACTGGAAACACCGTAACGATCCCTGCAAACACAGCCCCTGTAATAACTGGGCCTGCAGCTGGAACGGTCACTATCCCACCAAGACCAGATTTTTCTGGAGAAAACTGTTGGGATCTTGGATGGATAGGTGGCGAAGGCGGAATGGGCGGTCAAGGTTGGGGCAACGGCTTCTGGGACTTGGGCGTCAATTGCTTCCACATTGATGACGATCCATTAGCTCAGACATTCATGGTTGAATCAACTGCGTTGACTGAAGAAGGATCCAGCGGATATCTGACAAGTATGAATTTATACTTTGCAACTAAAGATGGCAAGCAAGGCACTACTGTTGAGCTGAGAGAAGTAACTAACGGATCACCAGGCGCGTACGTACTACCATTTAGTAGAGTTCATTTAACTCCTGCTCAGGTTAGTACATCCACCAACGGATCTGCAGCAACAAATATTACGTTCCCGTCTCCTGTAATTGTAGAGGCCGGTAAAGAGTATGCACTTGTTATACTGCCAGACGGTAACTCGCCCAACTATTCAGTATACACTGCTAAGGCCGGACAGAACGAATTAACAAATTCCAGTAAGCAAGTGAATCAAGATTGGGGCAAAGGGACAATGTTCCTCTCATCAAACAATAGAACGTGGACAGAATACTTAGATGAAGATCTCAAATTTGAAATCTTCTGTGCAGTGTTCACTGAAAGATTTGGCCAAGTTAATTTAACCAATGAGGATCATGAGTGGGTAACTGCTAACAACTTCCTTATCAACGGAGCGTTCAGTGGTGGCGAAGAGGTATTCAAGCTCACATCAAATGCTACTGGATCAGTTAACTTCTCAGCAGGCAACAGTTCTATAACAGGATCAGGAACTAATTTCTCTAGCCTCACGGCTGGTGATAGAGTGGTCCTCACTGGCAACACAACAACGTTTGACGTAGTGACAGTGGCCACGGTAAGTAACACAACATTCATGACACTGCAAGGGGCGCCTTCATTTACAGACTCCTCCGGTGCTTACATGGTATCGCCGACAGCTACTTTCGGATCGCTAGATGCTAACACAGCAACCTTAATGCTAAGCAGCAGTACAGCTTCAAGTAACTCCTTCTTGTTTGCAAGCGGTGACACACTAATAGGCGCAAGCTCGTTAGCTAACACTGTAATCAGTACGGTTGAAGATACCAACATAAGTTATTTTGAACCACAACTGTATAGAAGCACGCCTTCTGGAACTACAGTGGTCCCTAGGATTAAAGGTAAGAAAGTAGGTAACATAGGCACAGGCTACTCTGATAGCGACAGGTTTAAGTACAACGATAGAAACTATCCAGTACAGAGAATCAAAGTCATGAGTAAGTCTAATGAGATTAAAAACAACGCAGGCAATAAATCATTAACTGTAACTCATACGTTGAGTACCAGGAAGGGATGTACTGCACCGTCGATTGATCTACAGTCACAATCATTGGTAACGTATGAGAATATTATTAACAACTCTGCAGCTAATGAATATCTAGGTGCGGCCGGAAGTGCAGCTGCTAAGTACGTGTCGAGAACAGTGACACTAGCAAACGGACTTGATGCTGAGGATCTTAAAGTATTTGTAAATGCGTGGAAGCCTGCAGGCACAGACGTTAAGGTATATGCCAAGATGTTAAACCAAGCGGATGGAAATTCATTTGCTGACAGCGCGTGGTCTGAACTACAAGCGGTGGTCAACAAAGATACAAAATCATCTGCTGTTGACAGAAGCAATGTAGTAGAGTATAGTTATGAATTAGCGGACACACCAGTGACCACTATTAAGACTGGAACTATTGCAACCACTCAAGGTTCAGCAACTATAACAGGAACCAACACTGACTTTGCAAACGAGTATGTTGCTGGTGACTTGATTAAGATTGTGAACTTAGATGACCAAACTGATTACATTGTTACCAGCATCACTACAGTAACAAATGCAACATCAATGGTGTGTGCAGATACAATACCGTTTACAAAGATAGACGGAGCAAGACACTACAAGGTAGACACTAGTCATAAGAACCAAGTGTTTAGAGATCCAAAAGCACCTGTTGCATATCAAGCAACTTATTATAACGCTGCTGGAGAGAAATTTGTAGGGTACAAACAACTAGCTATTAAGATAGTAATGCTATCAGATAGCACTAACGTATCACCATACTTGAGGGATTACCGAGCACTTGCGGTATCATTGTAAATGGCAAGAACACTAGTAAGAACAGAAAAGAAAGAGTTTGCCAGAGACACAGCTTCTATGGCATTGATAAATACTGATAGGGCAGCCTTTATGCAGTATAAGGCAGCTCGTGCAAGAGGGAGCGCTGTTGAGGAATTATCAGCAGAAGTACAACTAGTCAAGAACGACATGCAAGAGATTAAAAATATGCTGACACAGCTTACGAGGGTTATAACAGATGGCAAGTAATAATTATACAAGTGCGAATATAACGCCATCAGCTGATACGTTCAGAGAATGGGTTGATCTTACAAACCGTATCACATATGATATGGAAAAGATTGTTATCACTACGGCCGCAAATACACAGGGTGCAAGAACCTCTGGCAATGCAACCGTCAATGGATTCTTCAGCTCCAACACTGTTATTGTAGATCAATTCCTAAGAGGTGGAACATCCAACTCAACCATATATGGAACAGCAGCACCTTCAGCTAACTTAGTCATTTCTTCTAACACAGTAGCTCAGAGTATCATTCATGCTCAAGCAAACATAATGCATTCTGGTACTACGCTAGTAACAGGTGCCAATGTTATAATTAATGCAGCTGCAACCTCGTTTACTTCAAATGCAGTAACAAACATATTCAACACTAAGATTGATGCAAACGCAAATGTAGATATAGACAACGCGCTAACAACTATCGATTCAACTAATACACTGATTGGATCTGGCGAATTAAATATTACATCAAATGTTAATTTTGATGCATCAACTTTTGATATTAACGCTGGCGTATTTAATGCCAACACTACAGCAATTAACATTGATCCGTCTGCAGTGACCTTTACCTCAAATGCAGGTACAAACGTATTCAACACCCCTATCGATGCTAACGCTAACGTAGACATTGATAACGCACTAACTACTATAGACTCAACCAACACCTCAATAGCTGACGGTGAGTTAAACATTACGTCGAATGTAAACATTGATGCTGCTAGCATTGATATCAACGACGGCGTATTGAAAGCAAACACAACTGGAGTAGAGATAGATGCGACAGCTGTTACGTTTACTTCAAACGCAACGACAAACATATTCAACACTAAGATTGATGCTAACGCTAACGTAGACATTGACAACGCGTTGACAGATATAACTTCTGCCAACCTTGCAATTACTGGTACAGAAACAAACATTAGTTCCAACTTAACATCCACAGCGCTTGCTACCTTTACTGGAGCTAACGTATACAGTACGGCAGCTAACAATGCTTTGATGTCCAATGTTAACATTGGCCAGTCAGCTACAGACTTTTTAAGATCAGATGCCAAAGTAGTATTCAATGAAACGTTGAATGTTGTTAAAGCAGTAGACCTTGATGCAACATTAAACGTAGATGGAGCAACCACATTAAACGGAGCAGTTACTCTAGGTAATGCAACAGGCGACGATCTGACGTTTACAGGGTACAGTGCAACAGGCATTACACCTAAAGCAAATGGATCCGTATCATTAGGTACAACAGGATTGAGATGGAACGCTAATTTAGATGACGCCTCTATAGATGATTTGGCTGTTATCAATCACACAACAGTTGGCGGCAACTTCAGTGTAACAGGATTTGCTAACGTATCAGGTACGTTTGCAGTCAACACAGCAGTGTCTGTGACGTATCCGTCTGCTAGCTCAAGAACAATTACTCTTGGAGCAGGAACAACCGATTCAGATAGATTGCTTATTAAATCTCAGGTAGGTAATACCACAGTAGGATTAATGCCACTGCAAGGCAATAACGTACCGCTTGGCAACACTACAAACAGATGGATTGGATCTTTTGCAACAGCAAACACTTCTGGTACGTTTACGTCAACTGGTGACATTACAGGTGGAGCAGACTTTGATCTAACAGCAGAAGCTAACGCAGGTACCTTAGCAGTCAGGGGTGTATCATCCCACGCAGGCTTAGCCTCGTTCTCACAGGGTGTAACGGTAGTTGGTACATCAAACGTAGCAATACTGAACGCTACAGGATTAGCTTCCTTAGACGGCGGTATAGACGTTGACGGCGCATTTACAGTAGCAGACGCGACTGGTAACATTGCTACCACAGGAACCCTACAAGCAACTAAAGCAACGACATTGGCCAATACGTTAAGCGTGACTGGAGCAGCTACATTTTCCAACACAGTAGGAACAGCAGCATTGACCTCAACTACAATACACGCAACACAGGCAGTTGACTTTGATAGCAATTTAAATGTTGATGGTAATATTGTAGTAGATGGAACAGCCAGCCTAGGTACTGCCACAACAGATACAGTTACTATCAATGGTAACGTAACGAGAATGGTACCAAGTGCCAACAGTGGTGCTTTAGGTATTGGTAGTAAGAGATGGACAGGTCAATTCATGACCGTCAACACTGCTGGTGGCATCACTGCTGGTGCTGACGTAGACATCACTGCTGAAGCTAATACAAGTACATTAAGAGTTCGAAGTACTTCTTCTTTTGAAGACACGATCAATTTTGGTAACAGCACAATATATGCAAACTTGACTGCCAACACAACGCAGACCAACTTTACTACCGGCAAGGTAGTTGTAGCTAACCTATCAGTAACTGGGACAGCAACGCTGCCATCAAACACTGTGTTGAGTTTAGCGACAGCTAGTGCAGACACGTTGAACGTCACGACCGCAGCAAATTTTAGTACCGGTGCAGCATGTGCTGTTAAGTTTGGAGACGGATCTGGATTAGCAACTGTAACATTTGAAAATGCAGTGTTTGATAGTCACTTCGGACCAGCCAATACAGACATACATGACATTGGCTCTTCTGGTGTTAGCTGGAGAACTGGGTACTTTGATACGTCAGTAATAGTTGGTGATACAACAATTGGCACATCCTCAATAACAGCAAACAACATATACGCTACAGATGACATTGTAGCTAACTACTCTTCAGATCAACATCTTAAAGATAATGTGCTCGTCATTGACTCAGCCCTAAATAAGCTAGATAACATTGGGGGATATTCATTCCGATGGAATCATAAGATCGGCGATCATAGAGAGGGTACGGACGACTACGGAGTACTTGCTCAAGAGATTGAAGAGATATTGCCAAATGCAGTATCAATGAACAGTCGCGGATTTAAGACAGTAAACTACAATGCGGTAATCCCTCTATTGGTACAGGCAGTTAAAGAGCTGTCTGCAAAGGTAGATTATTACATGCAAGCTGATATTGAAGGAGATCAAGAGTAATGGCTAACGAAGTAATTCAACACGGATCAACAATCATTGTAGATGCTAGTGCGGTAATCCAGACAGCTGCTCTACCAAACTCCGGTGTGACTGCTGCTACATACACAGCAAGCACGACAGCCGTTCCTACTATCGCGGTAAATGCAAAGGGACTCGTAACCAGCGTATCGTCAGTAGCAGTTAAAATGACTGGTGTCGACTTCATTGCAGCAGGCAACACGCTCACAGATCAAACAATTTTTGCGAATACCTCAGCGCCTTCCGCCAGCGATGGTGCGAACGGTGATGTGTGGTATCAGACAATCTCATAAGTGGGAGCCTAAGTGGCGGTAATAAACTATTCATCTTCCTACACGAGCAGCACACCTCGTTCCTTTGATTCCACTTACCTCGGAAATCATTCCCGCACGCTTAAGCAATTCTATCTTGGTGGATACATCAAAGCCTACGAAGGCAATTACTCTCAGGAATTTATTGGGTACTATGCTGACCAATATCAAAAAGCATGGAGTGCTGCTTACATTGGACAATATGAAGGACAGTTTATTGGGTACTATACCAAGGCGTATGAGGGTTCATATGAAGGGCTCTTTCAAAATCAATTTACAGGATACTACACTGGCACCTACGTAGGTCAATATACTAAAACATACGCTGGCATATATGCTGGTGTGTATACGCATATTTGGACACAGGCCTGGGCCGGCATATACACGCACGCTTGGACTAACAACACTGGATGGCAAAGACAGTGGACTGGCAGTTACACTGGATACTTTGGTGATACGTGGGCAGGGGCATATGCACACATATGGTCAGGCCACCGAACATACACTGCTCAGTACACAGGATATTATTCCCACGTATGGGTAGGCCAATACACCCATGCATGGGAACGTAACCGAGTAGTAAATTATACAGCGACTTGGTCCGGATGGTACAATGGATCCACGTGGACTGGAATATATAATAGCTATAGCCAAGGCCAGGAATATTACACCGGCAATTATACTGGTACATACGTAGGTGCATACGCAGGTAATTACACTGGCCAGTATGCTAGAAACTTTGTACATAACCCTACGTGGGAACACGTGATAGCACCAAATTGGACTGGATCGTATACCGCCTATACACCGGCCACCACAGGCCAGT
>TARA_R110002074_G_scaffold114501_2_pt1 | contig 15434 bp, 9 predicted proteins | sample TARA_R110002074 | Tara Oceans TARA_R110002074 (sample SAMEA4397215) | marine metagenome | biome: Polar Biome; feature: [MIX] marine epipelagic wind mixed layer (ENVO:01000061); material: water (ENVO:00002006), including particulate matter (ENVO:01000060) such as... | depth 10-100 m
CAGCAACGTGTTGTCGCGCAGGTTGTCTTGGTCGAGCTTCTTCAGCAGTCGGCCAAGGTTCTCGTCAAAATTTTGAATCATCCCATAGAACGCGGCACGCTTGGGTCCGATCCCTTGCTGCTCGAATGGATCGGAATAACGATCTGCCACCAAATACGGACTGTGCATCGCATTGGTTGGAAGGTAAACGAAGAACGGTTGTTCGGATTCCTCCTGGATGAAGTCCATCACTTCATCGAACCAGATGTCGGTGCAGTATCCGTCGAACGATTCCGGCGTTCCGTTTCGATAGTAGGTGTCGTCGAAGTAATCATTGCCGGTCGGGTTTCCGATTTCGTCTGCCCCGCCCGCCATGTGACGAACCACGGTTTCAAAACCTCGTTTGCGAGGTGCAAACGGTGATGGGTCTCCCAGATGCCACTTGCCAAACATGCCGGTCCGATAGCCCGAGTCGCGAAAGATTTCGGCCATGGTTGTTTCGTCGGGATCGAGCAACTGGCGACCTTCGGTGACCGCCCAAGCACCCACACGTGTGCAGTAACGGCCCGTCATCAATGCGGCTCGAGAGGGCGTGCAAACCGGATCGACATGAAAGTTTTCCAGTCGCACGCTTTGCGTCGCGAGCCGATCCAGGTTGGGTGTGTTGAGCCAAGGGTTGCCGTGGCATGACATGTCGCCGTAACCCTGATCATCGGTCACCACCAAGATCACGTTGGGGCGAGACTCGTTCGCGGTTTGAGCCCATGCAGGAGAGCAAGTCGTCAGGTAGGCGGCGAGGAGGATCCAAATTCGATGGTGCATGGAGTGGCTGATGATCGGAATGGTGTGGGGACAATTGCAATCGAGGTCAACCATCGTATTCCCCGAGGCGGACTTGTCGTTTGAACGTGATGCCAATGTGGCGATGGAATCGCGAAAGTGGTTTGCTCGTTTGACCGATCGTGTGTGTGGGACAGAACTTACGAAGCGTTGAATGGGGCCAACTTTTCAGTGGCGTTTTCGTCGGTTGAACAGGGCTCCATAGAGCATGAGGTGTCAGCATGGGTTACCCTGGTTGAGTTCGGTTGACCTCCCAAACTCAAACCCGATGCGTCTGGCAGGACGTGAAGGATTCATTCACCCGTGGCCCAACATCGCATGCGAGTTCGTATTCTGACGACCCTCGGAAAACCGCTGACGCTGTTGTTGCTGGGGATCTTGTTGGGTGGCCACGTGTTTGCCGATGACATCGCAGAATCGTCGCGTGTGTCTGAATCCGAAGCGTTGTTCGTTCGCCGGGTGGCACCGCTGCTTCGCGAAAAATGTTTGGGATGTCACGGGCAGGACCCGAAATTGATCGAAGGCTCGTTGGATTTGCGTTCGTTCGCTGGCTTGAAAGTTGGCGGCGACAGCGGGGAAGCAGCGGTTGTTCCTGGTGAGCCGGAACACAGCCCTTTGTATCTCGCATCGACCCGAACCAGCGATGATTGGTCGGAGATGCCACCCAAGGAAGCTGAGCAACTTTCAGAGCAGCAACTGGAATGGCTGCGAGACTGGATTGCCTCCGGTGCGGTTTGGCCGGACGAGGATCGCGTGGCCGAGATCCAAGCGGCCTATGAAAGCGAATGGTCCGCCGAAGATGGCATCGCTGTCGCAACGTCCGGTGGGCTTGATGAACATTGGACGAACCGGAAATATGACCCGACCGGATTGTGGGCCTATCAACCGGTGCAGAAGCCTGCGTTGAAGACGGATCGAAATCCGATCGATGTCTTGATCGAAGACGGCTTGGCTGACGGGACCGATCTGGCACCGCGTGCCGATCGTCGAACCCTGATTCGCCGAGCGACTTACGACTTGACCGGATTGCCGCCGACGCCTTCGGAGGTGGAACGTTTCCTCCAAGATCCGGCCGACGACCGTGTCGCATTTGAAAAGTTGCTCGAACGATTGCTGCAGTCACCTCACTACGGCGAGCGGATGGCTCAGCATTGGTTGGATGTCGTTCGCTACGCCGACTCCTCCGGATTCGCGAATGATTTCGAACGCGGGAACGCGTGGCGGTATCGCGACTACGTCATCCGCTCCTTCAATGAAGACAAGCCGTACGACCAATTCATTCGAGAACAGATCGCGGGCGACGAGATTGATCCCAACGATCCCGAGTGTTTGATCGCCACCGGTTTTTTGCGGATGGGACCTTGGGAGTTGACTTCGATGGAGGTCGCCAAGGTGGCTCGTCAACGATTCCTCGACGATGTGACCAACAGCGTCGGTGAAACGTTTTTGGGGCATTCCTTGCAGTGCGCTCGCTGTCACGATCACAAGTTCGATCCGATCCCGACGCGGGATTATTACTCCGTCCAAGCGGTCTTCGCGACGACACAGTTCGCCGAACGAAAGGCTGAGTTCTTAGACGACGAGAACCGGGCTGGCTTTGATGAGAAACGCTATCTCAATCGCTCGAAGCAAATTCACGAGCGGACGCTTGAGGAAATCGAACAAGTGCTCTTGGACAACTCGCAAATTTGGTTTCAGGAAAACGGCAAGGACCCGGCTGCTTGGAACCAGGAACTGAAACGTTTGCGATCCAAGGGGAAAGTGAAATCGCTGTTCACATCCGCTCGCAATGCGATGCGAGCGGCGGGAATTCCTGAGAGCGACTACCCGCCCAAGTTGGTCGGGTTCACGCCGGAGCAATTTGGGAAGGAACGCGTCGCACGAAAGGGACTGCAACGTTTGCGTTGGGAACAAGAACGCTACCAGCCGTATGCTTTGGCTGTCTACAGCGGACGAACCGTTTCGCGAACTTCGGTCATGAGTCCGATTCGAATGCCAAAGGATCGGTGGACGAAGGGAGAGCTGGAATCCAGCGTGATCTTGACCGGCGGTGATCCCTTTTCAGCCGGCGAAGCGGTTTCGCCTGGTGTGCTCAGCGTGATTGAGAACCAAGTCTCGGCGGAGATTCCGGTTGCTATCGAAGGACGCCGGGCCGCGTTCGCCAATTGGGTGGCGGCACCCGAAAACCCTTTGACGTCTCGCGTGATCGTCAATCGATTGTGGCAATGGCATTTCGGAGACGCCATCGCGGGCAACGCTAACAACTTTGGTGCCACGGGAAAACCACCGACGCATCCAGAGCTACTGGATTGGTTGGCGGCCACACTGGTGGAAGAGAACTGGTCGATCAAAGCGATGCATCGCCGGATTATGAACTCAGACGTGTATGGTCGTTCCAGTTCCAACGTATCGACTCAGCCATATCAAGGGTTCAAGACGCGACGGCTGAGTGCCGAAGAATTGCGGGATTCGATGTTGGCCGTGACCGGAGAACTGAACCCGGTGTTGGGCGGCATCCCATGTCGTCCCGAAATCAATCAGGAGGTTGCTCTGCAACCGCGGCAAGTCATGGGGACGTTCGCCGCCGCTTGGGTTCCCAACCCCAAACCCGAGGACCGGCATCGGCGATCCATCTATGTGTTGAAGCTTCGCGGATTGATTGACCCGTTTCTGGAGGTGTTCAACGTGCCGTCGCCCGATTTCTCCTGTGAGCGACGTTCCGCCTCCACGGTCACGCCCCAAGTCTTCAGCCTGTTCAATGGGCAAAGCACGCACTCTCGTGCTTTGGCGCTCGCGGATCGGGCGCGTCGCGAAAGGGAATCGGACGAGGACGCGATCACCCGGTGTTTTGAACTGGTGTTGTCTCGATCACCTTCGCGCGAAGAAATGAATGAGATGCTGGCACACTGGTCTCGCGTGCAAGAAATTCTTCCGGCGTCGCCACCCGAACGTTCCCGGCCGCCTTTGGAAGTGGTTCGCAAGGCGGTGGAAGAGAACACGGGCGAGAAGTTTGAGTTTGTTGAACGCTTGCACGCCAACGTGGACTTTCAACCCGATTTGCAACCGGCCGATGTGGATCGCCACACGTGGGCGTTGGCGGACGTTTGTTTGGTGCTGCTGAACTGCAACGAGTTTGTCTATGTGTATTGATGTCATTCGGCGTGGTTCGTCCTTGATGAGGTGGATGTGATGTTTGTGATGCCACGACGCGAAAGTTTGTTTCGGATGGGAACGTCGCTGGGCGGGATTGCGCTGGCATCGATGTTGGCGGACGAAGCCTCCGCGGACGCCACACGCGATCAGGCCAGCCAAGCCGCGCCGATGCAGCCCAAGCCCGGGCATGTTCCGGCCAAGGCGAAGAACTGTATTTTCTTGATGATGGAAGGTGGTCCGTCGCACATCGACACGTTCGATCCCAAGCCCAAACTCAACCAGTTGCACTTGCAGGAGTTTGTTCGCCAAGGGCAACAGAACTCCGCGATGGAAAGCGGCAAACGCTACTTCGTTCAAAGCCCCTTTTCGTTTTCGCGACACGGCGAGAGCGGCGCGCCGATGGCGGACAACTGGACGCATCTGCCGAAGGTCGCGGACGAGCTTTGTTTCTACCGTGGATGCCAAGTCGACAGCGTCAATCATCCCACCGCGATGTATCAAATGAACTGCGGCAATCGTTTCGGCGGCGATCCCGGCATCGGGGCTTGGGTGACTTATGGGCTGGGTTCCGAGAACCAGAGTCTGCCTGGGTTCATCGTCTTGCCAGAGGTTTCGTACCCACAAGGTGGAGCGGCGAATTGGAGCAATGGTTATCTGCCGGCGTTTTATCAAGGCACGCCGCTGCGAGCCAAAGGGTCACCCATTTTGGATTTGCAGCCACCGGTCGGAGTCAGCCGAACGAGGCAGCGATTGAATCTGGACCTGCTTTCGCGGATGAATCAGCGACACGCTGCCAAGCATCCCGAGCATGATGAATTGTCTGCGCGTCTGGAAAGTTACGAGTTGGCGTTTCGGATGCAGACGGAAGTTCCCGAAGCGATGGACCTTTCCGGCGAGACGAAGGAAACGTTCGCTATGTACGGGATCGGGAACGATGCCACCGATGCTTTTGGACGCAAGTGTTTGTTGGCTCGCAAGATGGTCGAGAAGGGAGTGCGATTCGTCCAGTTGTACAACGGAACCTGGGACAGCCATGATTACATCGAACGAGCTCACGGGAATTTAGTGCGAGGTGTCGACCAACCGATTGCGGCATTGATTCAAGACTTGAAGCAACGCGGATTGCTCGAGAGCACCTTGGTCGTGTGGTGCGGTGAATTCGGACGCTCTCCCGACAACGGCGTTCGTGGCGGGACTGCGTACGGACGCGATCACAACGCCAACGCGATGACGATTTGGATGGCCGGTGGAGGCGTCAACGCGGGGCACACAATCGGCGCGACCGATGAGACTGGGATGACGGCGGTCGAAGAGGTGCGGCCCGTTCGCGACTTCCATGTCACGTTGCTGCGGTTGTTGGGGCTCGATGACAACAAGCTGACGTACTACCACGCCGGCCGCTTCAAACAACTCAGCCAGTTCGGCGGCAAGGTGATCGAACCGTTGATTGCTTGATAGGGCAGCGGAATGCGTGAATGGAAGTAGCGGAAGGGCGCGAGCCCTCCGGTTTCGCACCGGGCGGCTTGCGCCGCACCGCTAAGTCTTTCGGTCCCGCGAAAATCCCGCTATGCAATTCGAAGCTGCTGTAGGCCAGGTTCCACCTGGCGATGGTTCTTGGTCGGTGAACGTTGGTCTCGCGAAAGCATTTCGGTGACGCCTCGCTTTGTTCCAAAGCATCGGCGTGGGTGCCATGTGGGACATGGCCTACGGGTGTCGTGAACCGAATTCTGGCGAATCCGGCTACGAATTGCCGTGGCTGCTTACGATGCGTTTTCGATCCAGCGGACCAGGCTTCGTACCATCACGCCGGTGGCACCTGCATCGCGATGAGGTTTGGGCGAGTCAACGAAGGCTGGGCCAGCGATGTCGATGTGAACCCAAGGCACGTCGGCGACAAAGTTCTCCAGGAATTTCGCGGCGGTGATGGCGCCGCCCCAGCGTCCTTCGCCGACGTTCTTGATGTCGGCCACTTTGCTTTTGACTTTGTCGTCGTACAGCGAGAACATCGGCAATTGCCAAACGGGCTCGCACTCGGATTCCGCAGCACTTTGAACCGCGTCGCAAAGGGCTTGGTCGTTGGTCATCAATCCGGCGACGTCGATTCCGAGGGCAACCATGCAGGCACCGGTCAGCGTGGCGAGGTCGACGATGGCTTGGGGTTTCTGTTGCACAGCAACGTCCAGGGTGTCGGCCAAAACCACGCGGCCTTCGGCGTCGGTGTTGAGGATCTCGATCGTCTTGCCGCTGCGGGTTTCGATCACGTCGCCGAGTTTGTAGCTGTCGCCACTGACCATGTTTTCGGCCAGCCCACACAGCCCGATGACATTGCGTGGCACCTTCAGTTTCGCAAGTGCGTTCATCACACCAACGACGGTCGCGGCACCCGCCATGTCGCACTTCATGTCGACCATGCCGTCGCTGGGTTTGAGTGACAATCCACCGGAGTCGAACGTGACGCCTTTGCCGACAATCACGAGCGGGGCTTCATCGCCACCGCCGTCGTGACGCAGCATCACCAAACGCGGTGGGCTGGTGGATGCTCGACCGACCGCCAAGATGGCTCGGCAGTTCTCAGCTTCCAGTTTTTTCTCGTCCCAGATTTCGCACTTCAGTCCGCAATCGCTGGCGATCTTTTCAGCGTACTGAGCGAAGCCGGTTGGGTTCATGATCGACGGTGGCTCGTTGACCAAACGCCGTGTGTGGTTGATCGATTGGCCAAGCTTTTCGCCTCGCGAAACGGCTTCGGCTGAGTAACCAACGAACGCGATCGCGTCGGGAACCGAGACGGATGGTTCGCGTTGATACAGGTGTTGGCCTTCGCACCCAGAGACCGCACCGGCAACAACGGCGTCGTGGTTGTCGGCGGCGACTCCATCGCCCAATGCGAACGTGATTTGTTGGCGAGGTTTGCTGGCCAAGCTGCGAATCACGGCGGCCCCCAGTTCAATTGCGGCACCGCGAGTTCGTTTGTCGCTTGCGCCCAGACCAGCGAGCACGATCCATGGTGTTTGAGCGTCGCCGGTTGCGAAGCTGGTCAGCTCACCCGGTTTGCCATTCACTTCGCCGGAGTCGCACGCGTTTTGAACGGTCTTGGCGAGCGATTCAGGCAACGCCGAGATGGCAACGCATTTTGCGGTTGCTTTGCCGTCGGATGATTCCGCTGAATCGCTGGCCGGTTCGACGCCGAGGACCAGCACGCCTGCTTTGGCGAGGTCGAGTTTGGCTTCGGCGGTCAGGGTCAACGAAGGGAAAGGCAAAGGTTGCATTCTTGGATCCGGTGGCGATTGAAAGGACGGGAAGTTGCTGGTCGAGAAGCGGTGAATTGTCGAGACGAAGGTCTACGATTTGGCTTCCGCTTCGTCTTCATCTTTTTTGTATTGGTCGAGTCGGCGATAGAGCGTTCGAGCGCCGATTTGAAGGATTTTGGCTGCTTCTTCGCGATTGTTGCCGGTTAGCTTCAGCGTCTCTTCGATCGCCCAGCGTTCAATTTCAGCCAGCGGCCTGCCGACGAAATTCATGTTGCCTTCGATCAAAGCGGGGCCTTGCGACTCTTCGCCCTCTTGAGGTGCGTCGTCGATCAACTCCGGCGGCAAATCGTCTTCGTCGAGCGACCCGTCGGTGTCCAGCACCACCATCGTTTCGACAAAGTTTCGAAGCTGGCGGATGTTGCCGGGCCAATCGTACGCAAAGAATTTCTTCGTCACCGCGGGAGTGAAATGGGCGGACGATTTGCCATGCCGCCGCAAGAACATTTTGCGAAAATGGTCCATCAGCGCGATCACATCGTCACGGCGTTCCCGCAACGGCGGCAACTCGATCGTCACGACCTTGAGTCGAAAGTAAAGGTCGTTTCGGAATGTTCCCGCGTCGATCATTTCTTCGAGTGGCCGGTTGGTGGCCGAGATCAAACGAACGTTGACCTTGATCGACTTGTTCCCACCGACGCGAGTAATTTGGCTTTCTTCCAGCACTCGCAGCAGCTTGATCTGGGTGCTCATCGGCATGTCGCCGACTTCGTCAAGAAACAGCGAGCCACCGTTGGCGTATTCGAACGCACCTTCTCGGTCGGAGACAGCGTCGGTGAACGATCCTTTGACATGGCCGAACAGTTCGCTTTCAACCAAGTTCTCAGAAACAGCTCGAGTGTTGAGTGCGACGATGCGTTTGTTTTTGCGAGGGCTATTTTGGTGGATGGCTTGAGCCACCATTTCTTTGCCCGTCCCAGACTCACCGGTGATCAGCACGGTCGCGTCGGTGGCTGCGATGCGTCGCAAACGATCGATGACCGTCTGCATTTTTTTGCTGGTGTAGATGATGCCTTCGAAACCGAATCGCTCGTCGAGCCGTTGCATCAACTCGGTGTTCGTACGCCGCAGTTCGACGTTCTCGGCGGCCTTCTCGACGATGGCTCGCAGGCGACTCGGCGTGATTGGTTTCTCGAGGAAATTGAACGCACCCAACTGCATCGCTTCCACGGCAATCGGCACCGTCGCGTGCCCAGTCACCATGACGACTTCGCATTCCGGCAATCGTTCATTGGCGAGAGCCAGGATTTTCATTCCGTCGACGTCGTTCATCACCATGTCCGTGATGATGATGTCGAACGTTTCTCGCTGGATCAGGGCGGCCGCATCGGGACCGCTGGTTGCGACTTCGCAAACGTAGCCGACCTTCTCCAGACTCTCCGTCATCGCTCGCGCGTGGGCAGCTTCATTGTCGACCACCAACAGACGGTACTTCGAACGATCCGGCGGTTCGGCGGGAGAATCGGTGGCGGCAGTGAGATCGGAAGTCATTCAAATCAGACGGATGACGAGAAGGGCTGACGAAAAACGACCCCATTTCGCGGTCGCGAGCCCTAGATTCTAAGCCAGTCGAGTTCCCTGGGAACCATGTCTCCGAAACCGGTTCTCGGGGCTTCCACCCCGAGCTATTGATGACGGCCCCATCCGGGGCGAGTTCGTAGCAAGGGCTCCGGGGGAGTCTTCCCATTAGACGCGAGAGGCAACACGCAAATTGAAGATGGCTTTGCTTGCCGATTGCGGTCATTGAAAAAGTTAAATTGACAATTGGAAATTGTAAATTTGTTTGGTCTCCTGCCGGCGAGCGACCCAATGGATCAGCGTGGTGAAGATTTGGAAGATCGGCTACTGGATTTTGCGACACGCGTCGGGAAATTGGTCGAAGCGTTGCCGGAGACCCGCCTGGGGCGGCACATCGCTGGCCAGCTGGTGCGAAGTGGCACTTCGCCCGCACCCAACTATGCCGAAGCGTGTGCCGCTGAAAGCAAGAAGGACTTCGTTCACAAGCTGGGGATCGCGTTGAAGGAGCTTCGTGAATCGCGAACGTGGGTCAAGCTAATTTTGAAGTCGGAGATGCTTTCCGATGACCGCATCAAACCGCTTCTCGATGAGTGCATCCAACTGTGCAACATCATTGGGAAATCTGTTGTGACGGCAAAGGCAAATCTCCAAAACCCGAAGTAGCTGCCCTTCAACCAACAATTTAAAATTTACAATTGTCAATTTAACTTTTTCAATTGCCTTCACAGCGGGCGTCCTGACCATTGGGCCTAAACCGGCGAGTCATTCTGCTACGACTTGGAATGGATTGGCGGCGGCTTCGGATTCTTTTTGGAATCGTTCGGCGAGGTCTGCGTCTTTTTCTGAGAGTGCTGCCAGCGGGACTTCGATAGTTTTGTTGTCGGCGGATGTCAGGCGAAGCTTGCCGTCCTTGATCGCTAGGAACGACGCCTCGATTTTGAACTTGCCGGTTTTGTCCGTCCAAGTTCGGATCGCATCCGTTTCAGATTCGGAATCAGCTTCTTCCATCGCTTCCGGTTCATTCACCACCACCTTGGGTTTCGGAGCCACACGCCGAGTTCGTGGGGCGGGCCGTGTGTCGACAGGCTGCTCGACCGTGTCGGGTGGGTATCGCAACATCGAGACGTTGACGCGTTCGACGCGGCCGTGTCCACCAACGGACTGGACCGAGACTTCGTTGCGTTCGTGGATCTCTTTCACTTCCACCGCTTCGAAACCGCTGAACCGTTCGCGTGATTTTGCCAGGATCTGGCCGACAACCAAGCGGCTGGCCGTGGTGACTGGGTTTCCGGTTCGTTTCACCGTCCCGACTCCACGGCTGTAATCACGGCGATCTTCGGCCATCTGCTTGAGTGACTCGTCGTAGCGTGCCGCAGCCGAATAGTAGTGAGACTTCATGCTGTCTCTGGAGATCTCGGCTCGTTTAAGCAGTGCCTGCGCAAGCACAGGGTCTTCGCGTTGATTTCTATAATTGAGTTCTGACATCGCGCGGTGAGCAGTCACGGAGGAAGATCCGGGAGAGAGAGCTTGGACCCATTGCTTGCGTTCGGCATCGGTGAATGGACGCGTGCGTTTGAGTGCGGCTTCCTTTGCCGCCGCGATCTTGGCGTCGCGTTCCTGCTGGGTCTCGCGAACCAGAGAGATCGAAATAGGAACCTTGATCTCGACTCCATCTTCGATTTGGAACAACACGCGGTTGATCTGCAGTTGTTCGTAGAAGCCGTCGTCCATGTTGAAGAACGCAATGCCCTCGCCTTGCATCTTCATCGGTGGATCGGATTCAGGAGCGGATAACTCGTATTGGTGGTCGATCTTCATCCGGTTTCGGACGGCTGGATGAGCGACGTACTTCCATTTTTCAGTTGCGATGGAGAGCTTTTTGCTGTTGATTCCAGATCGACTTGAGAACGAGGGTATCATTCCGAAGGGGCTGCTGATTCGGGCGATCGTGGTCGTGTCGGATGCATTCCACGACACTGCGACATCAGCACCTTTGTCTGCGGCTCGAGCATTCACGGGCGCAGCGTTCGGCGGCGGCAGTGGTGCGATCGCAAGTTGGCCGATCGTGCCAAGCAGCAAACCCATCATTTTATCTCGTTGGGCCACCTCCACTTCGCCGAGCGGTGTGATGCCGAGCAATGCTCCGCGGCAAGACACCGATTCAAGCGTCGGCAGAGACGATTCGTTGCTGCTGCGAAAGAAGGAGGACGATCGAGAGTGCGTGCCTTCAAGGTTTCCGGTCACGTTCAGCTGAATCAATTCCGGCGTGGCTGATTTGACGTGATAAGTCAACGTGCCCGGGTACTTGCCAGCGTCTTTGCCGATGCCGATCTGAATGTTGATCTTGTACGTGACCGACTCGCCAACTTGATCGCTGAAACCAACTGGATCAGCGGCAAAGACCGGGGAAGCGGTCTGCGATGAAACGAGTAGCGATACGCCACAAAGCAGCGTGCCGATCAAGGTTGCCAACGAAACACAGAATCGATGCATCATTTCTTCGTCGCCTGGATGAATGGGGAGAGACCCCCATATTAATGGCTCGAAGCATCGTCTGTGAACGGAAACAGCCGTAGTTGGGCGACTGTTTCCTGAAACGTTCACATTTCGATTCAGACGTTTTGTGCGTAACGACGTTGCAGCGATTCGACTTCCATCGGAGTCTCTCGCATCGCAACCATCGCTCGTACGGCGGCTTCGGCGGCTGCCAGAGTCGTGATACACGGCACTCCGTGCTGAACACCAGCGGCGCGGATCTTGCCTTCGTCGGTCCGAGCACCCTTGCCAGACGGCGTGTTCAAGATCAATTGCACGTCATCGTTTTTGAGGTAGTCGATCAGGTTGGGATGACCCTCGGAAAGCTTCTTGACCCGAGTCACGGCGATGCCGCTCGCTTCCAACCGTACCGCTGTCCCTTCGGTCGCCAAGAGTTCAAACCCTAGGTCGATCAACGACTTGCCGAGTGATTCAGCCGACTCTTTGTGGTTGGCGGACAGTGACAAGAAGATCTTGCCCGACTCGGGCAACACGGTTCCGGCGGCAAGTTGGCTTTTGGCAAACGCGATTGAGAACAATTCGCTGACACCCATGACTTCGCCCGTGCTTCGCATTTCGGGGCCAAGCACGATGTCGACGCCGGCGAATTTCCGGAACGGCAACACGCTTTCTTTGATCGAAACGTGACGCGGAATCGGTTCTTCCGTGACGTTCAGTTCTTTCAGAGTTTGACCGGCCATGACTTTCGTCGCGATGTTTGCGACGGGGACGCCAGTTGCTTTGGCGACGAACGGCACGGTGCGGCTGGCGCGAGGGTTCACTTCGAGGATATAGAGGGTCGGCTGATTGCCTTCCATTTTGACGGCGAACTGGATGTTCATCAGACCGACAACGTTCAGACGCGCGGCCAGTTTGCGAGTCGCATCGCGAATTTCGGCGAGGACAGGTTGAGTCAGGCTGAACGGCGGGATGCAGCAAGCCGAGTCGCCGGAGTGAACACCGGCTTCTTCGATGTGCTCCATGATTCCCATGATCACGCAATCGTTGCCATCGCTGATCGCGTCGACGTCGACTTCGGTTGCGTCTTCGAGGAACCGGTCAATCAGGACAGGTTGTCCGTCGGCGACGATGAACGCTTCGGCGACGTAGCGAGCGAACTGGGAATGGTCATAGCAGATTTCCATCGCGCGGCCGCCAAGCACGAAACTCGGTCGGACAAGCGCGGGATAGCCGATGCGTTTGGCCTCCACACGAGCTTCGTCCATGTTGCGAGCGATGCCCGATGGCGGCTGACGCAGGCCCAGTTCGTCGATCAGGCTGCTGAACAATTCGCGATCTTCGGCCGTGTCGATTGTGTCGACGCTGGTGCCGATAATCGGCACGCCGGCTTGTTCCAAACCACGAGCCAAGTTGAGCGGGGTTTGTCCGCCGAACTGAACGATCACGCCGTCGGGCTGCATCGCGTCGCAGATGTTCAGGACGTCCTCGATCGTCAACGGTTCGAAGAACAAGATGTCCGATGTGTCATAGTCCGTGCTGACCGTTTCCGGGTTGCTGTTGACCATGATCGATTCGATGCCCATGTCTTGCAGGGCGAACGACGCGTGGCAGCAGCAATAATCGAACTCGATGCCCTGGCCGATTCGGTTGGGGCCACCACCCAAGATCACGACGCGTTTCTTATCGCCCTTGGCTGGTGCTTCGGTTTCGGTTTCGTAAGTGCTGTAGTAATACGGTGTGAAGGCTTCGAACTCGGCCGCACACGTATCAACACTTTTGTAGACCGGACGAATGCCCATTTCCAAGCGTTTGGCTCGGACTTGCGATTCGTTTTTCGACGTGATTGTCGCGATCTGGCGATCCGAGAAACCACGACGCTTGGCGTCTCGCATGGTGTCCGCGTCGATCGCATCCAGTTTTCCAATGGCGCGAAGGTTGTCTTCGGTCTCGATCAGTTGTTGCAGGTGATCGAGGAACCAAGGATCGATGTTCGTCAGCTTGTGAATTTCGGCCGCGGTCATTCCATCTTTGAATGCGTAGCGGATGTAGAAAATTCGCTCCGAGCCAGGAGTCGAAAGCTTCGCGCGGATGTCGTCGCGGCTGGGTTGATCTTCCGTTCCCCAAAGGTCTTTCGGGTCGCTGCCGAATCCGAACGCACCGACTTCCAGACCACGCAGGGCCTTTTGGAACGATTCTTGGAACGTCCGACCGATCGACATGGTTTCGCCGACCGACTTCATTTGCGTGGTCAGCGTCGCGTCGGCCTCGGGGAATTTCTCGAACGCGAAACGAGGCATCTTGGTAACGACGTAATCAATTGTCGGCTCGAAGCAGGCTTTCGTTTTTTGCGTGATGTCGTTGGGAAGTTCCCACAAGCGATATCCAACAGCCAACTTGGCCGCGATTTTCGCGATGGGGAAACCAGTCGCTTTGCTGGCCAAGGCCGAGCTGCGGCTCACTCGCGGGTTCATTTCAATCACGATCATTCGGCCCGTGCCAGGCTCGATCGCGAATTGAATGTTACTGCCGCCGGTCTCGACACCGATCTCGCGGATGACAGCCAACGATGCATCGCGCATCCGTTGGTATTCTTTGTCAGAGAGAGTTTGAGCGGGGGCGACCGTGATCGAGTCACCGGTGTGAACACCCATTGGGTCAAAGTTCTCGATGGCGCAGATGATCACGACGTTGTCGTCGCGGTCACGCATGACTTCCATCTCGTACTCTTTCCAGCCAATGATCGATTCTTCGATCAGGACTTCCGTCACGGGCGATTGGTCCAACCCGTTTTGCACCAACGAGTCGAAGTCGTCTTTGTTGTAGGCAATCGCTGAACCGCTGCCGCCCATCGTGAACGAAGGTCGCACGACGGCGGGCAAGCCGACCTCCGCGAGCGCTTTGCGAGCGTCCTCAAGTGTTCGGACGGTGAAGCCCTTGCAGACGCCCAGGCCGATTTTGTCCATCGCCTGTTTGAACTGTTCTCGCTCTTCCGCTTTCGCGATCACCTTGGCGTTGGCGGCGATCATTTCGACGCCGTATTTTTCCAGCACGCCGTTGGCGTCCAAGTCCATCGCAACGTTCAGGCCAGTTTGGCCGCCCAGAGTCGGCAGCAGCGCATCGGGGCGTTCTTTGGCGATGACTTTTTCGACCATCTGCCATGTCAGCGGTTCGATGTACGTTGCGTCGGCGGTCGCCGGGTCGGTCATGATCGTCGCTGGGTTGCTGTTGACCAGCACGACTTCATAACCCTCTTCACGCAACGCTTTGCAAGCCTGCGTTCCGGAGTAATCAAATTCGCAAGCTTGGCCGATCACAATCGGGCCACTACCAATGAGCAGAATCTTCTTGATGTCGTCGCGACGCGGCACGGAAACGATCCCGAAAAAGGACGGAGGGTCTCGAATGGCTGGCGATTCTGTTGAGAGCCCGCTGGCTGCGGGGGCCCGGAATCAACGACGCCTGCCGTGAAAATTTCGGGAAGGATAACACGGTTTGCCCTCGGCGCAGAGGACCGTGAATCAGATCAAAATCGATTCGCCGAGAACTCTTGGCCGGATTCACCTTGCGGCCCCGGATTGGCGGGAAATTCATCGGTAGGAGGAATGTTCACATCGCGATGATCATTTCCAAAAACTCCTGCTCCGTCATGATTTTCACGGCAGCTCCCTCGTCCGCCAACTGCCGAGCGGTGGCTTCCTTGGAGCTCATCGTTCGGCCCGCATTGACGGTCCTAGAATCGAGCTCGCCGACGACGACCAAGTCCGTTTTTCGCGAAACACTGGTCTGGCATTTTCCGCCACATCGGGAGGTCAGCATTTCGGCTTCCTCCCGCTGCAATTTTCGCAGCACCCCGGTGAAGACCACTTTTCGGCCCTCGAGCGGACGGATGAAGTCAGCACGAATCATCAATCGCTGCAAATCCACGCCGCTGTCGCTGATCCCGCAGGGCCGAGTCGGAGCCGGGGCGAACGAGGCGGATGGAGCCGCCGAATTGGAAATCGCGGAACCAGCCATCGTCGATCCCGCGATCGCGACCTCGGGCGTCCGTGAGGAAGAGCGTCGCGGGGAAGATTTTCGCCGGGTCGATGCTCGCCTGGCCGTCGGTCCTTTCTTTCCCCAGGAACCTGCGCTGCCCCGAGACAA
>TARA_R110002074_G_scaffold284548_4_pt1 | contig 15406 bp, 16 predicted proteins | sample TARA_R110002074 | Tara Oceans TARA_R110002074 (sample SAMEA4397215) | marine metagenome | biome: Polar Biome; feature: [MIX] marine epipelagic wind mixed layer (ENVO:01000061); material: water (ENVO:00002006), including particulate matter (ENVO:01000060) such as... | depth 10-100 m
ATAACTCATTTGATATTAACCAACACCACCGTCATCGATGACATCATCATCTGTTAAGCCTGAAAAAGGATCATCGAATCTAAAACAACCAGTAAAATTTGCAGGAAATTGTATATTATAAGCTTTATTAACTAATAAAGAATTAAAAGCTGAAGTTGTACTCCATGTTGAACCATTATAGTAAGCAGATGTATTGAAAAAATAATTATCAGCTTCTCCTTCTTGTGTAAATTGTCCTTGCTCATCAGGCTCTTGATATGAAATATTTGTATATAATATAGTTCCTCCAGGTATTAATTGTTGATTATTACTCTCACAATCTTCATAAAGATATTCTTGTAAAGGAGATAAATTTGTAGAATCAGCATTTAATGGTAAATTTTCTTGATTTGCTGGAATGTATGAAAATAAATTGTTTTCATACCCATTAACACTTTGAACAGCTGATGGGAGAATGTTTATATTAATTCCACTATCATCGGCGGGTAGTGTATAACATTCACCAGTAAGTTTAAGATAATTCTCTGATTCCGTAGCACTCCAAGTCCGTCCTGAAAATCCATTTCCCGCATTGCTAGGCGCAAATGAAATCCAGTAACCAGAAGTTGGAATTAGATTATTTAAATTACCAGACCAGCCACTTGGAGTGGCAAATATTCCTAAACCAGCACCTATCACCCAATGTATATAATATAAACTAAATTCATCCCAATCAAGTTTACAATAGTCACCATCATAATATTTATTTGAACCAATACATTGATTGGGAGTAATACCGGTATCCAATTCACATAATCCTGAAACATCTGACTCGCATGTACTTGCATTATGATTCGAACATTCAGTACCTGCATAAGTATAATCTTCATAGAAATATGGATTTGTTAGGATTGAGTTCTGATAAGGTTGTTCACAATCTTGGCGACCCCACAGTTGATGTAATAAATCCCCGATTCCAGATAGAATATCTTGGGTTGAAGTGGTAGCCTCAGCAAATTCACCAACATATCTTAATTTTGCACGATATAAATCGCTGTCACCTCCATTTTCATCCCTGTCCTTTCTAAAAACTTCTATCGTTTTTACATTTTTTAAAGGTAAACCTATCATCACATTTCCCATTTTCAGACGATCATCAATTATATAATGACATTGAGCCATAATTAAAACCCTCCATTTATTTTATTTATATTTAAATCAACTTCTAATAAACTATAAGTTTTAAAATTTGGTATATCCCCCAATAACTTAAAAGTTCTTTTTGTTCTTTCATTCATTAAAGAAAATCTTGGTTTAAGTTCATTTAATATGTTTTGAGGTAAATTACTTAAAAGATTTTCTGCTATGAAATATGGATAAGTTTCTGTGCCTGAAGAATTTGCATCCCTACCTTGAACAGCTATTTGATAACCCATTTTTGTACCTAAATTTTCATATTTAGCCACACCACATGGTATGTTTTGAGAAGAATAAGCAATTAATATAAAATTTTGTAAATTTATTTTAAAATCTTTTGGTAAAATAACATTAACTTGATAAAAAGCCTCATCTGTTGATTGTGTAAAATTAACCATTTTTATATACCTTTAATCTTGTTTAAAACCACGAGCGTGTAGTAAATCTGTTTTTGAAATAATCTCCACTTTACATCTGTTTCCTAAACCTGAATGGTGTGTTTGTGTATTATCAGCATTTAAATTTCCTTCCCAATATAATGGCAAACTTTGATTTGCTCCAACAGATACAGATTGTTCAAATGAAGTATCATAAGTTGCTACAATGAAATACCATTCATTAAAATCAATTGGAACATTTGTTGTTGCTAAAAGTCTCCTAACTGCTCCTGGACTATTAGGATCCTCTGCTGCTATTGTATTTACTTTTGATATAGAACCATTAAAAGGTACTGTACCACTGTTTGCAATAGCTATATGTGAATCAAATTTCTTACCATATGTACCATCAGTATTCTCATATAGGCTATCATAAACCACCAATCTAAGAAATCTAGCCACATCATTATTGTCAAAATAATCTAAACTAACATATTCAGCATATTCTTTCCAATTTAGATAATATGGTGAGTTGGTATCAACATTGGTACTTGAGTTTGCTATTTGCGTATCACCAGCATTTAAAACAAAAGTTTCCAACATAAAACCCATAGGATTTTGTCTCAATGGATTTCCATAATTAAATAATGTTCCACCACTAACTTTATCTTTAAATCTAACCCATTGAGTTATTGTAAAACCTGTTGTTTCCCAATTATCAGGTATAACTTGTTGGTTTTCTGTATTTCTTATAATGATAGCTTGATTCATTTCTCTAAATTTTAGATAACCAGAACTTCGTTCTTGATAAGTTGGAAGCCCTTCATCAGTTGTATTGGTACTATCCAAAAAGTAAGTATTTAAATCATCTCTTAACCATTCTAATGTTTTATCTTCATTTACAGTTCCTGCATTTTCATTCAATCTAACAATATCACCACCAGTATTAGTTTCACTAATATCATTATTTAAATCGTATGTGGTAAAATCTTCATCTGGTACACCATCACCATTAGCATCAGTTATTAAATCCGGAGGAGAAGCCTTTAAATTAGAATAATCAGTAAAAAATTGATTTATCTTTTGTTGCCTTGATGATTGTTGAGGTATTAATTCAAATATCGTTGTATCTAAAATTTCTTGTGCTTGTGTTGGATTGATTTGAGTTAGTGTGTTGCTTAATGATTGGAATTGTGTTAAAATTATTAAAGCACTTTTTAATGGTAAATTACCAGCTGCGCAACTATAACCTAATACAGATGTTATATTAGTTGTTATGTATGGATTATCATCCGTGTATTCACCAATAACACTATCACCTAAACTAAACTCTAATCCACTACTATCAGCCATTCCCAATTCAGTTATAAGAAATTCTTCATAAGTTCCATCACCATTATGATAACATTCAGTTACATTATCAACAAATGTATTGAAATCATTTTCAGAACTTTGAAAATCTTCTTGATAAATAACAACTTGTCCACCTGATGTGTTTTGTTGAACTTGTATCTGACCATCAACAACAACACTTTGATAACTTTGAGCAGTTACAGAAAAATCATCACAGGTGCTTCCATTTGCATTAGCAATTACAAGTTGGTCAGCAGATAATTCATAACAATAAGGTATTCCAACAGTATCACAACCATCTGTATCACTATTAAAGTTACAAATACTACCAAATTCACCACACACAGCTCCATCACTATTAAAAATACTACAATCAAATACACCATTTATACTTTGATATGGTAAAACTTTTGTTAATATACCCTCTTGAATAACTTTTGTTATTTGTTCTCTAACTTGTTGTTTTGTAAATGTAGCCATTTTTTACCTCACCACTTTAAATTCAAAATCTTCATCAAATATTTGTTGATTCCCATCATCAGTTTTTAATTTTAACATTATCTTATAAACTCTATTTGGTTCAAATGTATTTAACCATTGTGTAAAATAACTACCACTTACATCACAACTTAATTTTGTAAAATCTGAGAATGGAATAACATTTTCTCCAGTAGCAACATCTCTTATGGAATAACTTCCACTACCTTCAGGAACAAATGATTGAGAAACAGTTTGAACAGATGTTGAAAAACTTTTTGTTATGTATCTTTTTCTAGCTCCAACTCTAAATTTAACTTTATCAGTTTCTTTATATTTTTCTTTCAATTGTTTAACATAAAGATAATTATCTTCAGTTCCAGCAACATTTAATCCCGATAAACTACCTGTATTTGAACCAGTAGCAGGTAAATGGTTATCCCATCTAACTTCTAATTTTGGTGAAAATATCGTATGTGATTGTTTTGAAAAGAATTTTAATTGACCAAATGTTGTTGAGTCGGTTTCTTCACTACCACTAAATCGTAACAATAAACCATTATTATCAAACCCACCACCTGTAGAACCTGTTATCCAAGCATTTGTCATATTGCTTATATTCATTTCAATATCAGGTGATTGGTTAGAAAAAGTTTGAGTTGATGAACTTACAGAATGTATAGCACCACCATACGCTGAAGTTCCATTAGCATTACTCCAAGTAACAGCAGATATTCCAGGTTTATTATTTCTATTTTCCCAACTAATACCATTAACAGTTCTTGGATCATCCCCACTTTTACCAACACCTTCATCCCAAGATTGTGATAGTGGTTGAGCTAATAAAGTATAATCCAATGTTTGTTCTTGATTACCTTCAGCCTCATACAATCTTAAATAATAAGATGGACTTGTTATAGTACCATCAGCAACAGATTTGGAAACTGTTGTTAAATCAAATTGAACTAAAGCTCTTGTTGGATAATCAAAACTATCATTAAAAAATTCCTTCTTAATTTCTAATATTTGATCTTGACCAAAGTTTTGGTCTTTTTTAGTTACTCCAGTTATTCTGTTTGAACCGCTTGAAATCCAAGAATCTTTATTTGCGAAAATATAATAATGCATTATTAAAGTACCTTTCCTCTAATATCTTTATTTGGAAATTTAAGTTCAAATACAGATGGTTCTACAGATGGGAGTATTACACCACTTTTATTTGCTCCAGTTTCTGATGTAAAATCATATTGCCAATTATAATTTGAATTACCAGTTGGAGAACCACCATCAACATAATCTTTATTATAGTAATATAATACATCACCATCAGTTCCATCAGGCAAAGTAAATGATTGAACTAATTTTAATTCATTAACTGCTCTAACTCCATCTAAACCCATTATCTCATATTCTAAATCTGATATATAAATTGGTTGTCTGAACTGCATTTTATCTGTTGTGAAATACTTTCGTATTGAATCTATAACTCTTAATTTAACATCTGCTTTATTTGCTGACCTATGAGATGTTACTTCAAATTGAACTCCAAAGTTAATTACTTTTCCATCTATGATATTAACTTCATCTGTTAATAATCTATATTGATTTAAATATGATTTTAAATTTTGTTTTAATGGATGAGTTATAGAGGTAGTTGGATTTGTAGCAGGTACTAATTTACCATTTTCATTATATGATAATATATGAAGATTTATTGTTGCTGATATGAGGTTAGGGTTTATTTCACCTGATAAATCTGATAATTCTTGTGTTAAAACATCTTTTATCGATTGTAATTGAGTAGTATCAGCACTCCCAGCAGAAATTAATCCATCTATAGTTCCTTGTAAAGTTGTTAAATCACCTAAATTTAAAGTAACATTATCTACACCACTAACCTCTCTACCACAAAACACCTTTGCTATTCCACCAAACTTAGCAGGCATTGCTAATGTTCTTGCTTCATAATCTTCTTGTGTTACACATCTGTTTTGTGTTGCGAAAAATGCTCTAGCAGCTGCTCTAATCTCTTCAACACTTTGTCCAGCTGAACCACCATATGCTGGAGTTTCATTTGTTACAGTTGTTGTTCCTCCAGGAGCTGTTACAAATGTTGTTAAATCACCAACAGCAGAATTTGCTGATACTCCACCACCAATTCTATAAGTTACAGTTAAGGTTGTGTTGGCTGGAGTTTCACCCAATGTAGATCTGTTATCATTATTGATTAATGGATCTAATGTTGAATCAAAGTTTTGAGTTTCTCCAGGTATGATTAATCCAACTTGTTCTGTTTGTAATAAATTACTTTGATTAAGTTGACCATTTCTTAAAATACCATTACCAAAAACCAATGATGTTGTATCATCATCATTTACTTCTATTACGAATTTTTTTGATGTTCTATGATAACTTAAAGCATATGGAACAGCTACATCAACTACACCAGTACCACTAAAATAAGAATAGGCTGATGTTCTTACACCTTGTGTTACATCATCCATAGTTGTACTACCAGTATAATAAGTTTCTATTGGAACATGATCTTGAGCTAAATAATCAACTTGAAAATATTCATTATCATTTAAATCTTTAACAGATATGATATCAACAACATTAGTTTCATCCAATGTTAATGTTAAAAACTTTTGGGGAGTTCCAATTGTAAATGTTTTTGTTTTTGTTTCTGCTGATATTGCTTTTACTTTTTTTGTTAATTTATAATCCGATACAATTCCATTATCATCTTTTGAATTTACTTCTACAATAGAACCACTAACTTTAAAATCAACAATATCTAATGTTTCAAAAATTAAAGTAGAATCGGCTGATGATTGAACTTGTGTTCTTATTGGAACTTGTGTAGCACTTCCATAATTGGGTGTTAAGTTATTTATATCACCAGTAGTTCCGAGAACTTGTGTTATGGATAAATTAACATAAGATGGTGTGATTGGTTTAACTTTATAACCTAAAGCATTAGCCAAGTTAATTACATTTCTTTTTTCTTCAGCCAATGGTAACAACATCTCTTTATACTGTTGATCGATATAAAACGAAAGTACATCACCAACATAAGCACCCATTTCTATCAACATCATTCCAGGTGATGTTTCATTAAAATCTCTATATGTATTTGGAAAATATGTTTTAGCATATTCCATCAATGTAGATTTTAAAGAATTAAAATCTTTGTTTAAATAATTTACATTTGATGTTTTAAAATCCCTATCAGAATACGGCATCTTATTCTCCTATTTGAACTTGTACTGATTCCAAAGTATTTGGATCTTTACTTAAATTAAAAATAACATTGATGGAAATCTGATTTGGTCCAATACCATCAGCTTCACTAAATTTTACTTCTATATCTTTTATCGTAACAAATGGTAACCAAAAATTCAATGATTCAACTATCTCATTTTGTATAGCTAATGTTGTTTCTCCAGTTATTTGTTCAAATAAAAATCTCCTTAAATCAACTCCTAAATTTGGTTGAAATATCCTTTCACCTTTATCCGTACTTAGTAATGTTCTAACATTATTTTTGACAGCATCTATTGTTGTAGATGTCGATGCAAAATAACCTTCACCACTTTCAGATTTTCTGAATGGTAAATCTATACCGATATATATATTATCATCTCTATCTTGTATAAAAGGTTTTTTACTTGTATCTAATACTGCCAATTTTATTCTCCTACTATATTATCAGTTAATAATTTAACTTTCGTATCATCTGAATTATTATCACCTTGTGGTGAGGCTTTACCTAAATAAGCATAACCAACAGATTGTAAAACTCCACCCTGACCACCAGTATTACCTAAATTTAAAGCGCTTAGTATTGGTTGTCCTGGAGCAGCTATTGGGGCTCCTGGAGGACCTTGACTAAGTATTGGCAATTCTGTTGTTATTGGTCCTGTTGTTCTTAAACCATCTATTTCTATTGTTGCTTTCATATCAGTTATAGTAAAAGTTTGTTTGGTTAAGAAATTTATTATAGCATCACTTAAACCTTGAGCAAGTCCATCGACATTACCCTCATCTTCAGGATTACCCATAGATTTTAAAACAACTTTTTTAATATCCGATTTTAATCCCAATTAAATACCTCTACTTTTATTTGCTGATTTTTCCATAGCCTTTAATGTTTTACTATAATCTTTTGTTAAGTTGTTCATTAAATCATTTGAAACATTTGTTACTGGTCTGTCATTGATATCAGTTTGAGGTAATGGAACATTATTCCCTCCAGCCATCAAATCACTATATTGATTTTGTAAAACATTGTTCATATTTTTAGATGTTTGAGTACCACCACCTAAAGTTTCCCACTCACTATTAGCAGTTTCATTTAATACATCGTTTAATACTGAATTGGATGAAAAGTTTTTCTTTTCAACAACTTTTTTCTTTTTAGGTGTAGTTTTCCTAATTTCACCAGCGTGAACTGTATTAATTTGTTGTAATGGTTCTTTCATTTCAGTTATTACTTCCTGAATTGCCATAGCAACTTCTTCTCTTACTATTTTTCTTATCACCATTTTAAAATCCGATTTTTTCATATGACCTCCTAAGCCTTTTGTCCGTTATCTTCAATGAAGTGGTATTCACTCCAAAATTTTGGATTTGATAATTTATTTTTCAATGTTGTCATTTTTTGTATAGATATAGGATCTATTGGTCCCGATAAACCAGCAACACAACCTGTCATTTTTAATGATTCTATTAAACCTAACATTTCATCTAAAACTATTTTTAATTGATTCCCTAAAACTAAAGGTTCTTTTTGTTCTTTAGCTTGTTCTCCTAAATAAATATTAGAAGATTCAATAGTTGTTGAATGATTCGTAATTATTTTTAATTCATTTCCAGCACCCAATATAGTATTCTGAAAAGATGATATGGTTGTGTTTTCTGTTTTAGAATTTAAAGTTATTTTTTTAGAATTTAATAACAATTGGTCATCCATATAATCATAATTATAATTATCTCCACCTATTAATCTTTTTGGTGGTTCACCTTCAGATTCTTCCACAGTATCACCTGCCAACTGAAATGGGTTAATTACAACCTCATCATTTTCTATCTTTGCATCTTGATTGAAATGTTGCCTTATCGTTCCATTATTCAACATAGCAAATATAGAACCATCCGAATTACTTTCAACTATATTGGATGGGTTTCTACCATTTGAAATCATAATATATGGGTTTACATCACGGCTCCCAATTCTTATACTATTACCATGCCTACCTTCATAAATCAAATCACCATGCACTTCATTAATAACTTTTTGTTCACCATCTAAATCTGGATTAAATAATTTTTGTAATCTTCTAACTCCAACAGTTGTAAAGTTTTTAGATATTTTCATTCTATCTTTTATACTTACTTTACCACCAGTACCACCCAAATTATAATTTTGTATATCTAAATGATCCATATTAAAGTTTGGATTATTCATAGTAGCCAAAGGTCCTAAATAATAATTAACACCACCAAATGTACATAACAAAACAGGATCACCTTTTGTTGGTACATCAACCATTCCCCTCATTAATGGGTAGTATCTTGTTTTATTTACAGAATCTTGTTCAACATCATTACTCACATGCGATTTAGCAATTACACTATTCAAATCTCTAATTGTTGTGTAGGCTGCTGAATTAGAATTAACCACAACATCTAATACTATTCCAGGAACAAATTGTAAATAAACTTCTTCGGTTGATGAACCTCCAAATAATTTACCAATTCCTGTTGTTACTTTTTGTCTTGTTGTAAAAGTAGAAGCCATTTATTTACCCATAAATCCTTTTGTTTTATCTTTTACAGTTTCTAATCTACCCTTTTCATTTTGTAAATCATCTACAGTTTCCTGTAAAGTTATCATTAATTCTTCTTTTTCAGATTCGGATAATAAACTACTTTCATCGTCAGCTCCAGTATTTGCTTTAGCTATTATTCTTTGTAATACTCCAGCTAACTTAACAAGATGTTCATCGTTTTTAACAGATACATCCATATATTCTTTTATTATAGGAGCTACAGCAACAGCATCATCAATCGTTGTTATCATACCGTGAATTTCTTGAATGAGTAAATCAATCTGTAACTTCTTATTTTTTGAATTTTCATAAATATCTTTAGTTAAATCTTGGAATGTTTTTCCATCAAATATTTCAATATTATCAGACATCATATCTCCTGTTAAATAAAATTATTCATATATAAATATAACAATAATTGAAATTGTATCTAAAATAAAAAAACCCACTCGTTAAAGTGGGTTTTAAATGTAACCTATTTCATCATTTTTAATTAAAAGAATTTATCAACGTGACCATCAATATTTACAATACCAAATTTATCAAATTCATTTAATATCCTTTTATAATGAACTCTAAAAACATTCATTACTTTTGTTATATGTGTAGTTTCAACATCAGTCATTTCTCTAATTAAAATATATAAAGATTTTTTATTGTAATTTTCTATCTCATCTTTACTTTTTAATAATTGAATTATAGCATATGCTATATCAATATCCCGCTTTTTCTTAAATAAAAATTGTATGTTGGATTCAAAATATTTTATTATTTCTGCAATTAAATCATTCATATCAGTATTTTCACCTTTATGTAATAATGATTCTTTAAAGTCTGTGGAATCTATAACAATATGAGTTTTTAATTTTTTATAATTATTATTATTATGTAAGATTAAATAATTTTTAGCAACTACAGAAAAATAACTAAAAGCTTTTGATCCTTTTGTGTGGTCATACTTATGCAAATTCATAACTAAAAACGCCACAACTTCTCCTTTAACATCTCTGAATGGTACATCGAAATACATAAATTTAAATGTATTAATTATATTTTCAGCTAACTTATCAAAAGCTCTATGTATCTCATCCCGATATATCACATTTCGTTCATTATCATCTTCCGATAAATTATACCTAACGATAGCATCTTGTACATCTTTACCAAAGTATATTTTACTTTTCTTTTTTCTTGGCATCATTATCCTCTATATTTAGTTCAAATAAATCATCTAACATTAATTGAATTTTTTTTAATTCTTCAAAAAAGAAACCTGTTTCATCATCAGATTCATAATGCCCTTTTGAATCAACTTGTTTCATTTTCGTTGTTGAGATATTAACAACTTTTTGTATATTTAATATAAAATTTTCATATTGATTTATTCTTCTCATTGAGTAGAATAAAGCTACTCCACAAAATGTTCCAATTGATACCCATAAAAAAATTAATATGTTTAATAACATTTTTATCTCCTATGAAGTTGTAGCAAATAATTCATCGAATTTTGATTTCATATTTTCAACTTGTTTTTGTTCATCTGTTGATTTTGGGACTTTATTATTTACAACTTGTGGTTTATTTCCACCCATCTTCCACTCATCAAATTCTATATGAGTAGCCATCATATCAGCTTGGTGTAAGATATAAGCCATATTAGAACGAAGATTAAAATCAGGATTGTATGATTTCAAGTAAGCAGTATTTGCTTCATCATATAAACCATCAGTTAATTTAATTCCAATATATTCTTTATCAGTAACCCTAACGCTATAGTGTTGTAATAACCAAAGTCCTCTATCAGGTACTTTCATATATTGTAAAGCTGGGTTATGTTTATAAATCTCATCACGATTCTTTCTATGCCAATCCGAATCTTGTGGGATATAATAATCATTTTCTAAATCTCCAACTTTACCTAAGTCGTGATGCATTGCTGCGAATACTAACTCTTCATCCGTGAAGTTAATCATCGCTCCATTACCTTCCCACACACCTTTAAGTTGTAATGAGAATTTGATGATGTGGAGAATATGTTCAACATATCCACCAGGCATAGCATTGTGATAAGCACCTTTAGCACTTGCTGGAGCAAACATCATTCGTTCTTTAAAGTCCTCATACATCTTTAAAAGGTTTTCTTTTCTATCGTTACCGATATAACCTTCAATTGTAGTAATTAATTTTTCCCAATTATCTTGGATTTGTTCTGCTGTAAGTTGTTTCATTTAACCTCATATCTATTTTTTGTAAATTTAATTGTATCTTCTAATCTTAATCTATTTCTATAATCACTAAAGGAAATTCTAACACCCCACCCCATATGTTCCAATAATTCTTTTTTACTAACTGATTTCATTTTATGGATATAATCTACCATCTTTTTATATGATTCTGTATTTGACATAACTTTTAAATTATCTAAATGCTTCCAACCATCAAACCATTTTAATACTCTATTTGACCATTTAAAATCATTAAGTTTCGGTGCAAGATAATTATTAGCTTCTTCTCTAGCTTTTGGATTATCTAACATATGTTCTATTGTAGATTTAAAACCATCAACACCTTTATATAATAGTGGGTAATTTTTACCTACCATTTCAGGATAACACATTCCATTTGGTAAAACATATGGAACACCTTGACTTAACCCATCAGTTGTTGAAATGCTCCAAGCAGAATATTTTTGGAAGCAACCTACTCCCATATGTATTGAACGAACAAAATTAAGATAATCATCTCTACTATTTAGTTTAACTCTTTCAGCATAAGGTCTATCTAAATCTGCTAATGTTAAATAAACTTTAAAATCTTGTCGCTTCTCCCATAACTCATCCATTCTTTTTACAAACCAAGTGTAACCTGTATATTCATTATCTCTATGATTGAATAGAATTGTTTTGGGTTTATATTCGTGACCTGTCGATATTAAATCTACACCCAAATAATGTGGTTGAATTATATCATCTAATTGAGAAACAATTCTTGGGTGATAAACTTGTTCAACTTTCTCTAATACTAAATCTTTTAACCATTGAGTATTAACGCCACATTCATCCATTTCCAACATACCAGCAACATTATGATGTAACATAGTTTTAGAATAAGCAGTGTTTTCAGGTACTTCATACCAATGACAATATCCGATTATCTTTGGATTTATATTTGTCTCATTAACAAACATATTTGATAATTGTAAAGTATGTTCGGGTAAATGAGAATAAATTAAATCATAATCTTTATTTTTCCAATCAATAGTTTTGATTAATTGTTTATGATTGAAATGAGTTCTCATAGCATTTGGATATGATGGTAACTCAATTGATAATTGTTCTGTATTTTCAAATATTAAACTTTTAACTTCATATGGAGAAAGTATAGTCCAATGAATATACCTTCCCCAAGAAGTTTTATTCAATTCCTTGATGACATTTCTTAAAACTACAACATAAGAATCTTTTTCCAAATCACGCATAAAGGTGATGTTTGGATATACAAGAATATTGTATTTGTATTCTTTATCATAATCTAAATCATCTGTGAATTGAAATATGTTCATTTATTTATACTATTAACTCTAGTAGTTTGCATACTTTCAAATTGAAATGTATAACCTAACCCATTTATAAAATATTCCAACATTTCATATTTTTCACTTTGAATTTTTTTCTGCCAATTTGAAAGAGCAGTTGGTGTGGGGTGATGCATAACTAAAATTAGACGAGATTTAGTTTTAACTCTACCCCCGTTTTCTGTTTTAGTAGCAGCCCACAATTTATCCATAACCCTATCCCAACTAAATTTTAAAGATGACATATAAAAACAAACAGTATCTAAATCCCTACGAGCTTCACAGTAATTTTCCAAACCTATACGATCAGTACCCCAATCAACCCATACTTGATTTTTTAAAGCCATATTTTGTTTTTCTATCTCATCATTAGATAATTTAATTATTTTTCTAATCTCTTTAATTGTAAATCCAACAGATTTTAAATATCTTTCGGTATTCAAATCATCAGTCGGAACATTGTTATTATAAAAAGCACCAACAACAAACTTAACAGCATCAGATATTGACATAGAGTCTTTTACAACTTCAGGTATTGGATTAAGATAATTAGCTAAAGCTCTAATTTCTGTATCAGTCCAACCTTTAAACACTTTATCAGGTATAATCATAACATCAAGTTCATTAGCATGTTTTGATTTATCAACACCCCAAACAGTATGATTACCATCTACTAACTTTCTACCGTTTTTACTATCCCAAACTATAGCTGGATTACACCCATCGATACTCATACTTTCATCGATTTTATCAGCTATCCTCTGAGCTTTTCTCATATCCTCTTGATGTCTAACCTGCAATTTTTCAATTTGAGTAACATCTTCAATTTTCATTCTTTCAATTGAAAATTCCATATTGTTAATTCTATTTGCTAAATTAATAACTTTATCCAAATTAATCGGTTTGTATTTTGGGCTACCATTAGATTTATTATAATATAGTGAATTATTTTTAGCATCGACACCATTTAAAATTGAATATTCATTAGCTGTCATAGTATCCCAATCACCATACTCTAATATCTCATATTTTAGATTAGAATCCTCATTAAGACAAACATCTTTAAATTCACTACAAGTTGAACTGTGCCAATATTCATCGTTAACCGAGCCTTTATGAATACCCACATACATTTTATCATTATCTTTATTTGTATATTTATATAAATAAGCCTCGTATCGTTTGGACATTTGAGGTATAATTATTTCTTTAATTGATTTTGGTTTTACTAACAAATCATTATTCATCATTATTCATTTTCCTATTGTTTATTTATTGTTTATTGTTTAACTATTATAATTTAAAACTATTATATAATACAATCCAAGCTTTTTTTTATCTGCCAACATCTTTTATATAATTTTTTTCAGCTTCTTCCCAAGTCATATCTAACATTTTAGCATAAAATAATTTTTCAGGCTTTAATCTTCCCTGAGAATGTAACTTAGTATATCTTTTAATCGCTTTCTTTTTCCACCACTTATTTGTATATTCATAATCTCCAACAAACTTTTTCTTTAAAATCAATTCACTATCATCAATTTCTTTTCTGAGATATTCTAGACCATTCTCATACATATTAGCAAAAAATACTCCACGCTTAAATCCATGCTCATAATTAGATTTCTTAACACCAAGTTGTTTAAAGATATAATCTAACAATCTTTGTTTAACACCTGTTGGAGGACCTGCTACACCTTCTTTCTGAGTAGATATTCTTCTGAAATCTTCAGCACATTCTTTTTTCATCCAATCCATCCAGGGTTTATAAACTGAATCATCAGGTTTAATAGCCATTCTACCAGCAGATTCGCCAAGTGTTTTCCAATGTGGTATTCCATTATACATTGAATGAACTCCATAAAGAGATGTTGTAGTTGTTCCAATTAATTTATCACCATAAAGTTCTTCCCACTTTTCTCTGATGGTTGATGATGTAACAAGAGCGGCTACTAATTTACCACCAAGAAAATTATACCCAAATGGTTGAGTTGGTACTATTGATGTTCCAATGCTAGTACATCTTAATTTACCATCATCAAATTTATTTTCTTTAGTCCATTTAATATATTGATCTCTAACTTTAATTGATGTAACATCTGAACCCATACAAATTAAACCAAGTATTTTTCCTGAATTAGAATCTTTAACATAAAATTTTAAGTTTCTTCCTGGATTAGCAGTGTATTCCATAGTATGAATTAACCTTCTTACTAAAACCCAATTCTCAACTTCTTTAGAATTACCCTGCTCAACATATTCCAATACAGGATTTATATTTTCAATTTCTGAAATGGTTAAATCTAAATTATTAATATCAGTTGGTTTCCATAATTTCTTTTCCAGCATATCAAACTTATAAGCAAATCTGTGAAAGTTTTCATCTTTATTAAATTCTTGCCATTTCTTATAAAGAGTTTGTCTTTCAACTGTCATCGATTTTAGTTTATCCATATTATCAATAAACTTTTGTTTTTCTTTCTGATAATTGAAGTCATCTTCTACATCAAAAAAGTTTGAAAATTTCATCTAAAAATTCCTATTTTTAATAATTATAAGATCATTTGATCTATTGATCAATAAGATCAATAAGATCAATAAGATCAATAAGATCA
>TARA_R110002074_G_scaffold215713_7_pt1 | contig 15405 bp, 10 predicted proteins | sample TARA_R110002074 | Tara Oceans TARA_R110002074 (sample SAMEA4397215) | marine metagenome | biome: Polar Biome; feature: [MIX] marine epipelagic wind mixed layer (ENVO:01000061); material: water (ENVO:00002006), including particulate matter (ENVO:01000060) such as... | depth 10-100 m
GAAGATTTACAAGAATATTTTCGGTGCTCAAAGAACTAATAATGGGAATTCTATTTTTTAGTATGTAAATTTTATTAAATCCCTTTACATTTTGAATATATATTATTTGACTTACATCAATTACTGTATTCCCCTTTTCTGTTTTAATAGTTATATTCTCTTTATTCTCACTATAGAATCTTTGTCCTGCTGAAGAAATATTAACAAACAAACCTTGCTCTTGATTATGTACTTTTTTAGCTTTTGAAACGGCTCTTAAAAAATTATCAAATAATATTGGTTTAATCAAATAATCTATAGCATTTAATTTAAAGGCTTTAATATTATACTTTGAGTGCTTTGAAGTAAAAATGAACTGATAAAAGTGACCTCTATTTTTAATGAGATCTATTCTGTTTAAATAATACATTTCTATGTCTAAAAAAATTACGTCGATAATATTTTTATCCAATATCGTTATAGCATCTAACGGGTTGTAAAATTTTCCAACCAATTCTATGTTCCCTACACTATTTAAGTATGATTCTATAGTGTTTAAAACTATTGGGCTATTATCAATAATTATGCATTTCACTCCCTTGCTTCATTTAAATAGTCAATATTAATTTTTAAATTAATTAATTCTTGAAGCGAAATTGTTGGATATTGGTTATTTTCTAATTTGCTTACTACTAGGTTAGCCACTTTATAAGCATCTTTTTTAGTACTAAAGTATCTTATATCTTGTATTGCAGGAATGCTGCTTTGTTTAATTAAAATTTTATCATTGACAGAAATGTTATAACCAAACCCATAATCGATATCATATATGTTAATAGTTAAATCATTTATTCTAGACTCTTCTTTTAATTTTGACAATAAATTGAATCCTACTATTAGCATTACAATACCTATTATAATTATGACTATGCGCTTATTATTTAGTGACAACATAATAATTTTTTATTTTTTTGACAATTAAGTATCCTCTGCATCCTAAACTTAATTCAGGATGCAAACGAGAATACAACAAATAAAAATCAATGATGAAAAAAATATTTAAATTAGACTACTAATCATCTTCATTAAATTCTTCTTGTGGGAACAATTCGTAATTGTCATCAAGATATAAACTTCCTGTTCTTCCTAACAACACAAAACCTCTACTGCCATTTGAAAAACTTGTTGGATCTTGGCGTATTGTAGCTTCTAACCGTGAAATCTCTTCCCATTCGTCTGAACTAGGGGAATATTCCCATACATCTCCTAAAGCTCCATTATTATAACCTGCCACAATATAACCTAACCCGTTTATAGAGAAACCAACTGCGTTTGAGCGTAATAGGTAGTTATCACTGTCTTCAGTTATATCTTGTTTTCTTGTCCATACCTCTGTCTGCGGGTCAAACATCCAAAAATCTTCTTCATATTGACCATTACTTACACCAGTTCCTAAATAAACCTTATCATTAATAATAAATGATGTTGCATCTCTTCTTTTAGCTCCTCCAAACCCAACTAGTTCTTCCCATTCATTAGTTGTTGGATTATATTTCCAAAAATCTTTTTTATCATTATCTCCATCATAACCTGTACCTATATAACCCATATTATTTACTCCAAAGCCAACAGCTCCTCTTCTAACGCCTCCCCCAAAATCTGCTTTTTGATTCCAAGAATTAGAATTTGGGTCATACTCCCAAAAATCACTTAACTCTAAATCACCATCATATCCTATGCCTACATACCCCTTATCATTAATAGTAAAACCTAAAGCGGAACTTCTAGCTATTCCAGGGAAACTTGCTTTTTGGGACCAATAATTACCATCCATATCATATTCCCAAAAATCTGATAAATAATCGTCACCATCATAACCAGTTCCCATATAACCTTTACTGTTTATGGTAAAACTTACGGCATTACTTCTTGGAATACCATCAAACACTGAACGCTCTATCCAATTGCCTCTATCTCCACTTGTGTCGTCGCTTGAGCAGCTTGTAAAAGCTACAACTAGGAATACTAACCCTAATATAATTTTTCTACTTCTTATCATCTTTTTTATCATTATTTTTTTTATTATTTATCTATTATGTTAAATTTAAATCCTGCTGAAAAGTATGGTTTGGAAACCGTATTAAATTCATAAACCGTATTGTTTTCACTGTCTTGTAATTCGTAGTTATTATATAAAGAATATCCTCCTTTAAAAGTTATTGTCCAAAAATCACCCATCCAATAGCTGTATTCTAACCCTAAAGATGCAGATGAGAAAGATGCTTTATTAATTTGAGTGCTCAAATCGACTCCAACTGGGTTACTTAAATTGACATTAAAACCATTAAACCAAAGACCTGTTTTTAAAGAATGTGTTTCATTAAAGGTGTATTTTGCAAATGTATTTGGAAAACCTATACCAAAAGAAAACCTATCATTTACCTCTTTAATATAACTTATAAATGGAAGGATTCTTTGTTTACCAGTAATTGTTGAATACATTAAGCCTAACATTAGTTTAGACGGTTTATTCTGGTCGTCTCCTTTTCTAATTACTGTAATACCACCATTAAACAGCAAATCGTTTGATGTAATATCACCTACAAGATTAGAAGCAATTAATAATCCTCCTCTCATATTAATATTCCATTTATCAGACATAGGGTACATATAAGTCAAACCGTAATTAATTTCATGAAATTGATTTAAATCTTCTGTGATAAAATTAACATTGTTATAAGCCAATTGATAATAATTAAGCTCCAAAGAATTGAATAACATACCTTTCTTTAATTGTATTGGAATACTTAATTTAAAATTAGTTCCATAAAAATCAACATCGTCATTCCCTATAGGGGCTAAAGTATAATCAAAGGAAAATAATTCTCCTCCAAATTGAGAATACCCCTTAAAAGAAACCAATACAATAGCTATTACATAAAACTTCTCCTTCATTTATTATTAATTTAAAGCAAACTTATTCTATATAAATAGCTAATAAAAAAGTAATAGACCAATCATAGAATTACATATACTAATTAGTGCTTTTTTTAGACAAATTGGAATATTTGATTGATAACAAGAAAAATAACGTTCGTAGATAAAAAACCTCAAATAGTATATTCCTTTTTCCAATTAAGAAGAGCATCAATAGATTCGCAAAAAAAAACAATATGAGATACTTATTTCTATTTTTACTTATTGCATGCTCAAGCTCATGTAGTAATGAAAATGGTGAATTAACTTTGCAAATAGGTGAAGACTATGTTGCCAGCAACACTAAAGTATATTTCATTGATACTTTAACAGTAAAAGCTTCAACTTTTCAATTTGATTCCTTAATAGTTTCAAATTCTAAAAGACTTTTAATAGGTCATTATAACGATGAAATTTTTGGAGAAATTCAAAGTAAAAGTTATATACAATTAACAAACACTACTTATGATATTGAAGACGAAGCCGTTTACGATTCAATTTCCTTGATACTTAATTATGATAATTATTTTTATAATGATACTATACCAACTCAACAGTATAAAGTTTACGAATTAATCGAAGATATAAAATCAGATGATGGTAGTTATTATAATACAACTAATTTCAGCTATAATAACGCTCCAATTGCAGTAAAAGACTTTCTACCAAGACCCAAAGAAAATGATTCTTTAGAAATTAAAGTTAGTGATATTTATGGAGCTACTCTATTTAGCAAAATAAAGGGTAATGAGATTAATAATATTGATGAATTTTTAGATGATTATAAAGGATTGGTGATAGAGGCAAATAATGATTTAAATACTTCGATTTTAGGATTTTCTAAAAATAGTGTTTTACGAATGTATTATACTATTGATGATGAAACTAATCCTGTAGAAGGTATTATTGATTTTGCATTTAATTCCTCTAATACATTTAATCAAACCATTAGTGATAAAACAGGCACTTATTTTGAAACTATTATAAATCAAGAAACCATTTTACCAAGTTCGGAAACCGACAATAGTAGCTTTATACAAGCTGGAACAGGAATTGTTACAAGAATCGATATTCCATATATAAATTCTTTAAATGATATTTCTGGTGAAGGAGTTGTTATTGATGCAAAGCTAAAATTTACTTTGAAAAATCCGTATTCAAATAATCTTAAAACTAGAGACTCTCTGCTAGGTTATATCGTAGATAGAAAATCTAATGTGTTAGCAAATTTAACTTATGATGGTACTACAGCTATTATGAGTACAATAATAAACGATAATCCAGAATTTGAAACAGATGCTTACGAAATTGATATTAAAACCTTTATTGATATAAAACAACTGGAGACAAACGAAAAATACTATTTAGTTATCTATCCACAGGACGTCACTAACTCGCTGGATAGATACATATTTAACGGTGACCAAACAGCAGATAATTTACGAATGAAATTAGAATTGACCTATGCAATTTACGATGAATAAAAGCACTATATATTTTTCTTTTTGTCTTCTATTTATTTGGCAAATTGGAATCTCCCAATCTCAAACTAACAACTTATCTTCTTCTCCTTATTCACTATATGGGTTAGGTGTTTCTAACGAAATAAATACAGGAAAAACTAATGCTTTAGGAAAAACCGGGATAGCAATGCCTTTTAGTAGCTCAATTAACAGTTTAAATCCAGCATCTTATGGAAGTATCACATTAAACAAGTTTTTATTTGATATTGGGATAAAAGGTGAAACTGAAACACTTTTTGAAAATGCTAACAGAGAATCAAGATTTAGTGCCAATTTTTCTAATATGGCAATCGCCTTTCCCTTATCTAAAAATTCTGGTTTCGGATTAACATTAATTCCTTTTACTAATGTTGGTTATGAAGTGTTAGGTGTGGAAACTGAAATTGATGGTTCAATCGATACATTTTTATCAAATATTAGTGGATCTGGAGGTTTAAATGATTTAAAAATAAACTATGGTCATTCCTTGGGTGATAAATTACGATTAGGATTAAGCGGCTCATTTTTATTTGGAAAAATCAAAGAAGACGAGATAGATATTATTGGATCCAGTGTATTTAATATTTCAGAAGAAAGCTTTTACAATGGTTTTCGTATAGGAGTTGGATTTCAATATGATTTAAATCCCAAAATCTCTTTTGGTGGCATTGCAAATCTTCCAACAAAATTAAAAGGTGATCAAACAAGAACAATTATTATTAACGGGGGTGCACCAAATGAAACTGAAAACAATTTAGATCCATTCAAACTTCCACTTGAAATCGGTTTTGGAATGCACTTTAAACCGACTCAAAAACTTTTCTTTAATCTTGATTATAAAAAAAGTTTTTGGGATGTAACAAATCAAAGCGATTTAATAGGCGATTATACTGACCAAGATTTTATTGGTTTTGGTGCAGAGTATATCCCTCAAGAAAATAGCACCAAATATTGGAAAAGAATAAATTATAGAACCGGTTTTAATTTTGATAACGGAAATTTAGCAATAAAAGATAATAGAGTTAATAATTATGCGCTTAACATTGGTTTAGGGCTGCCTATAAGTATAAGGAGAAATTCTATGCTAAATATAGGTTATTCGTACGGTCAAAAAGGAGAAGTATCAAATGGTTTAATAAAAGAAAATTATCATACTTTTACCTTAAATTTCAGTTTAGAAGATTTTTGGTTTGTTAAGCGAAAGTATCAATAATTACTATGAATGCTTAATGCCCTCTTTAAACTGGTTCTTTTGTTTTTCTTGAAATATTTCCTTCAACTTATGCATATCCTCACTCACTTTTCTTTCAATAACCTTTGCATAAATTTGAGTTGTTGAAATCCTAGAATGCCCCAATAATTTTGATACAGTTTCAATAGGAACACCATTAGTTAAAGTAATTGTAGTTGCAAAAGTATGTCGAGCTAAATGGAACGTTAAATTCTTTTGAATTTCACAAACATCAGCGATTTCTTTAAGATAGGCATTTAGCTTTTGGTTTGATAAATTGGGAAATATTGTCCCATTGGCAAGTGACTTTGGATTCTCTTTATACTTATTAATTAAATCCAATGCTTTCGGCAAGATTGGTATTCTTAAAGGATTATTAGTTTTTTCTCTTTTCATTATTATCCATAAATTGCCATCTATTCCATAATTAATATCGTCAACTGTCAGATTAATAACATCAATATAACTTAAACCAGTATAGCAAGCGAAAATGAATAAGTCTTTTACTAATTGCAACCTCTCAATTGAGTAGTTTTTTTCTTCAATTTTAAATAATTCAGCTTCAGTTAAAAACCCTCTTTCTACTTTTTCAAACTTGGATTGGAAATTGATGAAAGGGTCTCTGGCAATCCACTCTAACTTGTAGGCAAGAGTAATCATTTTTCGAAATCGTTCGATATGCTTCATAACAGTATTATTGCTCATCGGTTTTTGATGGTCTGTTGGCGTATAACTTCTTAAATACTTCTCAAACTTTAGAATGAAATTATAGTCCAATTGTTTTAGATACATATCGGTTACTTTATACTTAATGAATATGAAATCGGAAATGTAACCTTGTGTGGTAAAGTAGTTTTTTTGAGTACCCCATTTTAGCTTACCCACCATATCCTCGTTATGATACTTTATGATGTCATTTAAAGAATAGTTTTGTTCATCCTCTTTTAAGTATCGTGCCTTAACTGTTTGAGCTGAAATGATTTTGCCTTCAGATTTTAACTCATTTTTGGCTAGGTGCAATTCAGAAGATACCTGGTCCAAAAACTCATTGATAATTCGACCTTCTTGATTGGTGCCTTTAACCTTATTCTTGGCCGAGCTCCAGTATTCAATTTTGATTTTTCTTTTAAGGCTAATTTCTGCTCTTTTACCATTTACTGTTATACGAGCATAAAGTGATGCTTTTCCATTTTTGGCTTTTGCGAGTTTAAGCCAAAACAGAATACTAAACGTTGTAGAAGTTTTCATGTCTTTCGTCTTTAATTAAACATTTGTTTACTGACGAAAGTCAAATCAATAATTCGGTTACCTTTTTATTTGCTCTTAAGTGGTAACCGAATAGGTCACTTTTTTAATCAAATAATATCAAATCTTATGATTATCTAAAAACCATAAAACCTCGATAATCTTACGATTACCAAGGTTTTGATATTAATTGTTTATTAAATTTGTCGGGGTGGCAGGATTCGAACCTGCGACCTCCGCGTCCCAAACGCGGCGCGATAACCGGGCTACGCTACACCCCGAAACGATTATCTTAAAAAATGCGGAGAGACGGGGATTCGAACCCCGGGTACCCGCTAGGGTACGCTTGTTTAGCAAACAAGTCCTTTCGGCCACTCAGGCACCTCTCCTATTCTAATATAAAAGAACGTCACATTATTTTTAAATGCGGATGCAAATGTAACTTTTCATCTTAAAGAACGCAAACTATTTTTTTACTTTTTTAAAGTAATATTGCTATTCTGGGTATTCAATACGTAAGTGGTAGATATTAGCTAGCTTATGCTTTAATACTTTTTTTATGGATTGAATTTCTTTGAAGGTAATATTTGCATTCAAAAATTGATCGTTTTCAATTTGTTTACTAATTATGCTTTCAACAAATACATCAATTTTTGTAGATGTAGGTTCTTTTAAGCTTTTTGAAGCTGCTTCAACACTATCACACATCATTAATATGGCAGTTTCCTTACTAAATGGACTAGGTCCTGGGTATCTAAAATCATTAATATCAATACCTCCATCCATACCTTTTTCTTTGCTGTAAAAATAATAGACTAGACTCGTACCGTGATGTGTTCTAATAAAATCTATAACACGATCTGGTAGGTTATTCTTTTTTGCCAATTCAATACCGTCTATTACATGATTAATTATAATCGCTGCACTTTCCTTTGGCAATAACTCATCATGTGGATTGATTCCCGTGGCCTGATTTTCGGTAAAGTATGTAGGATTCTTCATTTTTCCAATATCGTGATATAAAGCACCTACGCGTACTAACATAGCATTTGCACCAATTTCATTAGCAGAAGCTTCTGCTAAATTTGCAACATTCAAAGAATGGTGAAATGTTCCTGGTGCTTTATTGGATAACTCTTTTAATAATTTTGAGTTTGTATCAGAAAGTTCTAATAATGACACGTCCGAAACTAATCCAAAAAGCTTTTCATAAGCATATATTAAAGGCTGTACAAATAATGTTGCTAAACCACTAAGTATGAAAAGAATAAATGTTTCTCCTTTTAAGTTGTCAACACCACCTTCATGTATAACAAAAAAAGCAAAATATGCTACTATATATATTAAGGTAATTTGTCCAACAGAGATAAAAAGATTGGCTCTTTTATAAAGTTCAGATACCGTAAGTATGGTAACAATACCTGCAATAATTTGCAGGAACATATACTCGTAGTTATTTGTAACGACAAACCCAAGTAATAATACTGTAACAACATGTGCAAACAATCCTAATCGTGCATCAAAAAAGGCTTTTAAGACTAAAGGTAAAATACATATTGGAACAATATATATGTATGACGAGTTATAATTTACCACCAAAGTGGTTAGCAATACCATTAGTAAGATATTAAAAAAGATAAATGTAACCTTAGTATTGTTTTTAAATACTTCTGGTCTGTATTTTCTTATAAAAAGAAGCAACATTAACAATGTTAATGCCACTAACAAGGTATATGCAGCTAAAATCCAATTATAGTTTGCCTCACTCCATATTTGAGATTCATATTCAGACTCTAATGATTTTAAAATTTCAAATTTATCTCCTTCTACAACTTCTCCTTTGGATATAATAATAGTGCCTTGGGCAATTCGACCTCTAACCAAGGATATTTTTTCTAGATCTTCTTGCAGTGAATTATCAGTAATACTAATATTTAAAGAGATATTTGGTTTTATTATATCAAAAAACAATGAGATTAATTTTTGTGAATTTTTAGGTGTAAGATTTAATTCACCAATGCTCTTTTCCGCAAAAGCCCTAAAGTTAGGCTTAATAAAGTTTGAATAATTTGTGTTATCAATTTGGTTTCTATCTTCTAAAAGGATTACAATTCTACTGTTTGAATAATCGTAATCTTTATCAAGTACACCTTTTGAGTACATTTGATTTAATACAGATAAACCTTGATTGAATAATAATGTTTTTTCCAGTTTAGATAAAGAATCTGAAAATACTAAAGGAAATTGAACTTTATAATTTTTAATTACTTCTAAAGCCACTTCGTTATCAATATCAAAATATATTGACGCATTTTCTTGTATTGCTTGTTGTTCTTGTTGTATTTCTTCTTCAGCTTTTTTAATTGCAAAATCGAAAGGTGCATACAAATTTTCAGACTGCCATGGCTTGCCCTTTTCAAAACTATACTTAAATTTTCCACTCTTTGGAAATAAGTAAACTATTAAAAAAGAAGTTGCTATAAAAAGAAGTACCTTATATATTAAGGAATGGTTTTTATATAACCTGTTTATAAAATCCTTCATGAATTATATTAATATTATTTCAAAAGTAATAAAAATAAAGGTGCAACATAGATAATGATATTGACATAATCATTCTATTTTCTTCTAAATTTTAACTAATTTCGCATCATTAATAAATTATAAAATTATAATGAGCAAAGAGGTTGTAATCGTTTCAGCAGTTAGAACTCCAATTGGTAGTTTTTTAGGAACATTGTCATCAATTCCAGCTCCAAAATTAGGAGCAATAGCAATTAAAGGAGCTTTAGACAAAATCCAGTTAAACCCACAGTTGGTAGAAGAAGTATTAATGGGAAATGTTGTTCAAGCAGGAACAGGACAAGCTCCTGCTAGACAAGCAGCAATTTATGCTGGTATTCCAAACACTGTTCCATGCACAACTATAAACAAGGTGTGTGCCTCTGGTATGAAAACAGTAATACAAGCGGCACAGTCTATTGCACTTGGAGATGTAAATATTATTGTTGCTGGTGGTATGGAAAACATGAGTTTAATCCCTCATTATTATCATGCCAGAACTGGAACAAAATTTGGCTCAGCCACTCTTGAAGATGGGATGCAGAAAGATGGATTGGTAGATATATATGATGGTAATGCCATGGGAGTTTGTGCAGATGCCTGTGCAACTGAATACAATTTTTCAAGAGACGATCAAGATGCTTTTGCAATACAATCATACCAACGTTCTGCCTCAGCTTGGGAAGCAAATAAATTTAAAAACGAAGTAGTTCCAGTAGAAGTCCCACAGCGTCGTGGTGAACCAATAATTGTTAAAAAAGATGAAGAATACACGAATGTAAAAATGGAAAAAATTCCTGCATTGCGGCCAGCGTTTACAAAAGACGGAACGGTAACAGCCGCTAACGCTTCCACAATTAACGATGGTGCAGCAGCATTAGTGTTAATGAGCAAAGAAAAGGCAGATGAATTAGGTTTAAAACCCATGGCTACCATAAAAAGTTATGCCGATGCAGCACACGAACCCAAATGGTTCACTACAGCACCTGCAAAAGCATTACCAAAAGCACTGGCCAAAGCAAATATATCTTTGGATGATGTTGATTTTTTTGAGTTCAATGAAGCTTTCTCTGTTGTTGGATTAGCAAATATGAAGCTTCTTGGTTTGACAGATGATAGGGTAAATGTTAATGGTGGAGCCGTTTCTTTAGGGCATCCGTTAGGTTGTTCTGGAGCTAGAATAATTGTAACTTTATTAAATGTTTTAGAGCAAAACGATGCTAAAATTGGAGCTGCAGCTATTTGTAATGGTGGTGGTGGAGCTTCAGCAATGGTTTTAGAACGTAATTAATATTATTGGATGCAGTACGGAATTTGTAGCCTAAGTATTGTCCCTTTAAGATTAGAAACTTCTGATGCTTCGAAGTTGGTTTCACAATTACTTTATGGTGATTTTTTTAAAGTACTGGAACAACGAAAAAAATGGAGCAAAATCCGTTTAGACTTTGATGGTTATGAAGGCTGGATTGACAATAAACAATATTTTAAGATTTCAGAAAGTGAATTTAAAACACTACAACAAAGCGCACCTATTTATGCTACAGACCTTGTTGAGTTTATAGAAAATACTTCAAAAGAATTAATTCCTATTCCTTTAGGAGCATCATTAAATGGATTGTCTATTTTAAAGCATTTTCATGATGGAAATACTACTACTGGTGTACTTCCAAAAAGCAACATATTAAACACTGCTTCTTTTTATTTAAATTCACCTTACTTGTGTGGTGGAAAGACGCCTTTTGGAATAGACTGTTCTGGGTTTACGCAAATGGCTTATAAACTTAATGGCTACAAGTTGTTTAGAGACGCATACGAGCAAGCCACTCAAGGAGAAGCGTTAAGTTTTATTGAAGAAAGCGAACCTGGTGATCTCGCTTTTTTTGATAATAACGAAGGAAACATTATACATGTTGGTATTATTATGAAAGATAATTATATAATACATGCTCATGGAAAAGTGAGGATTGATAGGTTAGATCATACAGGAATCTATAATGTAGAATCTAAAATCCATACCCATAAATTACGTGTTATAAAAAAGATTATATAAAAAAGCCGTTTTATTACAAACGGCTTTTTATATTAATTTGTCAACCTATTTTTTTGGAAGACTCAAAACAATGGTTATTGTCAATTTTTATTTTCTAATTCCTCAACTTTGGCTTTCATTGCTTTAAAGTTTGGCATATCATCTAAAGCACTATAAATATTCATTAGTGTTCTAGCTGCTCCTATATTTTCTGGTTCTATTTCTAAAACGCTACTTAAAAAGGGTATCGCATCTTTATATAATTGCTGTCTGTTAAGTTTTAGTTCTTCATATTTTTTATTATCGGCAGCCGAGTTACCCAAAGCATTCATCTTATCAATTATAGTTTGCTCTTGATTTAGTATTAGGGCAGCCATATTCATTTGAGCTGCAGTATAGCTAGGGTCAATTTCAATTACCTTGGTATAATATTCTTTAGCTGCTTCAAAGTTATTCTCCTCAGCTGCAAAAACACCAAGATTAAATAGTAAACTCACATCATTAGGCTTAATCTCTAGGGCACTTTTTATTATTTCTTTATACTTTTGAGTATCACCCATTTTGTAATACACATTCGCTTCAGAAATTAATAAATTGAAATCGTTGGGATTTATTTTTTTTGCCTTATCTAAAGCAGAAATAGCTTTTTCGTTTTCACCTTGCTCTACATAAATTAAAGCAATGTTCTTTGCTATATCACCCGCTTTAGAAGGAGATGTTATGTCTTTGGGTTTATCATGAGTACCAGCTTTTACAGAAATATCTCTCATACCTTTATTAGGAAAGGTTTGCTCTTCTCCGGATTCAATATCTGTAGCCATAAATTCTTCAGTTATTCCAGTATAACCTATATTCATTAATTCATCATACAATTTTAATGCTTTTGGGAAATCTTTATCCAAAACAGCAACTGTGGCCGAGTTAAATAAGTATATGGTATCTTGTGGAGAAACTCTATAAGCTTTCTCAAAGTTATTTAAAGCTGAAGTAAAGTTTTTTTGCTCGTATGCGTCACTTCCTTTTTTAACAAATGTGTTAGTCATTTCTATTTTCATAGCGTTTACCTTTGAAGTGTAAACCTTTTTTCCAGACTTTTCTTCAAGATCTTCAAGTATTTCAAAACTACTTAGTGCATCTGTAATCTCTAAATCACTACCTGCACCATTTGCATATAAAGCTTGGCCTTTTAAAAAATAGAATTTTGCTTTTGTTTTGTCATCCATTACAGACAATAAAGATTCTGCTCCACTAATAGCAGTCTTTGCATCTGCGAAGTTGCTACTTTTTATAGCCTTTTCTGCTGTTTTTATTTCTTTCTTTTGAGCGAAAGAAAATGAAGCCATCATTAAAGCTAATCCTAATACAACCTGTTTTTTCATTTTTAATTATTTAATTGTTAATTGTTATTTTCTGTTTCGTTATTATCAAGAGTTGTGCCATCATTTGCATCTGCCTCTTTTTCAGTAGCTTCCACATTTTCTACATCATCTTCATCGTGCATAACCTTAGCTACAGCTGCAATAGAGTCGCTTCCTTTTAAATTAATTAGCTTAACGCCTTGAGTCGCCCTACCCATAACTCTTAAATCTTGAACTGCCATTCTTATTGCAATTCCAGATTTATTAATAATCATAAGGTCGTCTTCATCCGATACATTCTTGATTGCTACTAAGTTACCTGTTTTTTCTGTAATAGAAATGGTTTTAACTCCTTTTCCTCCACGATTTGTAATTCTATAATCCTCTAAACTAGAACGTTTACCAAAACCATTTTCTGAAACAACAAGTATATCACTTTCCATATCATTAACAGCTATCATGCCAATTACTTCATCTGTTTTTTCATCTTGAAGTCTAATTCCACGAACGCCTGAGGCATTTCTCCCCATTGGTCTTGTTTTTGCCTCTTCAAATCTAATAGCTTTACCAGATTTAAGTGCTAACATCACCTGGCTTTCTCCAGTGGTTAGTTTTGCTTCCAATAATTCGTCATCTTCTTTAATGGTGATGGCATTAATGCCATTGGTTCGAGGTCGAGAATATTGCTCTAACGAGGTTTTTTTAACTTGTCCTTTTTTAGTTGCCATAATCACATAGTGATTATTTATATAGTCGTCGTCTTTTAAATCTTGTGTACAAATAAAAGCTTTTACTTTGTCGGTTTGCTCAATGTTTATTAAGTTTTGTATGGCTCTTCCTTTTGAAGTTTTGCTTCCTTCAGGAATTTCATAAACACGCATCCAGAAGCATTTTCCTTTTTGTGTAAAGAACAACATATATTGATGGTTGGTACCAACAAATAAATGCTCTAAGAAATCTTCATTTCTAGTAGTTGAAGCTTTTTGACCAACACCTCCTCTATTTTGCGTTTTATATTCGGTTAAAGACGTTCTTTTTATGTAGCCAGCGTGAGAAATTGTAATAACTACTTTCTCATTAGGTATCATGTCTTCAATACTTAAGTCGCCTCCTGCATATTCAATTAAAGATCTACGTTCATCACCATATTTTTGTTTAACTTCTTGAAGCTCATCTCTAATGATATTCATACGACGTTCTTTCTTATCAAGAATATCTTTTAAATCTTCAATGGTTTTCATTAAATCTTCGTACTCAGCTCTTAGTTTATCTTGTTCTAAACCTGTAAGCTGACGCAAGCGCATTTCAACAATGGCTTTTGCTTGAATTTCGGTAAGCTTAAATCTATCTACTAACTTTTGTCTTGCTTCATCTGCATTTGAAGATGCACGAATTAAAGCAATGACTTCATCAATATTATCAGAAGCAATAATAAGCCCTTCTAAAATATGTGCTCTTTCTTCTGCTTTACGAAGTTCGTACTTTGTTCGTCGCACAACTACTTCATGTCGATGCTCTACAAAGTGATGAATCATATCTTTAAGATTCAACATTTGTGGCCGACCGTTAACAAGTGCAATATTATTTACACTAAAAGACGATTGTAGCGCAGTGTATTTATATAATTTATTTAAAACTATATTCGGTATCGCATCTCGTTTTAAAACATATACGATACGCATACCATTTCTATCAGATTCGTCACGAATGGTAGCAATGCCTTCTAGTTTTTTATCGTTAACTAAATCAGCAGTTTTCTTAATCATATCTGCTTTGTTAACTTGATAAGGAATCTCTGTAACAATAATACTTTCTCGTCCTTGAACTTCTTCAATGATTGCTTTTCCGCGCATTACTACTCTACCACGTCCTGTTTTAAACGCTTCTCTTACACCATCATAACCATAAATAATACCTCCAGTTGGAAAATCTGGTGCCTTTACATGAGTGATAAGTTCATCAATTTCAATGTCATTATTATCAATGTATGCAATGGTACCATCAACAACTTCAGATAAATTATGTGGTGGCATATTAGTTGCCATACCAACTGCAATACCTGAGGCTCCATTAACTAGTAGTCCTGGGATTCTTGTTGGAAGCACTGTTGGTTCTTGAAGTGTGTCGTCAAAGTTCAACTTATGATCAACGGTATCTTTGTCAATATCTGCCAACATGTCCTCAGATATCTTACGCATTCTTGCCTCAGTATAACGCATTGCTGCAGGACTGTCACCATCAATAGAACCAAAGTTACCTTGCCCATCAACAAGCATATAACGTAAACTCCATTCTTGAGCCATTCTAACCATGGTATCGTAAACCGAAGTATCACCATGTGGATGGTACTTACCAAGTACTTCACCAACGATTCTTGCCGATTTTTTATGAGCTGAATTAGCTCTAACACCTAATTCGTGCATCCCATAAAGTACACGTCTATGCACTGGTTTTAATCCATCTCTTACATCTGGAAGTGCACGTGACACAATGACTGACATTGAATAATCAATGTAAGCCGAT
>TARA_R110002074_G_scaffold57077_2_pt1 | contig 15386 bp, 12 predicted proteins | sample TARA_R110002074 | Tara Oceans TARA_R110002074 (sample SAMEA4397215) | marine metagenome | biome: Polar Biome; feature: [MIX] marine epipelagic wind mixed layer (ENVO:01000061); material: water (ENVO:00002006), including particulate matter (ENVO:01000060) such as... | depth 10-100 m
ATATATTAACCATGTCTGGATGGTATATGTGACAATAAAATCAATTCGCTAAGTCTTATCTAATATCCTGAATTTTGAATGGCATTAGGATTTAAATCCAATTCCTGTTGCGGAATAGGCCAAACATATTCGTGAGATTGAAAGTCTTTTTGAAAATCGTTTGCTGCATTATATTCATTAATAATATTTTGAAGTTGCTCTCTTCTAATTAAGTCATCTCGTCTATGCCCTTCAAAACATAATTCAAGTTTTCGTTCTAAAAATACTTTTTCAAAAAATTGCTCTTGGTTTAAATTGCTGGGCACATCATGTTCAGTATTTCCAAATGCCCTACGTCGTACTTGATTAATAGCATCATATGCCAATGAATTTGGTCCATTTACTTCATTTTCAGACTCGGCCAGCATCAATAATATATCAGCATATCTTAAAACAGGATAATCAAAAGCACTCGAATTAAAATCAGCATTTTCATGATTTCCATTATACCATTTAAGAGGTCTCCAAGAATCAGGATCTGGGCTATTAACAACAACATTTCCTTCAACAGTAAATGTTGCAATTGAATTGTAAAAACGTTGGTCATTAAGTATAATCGGAAAATCTACAGGTGATTCAAAACTGATAAATGAATCGCTGAAAGAATTTACAAGTCCCGACACTAAAACCAAGGCATCAAAATCAGACACGCCTAAAGGTCCCCAATATTGGTTAAAAGCACTACTCGAATTCTCATCACCATTAAAAGCTACTCTGAAAATCACTTCAGAATTTGAATTTTCGTTGGCGATATTGAAAACAGCTTTATAGTCTTCCTCAAGTTCAAATTGACCTTTAATAAAATTCAATTGCTCTAATGCCTTTACATAATTGTTTGTTTCATTAAATGGAAAACCTGCCATTTTCATATACATTTTTGCCAGTAGCCCTCTAGCACTCATTTGATTTGCTCTATCATTTGAACCTGAAGAAGGTAAATTTTGAATAGCAAAAAGCAAATCTTCTTCTATTTGAGAATAAGTTGTTAGCGAGTTTTGAGGGTAATTTGGGGGATTATTAAAATCAATCTCAGAAGTAACACTTAGCAAAGGATTACCATATATTTTTACTAGATTGAAGTAAAGCAATCCTCGCAAAAATCTCAACTCTGCTTCTGCCACCTTTCTGTCAATATTATTTGCAACTACTTTATTAGGATTATTTAAATAATCAATACCTATGTTGACCTGTCTGATTTGTTGATAATGCTCCGTCCAAACTTGATTAATGATATTGGATTGCGGAGTTATAAAATAAGCATCTAATTCATCAAGCGAATAATTTACCCCTTGATTTGTTTGTAATATATCTGTACCAGTATCACCCCAATATGCTAAATAAGAATCTGCATCAAAAATTCTCTGTAATCCCTTATAGGAATTATTCAACAACAAAGCAACATCTAAATCTTGTTCAGTTAAAATAGGTATCTCAGGAATTTCGAAAATTATTTTTTTTGTTTCCTTTTCTAAAATCACAACCTCTTGATAATAAACAAAATCTTCATTATTATTTATCACCACATTGACCTTATAACCCCCTGCTTTAATATTACTGAACAAGACCAGTCCTGATGCTGGTACTATTATTATTTTCGTTTCTGGAACCGTTGTAACTTTAGCTCCGATTGCAGCATCTGCTCCTAATAACACAGTAACTTCTAAATTGCCGGTAACTAAATCTTTAACTTCGACTGAATCATCTTTTGAACAGGAGATTAAAACCATAAAAACTAGCAAAATCAATCCAAAATTTTTCATATTATCTTACTAATTTTCTATCAAAGTAATGGAATTTTATCATACGATATTTAAAAATTAATATAGATTTTAAATTGAAAATTCATCACCTACATAATTTATATTAGTTCATAACTCACTGATCTTCTATTCATAACATCCTTTATAATCATGTAATTCTATACGCCATAATTTTCATGAGACAATCACATTAAAAACCTTAACATATGTACAAGTCGGTTTAGAATAGATTTCACTTCATTTTCCTTACTTTTAAAGAATATATCTACAAGAACATTCATGAAAAAATTTCTTTCCTTCCTAATATTCTTCACCCTTTGTTTTAGTTATTCTCAAGATTCTATTCTAACAAAATCTAAGGTAGCCAATGCCATAAGTGAATTGAGAGACTTTGTTGCTATACCTAATGATGCTTTGAATGCAGATGATATAGATTCTAATCTTTTTTGGCTTAGAAAAAAATTTACTGAACGAGGGTTCAATAGTTCTATTTTAGATACTGAAGGTCTTCCCCTATTCTTTGCTGCGTTGCCCATGGATGATAGCAAGCCAACTATTTTATTCTATATGCATTTGGATGGACAATCTGTAGACCCTAAAAAATGGGACCAACCTGACCCGTATAAAGTAGTATTAAAATCTAAAACCGAGGATGGTTGGAAAACGGAACCATTTTCAGATTTAAGCGATGATATTAATTATGATTGGCGCCTTTTCGGCAGATCAACTTCCGATGATAAAGGACCAATTGTTATGTTCTTAAATGCAATAGATATTCTTAAAAAAGAGAATATAAACATACCATATAATGTAAAAGTTATTTTAGATAGTGAAGAAGAAAAAAGTAGTGCCCCATTACCGAAAGCAGTACGAACGTATAAAGATTTACTCAAAGCAGATTTCTTAGTCATTAATGACGGACCAGTACATGTTTCAGGAAAACCAACTATCGTTTATGGTTGTAGAGGTATAACTACACTTTCATTGACTACTTATGGGCCCATTAAACCTCAACATAGCGGTCATTATGGAAATTATGCACCGAACCCAGGGTTTCAATTAGCTCAACTACTTGCGACAATGAAAGACTCTGAAGGTAAAGTTTTGATAAAGGGTTATTACGATGGAATCGCCTTAGACGAGGCCACTCTTAATATTTTAAAAAGCGTACCTGATAATGCCAATGAAATCAATTCAAATTTAGCCATTTCCTCTCCAGAAAAAGTTGGTAGTTTTTATCAAGAATCGCTACAATACCCTTCTTTGAACATTAGAGGGTTAGGTTCTGGGTGGATTGGTGAGCAAGCAAGAACAATCGTACCTGCTACAGCTACAGCAGAGTTAGATTTGAGATTAGTGCCAGAATCTGATGGTAACCGCCTTAAAACATTAGTAAAGGAGCATATTAAACAGCAAGGTTATCATGTAATGAGCACCATTCCAACAAAAGAAGAGCGTTTAAAGTATGGCCATATTGTTACTGTACAAGAAGGTTCGGTTACTGATGCTTTTAGAACAGACTTGAATAACCCTTATGGCAATTCAATCTTAAAAACATTGGAAAACAAATTTGGCGAAAAACCAGTTCAAATAAGAATTATGGGTGGTACTGTACCAATTTCACCATTTATTAATGAATTAAAAATACCTGCTTTTATTGTGCCGATGGTAAACCCAGACAATAATCAACACAGCCCAAATGAAAACTTAAAAATTGGTCAGATTGCTTATGGTATTAAACTTTTTTATGCCTTATTGAGTACATAGATGTAAATTACAGCGCATTAGTTATTCGTGAACTTTAGTTCTATTATTAACTGACAAATACAATAAGCCAGTTAATGCTTCATCTTAATAACTATAACCCCATTAGCGCCACGAACGCCATAAATTGAGGCATCTTGATCACGAATGACCCTAACAGAGGCTACATCTCTAGGGAATATATACTCTATAGATCCTACAACAGTACCATCTACAATAATTAATGGATCTTGACCTGCATAGTCAGAATTAATTGCATTACCACGCAAACGTATCGTACTCCCTACCACGGTAGCACCGGGCACTTCGTTGGCAATCAATTGATAAATATTCAAGTACTTACTATAGTCATTGGGCTTTTTACCCGTTCTGATTACATTATTATTAAAACCCAATTCTTTCAACTTCTCATCAGAGAAATTCGACTGAATCTTAGAAAACACTAATAAGACCGTAGTATTTCCTTGAAATGGAATAGTTTCAATACCATAATTCTGTGAATAAGCAGAAATATATTTAGTAGTAGAACGTATCCCAATTTCAAACCTTCCCTTTTTATCTGTAGTTGTTTTTGTCTTCACAGAATCAAGATAGATTATTGCCTTCTTAACTGGTTCTTGTTCTGAATTTAGAACCGTACCGGTTAACCATGTTATATTATCATCAGCATCTTGAGAACAAATTTGAAAGGAAAAACACAAAAACAGGAAAACAATTACATAACTTTTCATATTAAATATTTTAAGTAAACGTTATTAATTTCCTGTTTAGGTAGCCTCTCAAACCAGAATAAGAATATTAAGCAGAATTTCTACTTGCATTAATATTACCATAAAGAGACCTAGTTACGATTTTCTCATATAATTCTTTATATTCTGTGCCTTCGCCAATTCTTTGAAGTGCATATTGTTGTATTACTAATAATGGTAAAACTATATTCTCTCTAATTTTAATAGACTCCCTAGAAATTGCTTCTTTTTCCATTAAAATTTCCATACCAGATAATTTCAACAACATGGCTTTTGAAAGTATATACTCTGCATGTAGAATTTCCCAAAATGCACCATATTCCTCATTCTCTTTCATATAACTAGTCAATTCAAAATAGCATTTTGAAAGGCTCATCATACTATTCATCATTAGGGCTTGAAAGAAAGGAACTTCCTCATAAAGTTTTTGCGCCTCCTCAAACCTACCATCATCTTCTAATGTTTTTAAGGCCGTTCCAATACCATAATATCCCGGTACGTTTTGCTTTAACTGGCTCCAAGATCCTACGAATGAAATAGCCCGTAAATCAGACAACTCTAATTTAGCCTTATTACCACGCTTACCTGGTCTACTACCAATATTTGCCTTGGTATAGTACTTTAGCGTACTCATATTCTCTAAATAAGGCATAAACTTATCATGATGTTTTAACTCATCATATTTCTTAAAGCTTAACTCAGATAACTCTTCCACTAACTTTCTATCAGATTCAGAAATTGAAATCTCCTTCCCTAAAATGGTATTGGATAGTCCTGCCGTTAATAATTGCTCGCTATTATAAATAAATTGCTCTTTTGTACCATATGTACTGGTAATAGTTTGCCCTTGAATAGTCAATTGAATTTCATTATTCGCAACTTCCTTAGTTTGTGCTGCGTAAAAACGATGTGTTTTACCACCCCCTCTTGCCGGCGGACCTCCTCTACCATCAAAGAAAATTGCCGCAATTTCATTTTCATCACAAACCGCTGAAAGTTCTTCTTTTGTTTTTAAAATGGACCAATTCGCTTTTAAATAACCGCCATCTTTAGTACCATCAGAGAAGCCTAACATTATAGTTTGCTTATTGTTTCTGTTTTGCACATGTGCTCTATAGTCTGGTAAGTTGAACATAAATCGCATAGTTTCCTGCGCACTGTCCATGCCTTTCATTGTTTCAAATAACGGAACTATATCAAAAGTTATTTTTTTGTCTGCCCAACCACACCATCTAAAAAGAGCATAAACAAACAATATAGAGAAAATGTCTTCAGAGTTACTTATGATATATCTATTACAACCTTCCTCGCCATTCTTATCTTGTATGGTCTGTAATTGAAGAATGTTCTTAATAGTATCCTTTACAATTTCCTCTTCATAATCATTTGGTTCTAATTGGAAATTTTCATGCAGTAAAATATCAATTAGGCGCTCTTCAGATAGTTCACTAAGTTCTTCCTTAATAAATTCTTTCTTTTTAAGAACTTCTACCATAACCTTGGTATGCATACTATGATCTTGGCGAATATCTATGGTAGCAAAATGAACTTTAAAAATTTTCACTTTGTCAATAAAACGCTCTAAATCTTTCAAATAAAGGCCTTGATATTTTTCAATCAAGATTCGTCTAATTTCCTCAAGGGGAATTATCAAATCCTCATATCCAATATCTTTTAAGCTATCGAACATTGCTATGTACAAATTCGACCGTAGTTTCTGTAATGGCTCTTGTACATCTTTAAAAGTAAGTTTATGCAAAAGGCTTTTTAGCTCATTATAATAACATTTCATTAAAGTTAAACGAAGCTCGTTCATTACATCTCTTGTAATATCTGCTGTTACAAACGGATTCCCATCACGATCACCACCTGGCCAAAATCCTAATTTTACAATATTATGATTCTCAAATTCCTTTGATCCAACACTAGCCTTAATATAGGCATACATATCACCAATTGCATCGTAATATACATTTCTTAAGGTATAAATGATGTTTTTAGCTTCGTCTAAAGGCGTAGGTTTCGTAGCATTAATTAATGAGGTAAGTCCCAATTGTTGTAACCCAACATCTATCTCATCAATTTTATCTTCAAGAATCAACGTTCTGAGATTGGTGATAATATCCAATACTGCAGGAGTGTAAAATTGTGTAGGATGAGCCGTAAGTACAATTCTAGCGCTGAAGGTGCTTAGTTTATCCCAAATAGTATCCCAAGAATTATTTTTCTCAACTAATTGAAAATATTCTCTCAATGATAATGAACTAGAATGCTTATGTAATTTCGGGAATGCTGCGTCTTCAACACTATCATAAAGTACCACTTGGCGCTCCACATATTGTATAATGCGAAACATAAAATCAATTTGTTCTTTTTCTGATTCTATCTCCACAAAATTTTCAAAAAAATTCTCTAATATTTCTTTCGGATTAAGTCCATTACTCAAACCTTTTTCTGATTGGTTCAGTAATAACGGTATCAACATACCTACATTCTCTATATTCTTGTAAGGTAAATTAAGGAATAGACTGTTATAGACATTAAATTTATTTTGGACAGACTTTTTAAATTCTGCCAACCTTTCTTGTTGTTGCATATTTCAAAAACTTTTGGCCATACCATTATGGCAAACTTGATAAATTTCGAATATAAATATCGCTATTCCAAGAGAATCTAGAGAATCATTTCATCGAAATATCATTTTACTAGAACTATACCACAAAATAGTATGTATTGACAACAAATATTTCAAAATACAGACAAAGCTCTCTACATTTACTATGTAATCAAGCAAATAAAATTTTCATTTTCATATAGTGTTCTCGTAAAAGAGTCTTGTTTTAAAAGCAAGACTCTTTTTAGTTATAATAATTTCTTTCCACAACATCCTTAGAAAAACTCTTTATACTGTAGCACCCTAAAATCTATCGTATTGAATTTTATATTTTCCCGCTTCATTCTCTTATAACTTTCAAGACTACCTACTGCTCTATTCGCCGCGCCAGAGGGCGCTATTAACGAAACTGTTTTTATATTATTCTTTGAAGTTGGATGTATAAACTGATGTATTCGAGGAACAGTGTTTGAAATATTCAGCAATGAAACATCATATTCTTTTAAATGTTTCCTGAAAAAATATTCAGGTCCGTTTTTACTATTACCTCCTGTAAAAAGTAGTGTTTTTACTTTAGGATACTTTACTAAATAATCAAGAATATTTCGTAGGGCGATATTCTGCATACCGATATCTGATGCATCAATTTTCATACGCTCAGCCGATGCTACAATATCACAAACACCAACCTTTCTTTGTTTTAAAAATAATTTTCGTTGTTCAATAGCTTCTTGCGTAGTTTCAAACTTTAAGTTCAAGTTAAATATTTTATCTAAAATTGGCCATAATTGACCATCTCTACTACCATAGCAAAAATCAACATCTCCTTCTTTTAAATCACCTGTAGTAAATCTTGGAGGCGGTAAGGTGCCTACAATCAGTTTCTCTGTATTATCGTCAATAAAAGGTTCATAAGGATGACTATGAAGAAACACTTGTCGCATTACTGGTTTTTTCTTTTAAATTCTTTTTAAAGACAATTCGTTTCTAAATTACTAACTTTAAGTGAAAGCAAAGAAAATGAGTTATGGGCAAAGGAGACAAAAAGTCGAAAAAGGGGAAAATTTCAAACAATTCTTATGGTGCAAGAAGGCCTCGAAAAATCAAAAAAAGACCAACGATTGAGGAGAAAATAAAAGTCAATAAAAAAAAGTAACCTTATTCGTCTATCCTAAAATTCAGACCTACTTGATTTTCTTCATCCAAAGTAATCTCATAGGTATAGAAACCTATTGGTAAAGAATCAGCAAAAACTTCCGTAGGAAAATAATTATAACTAGTAGAATCTGTTAATATCGTAAGTGCAGCTGTTGGATAAGCCTTTTCAAACTCGATATATTCAGAAAATTTACCAGCTTCGATATTTTCAAATACCGTGTCATTTTGAGCTACTCGAACTTCAGTGAGAAACAAACTTGTACTGTTCTGAATACGAATATTTACCATGCTCACATTGTCATCCCTATCTGTACAAGAGAAGAATAAACCTATGCAAAAAACACAAAGTAATAATGCCCGTTTCATATGCGCTATTTAAGTATAGCTAATAACGTAGAACTATAGATATTATTTTATCTTATAAAAACAGGTTCGTTTTGCTTTATGGTATGCTCTTGACTGAATTCGTAATCATCTAAATTAAAACATTTAATATCGTCTAAGGTATTCGCGTTAGAATCCAATATATAACGCACCATAGATCCTCTTGCCTTTTTAGCAAAAAAACTGATGATTTTTAATTTATCGTTCTTCCAGTCTTTAAATATTGGTGTAATAATTTCTGCTTGTATATTCTTTGGCTTCAAAGCACTATAGTATTCATTACTTGCCAAATTTACAAGTAACTCACCGTCTTCCATTTCATTGTTCAAATGCTCTGTAAGTCTATTACCCCAATACTCGTAAAGATTTTTCTTTCTACCGACCTTTAATGATGTTCCCATTTCTAATCGATACGGCTGTATTAAATCGAGCGGTCGTAAGATTCCATATTGACCAGATAGAATTCGAAGTGTTTTTTGCAGACGCTCTATTTTATCTTCAGATAACGTATAAGCATCTAAACCTTGATACACATCACCATTAAATGCATATATAGCCTGTCTAGAATTCTCAGGAGTAAACGGAGTTTCAAAATCTTGATTACGTTGCCAATTTAATTGTGCCAAATTTTCTGAAATAGACATTAGCTTAGCCAACACTTTTGGCTTTTTCTTAGCCAAAAGCTTATTCAGCTTCGCAGCATCATCAATAAACTCAGGCAATGTAGATTTAGTAGTTGGAAGTTCACTTTCGTAATTCAATGATTTAGCCGGTGAAATAACAATCTTCATAGTGCAATTTTTATGTAGGCCCAAAAATAAAAAGGAATTGTAGGAAGACCTACGAAAGATAAAAAAGAGTTTAAATAGTGTTATCGAAGAATCTTATTCTGTACTACTCTTACTATAGTTACGCCATTTCTCTATAGCATTTGTCATATCTTCTGGAACATCAGAATCAAAACTCATGTACTCACCGGTAACAGGGTGAATAAAACCTAAGGTCTTGGCATGTAATGCCTGTCTTGGCAATAATTTAAAAGTATTATCTACAAATTGCTTATACTTCGTAAATGTTGTTCCCTTTAAAATCTTGTCACCACCATATCGTTCATCATTAAATAAGGTGTGACCAATATATTTCATATGAACACGAATTTGATGCGTTCTACCTGTTTCTAATTTACAAGAAACTAAGGTTACATACCCCAATCGTTCAAGCACCTTAAAATGGGTTACTGCATCTTTACCTTCTTCACCTTCTGGAAATACATGCATTTGTAAGCGATTCTTAGGGTTTCTACCTACATGACCAACTACAGCACCTTCATCTTCCTCAATATTACCCCAAACCAAAGCGATATATTCACGTTCAGAAGTCTTATCAAAAAACTGCTTTGCCAAATGAGTCATGGCCGCCTCAGTCTTGGCTACCACTAATAACCCAGAGGTATCCTTATCAATTCGGTGAACCAAGCCAGGTCGCTCATTACTATTTGCAGGTAAATTATCTGTATGAAAAATAAGTGCATTTATTAAAGTGCCAGAATAATTACCATGACCTGGGTGAACTACCATACCAGCTGGCTTATTAACAACCAATAAGACATCGTCTTCATAAACAATATCTAATGGTATATCTTCAGGAACCAACAAAAACTCATGTGGCGGGTGTTCAAACAACACCTTTACCTCATCGCCTGCTTTAACTTTATAATTCGATTTTACAATCTCGTCATTAACCCAAACATGACCTTCTTTAGCAGATTGCTGAATTTTATTTCTAGTAGCATTTTCAATAAAATTCATTAAAAATTTATCTACCCTTAAAGGTACTTGTCCTTTAGAAGCTACAAAGCGGTAATGTTCAAAAAGTTCACCATCTTCATTCTCCGGTTGCTCTATATTCTCCATTTATTGTTCTGATTCAGCTTTTATAATGGCACGCTCAGTTATGGCGCCATTTCCACAAATCAATTCTATTTTTGATGTTTTAGGTAGTTTATCTCCAGGCTTAATATACTTTCCTTTAAACTTTAATTGATAAACCATGTCTTTCCCTAATTCATCTACATAGGTTACACGTTCAACATCTAAACCAACCGCTTTCAACATTGAAGAAGCATTTCGTTTCGTTACTTGAATTATTTTTGGCACGGTCACCTTTTTATAACCTGAAGGATTAACCGTTAAATATATTTTTCTATTTGTCTTTACTTTAGCTCCTGCTACCGGGTCTTGAGTTATTATGGAAAAACGCGGATAATCTGGATTGTAATTTGCAGAATCTAACACTTCATACCTAAGTCCGGCTTCTTCAATCGATTTGCGCATATCCATCACTGACTTTTTAGAAAAATCTGGCACTTCAACAAATTCACCATGATTTGTAGTGCTGTTAAGATATCTCAACACAAGAAAAACTGTAACTATCAATACCAACAACGCAAGACCTAATTGAATCAAAAATGTCTTACTTTTTAAAAAATTGAAAAAATTTCTCATACTTATTATTTGACCCGACAAATATAGTAAATGCCCTAATACCATTTAGACACTTCGATTTATAGTTACTTCATTATCAAAATTCATAATGTTTGTATTAATGCACTTAGTTTTCTTTTTTATTTTATTTCAATACTTCATCTTTGTTCTAACTTTCTTTATAGACCATACAAATGAAAAAAAATATTGCAATTATAATGGGCGGTTATTCTAGTGAATATAAAATATCGCTTAATAGTGGTAACGTGGTTTATAATTATTTGAATAAAGAAAAATTCAACCTTTTTAGAATTCATATTTTCAAAAACAAATGGGTTTACGTAGATGATTCTAACAAAGAGACTATGATTGATCGCAATGATTTCTCTATACCCTTGAACGGAAGCTCAATAAAGTTTGATTGTGTTTTTAATGCGATACATGGTTCGCCTGGTGAGGACGGACTCATGCAAGCATATTTTAAATTATTAGGTATTAAGCATACCTCATGTAACTTTTATCAAGCAGCATTGACGTTCAATAAAAGAGACTTATTAAGTGTTCTTAAACCATATGGCATTAAATCTGCGCCTTCTTATTATTTGAATTTAGGTGATGAAATTAATGAGACAGATATTATTAATACAGTGAAACTCCCTTGTTTTGTAAAGGCAAATAAATCTGGCAGTAGTTATGGTATTACAAAAGTTTATAAAATAGAAGAATTAAAAAGTGCCATAGAAACAGCTTACAAAGAAGATGATGAAATAATCATAGAAGGTTTTCTTGAAGGTACAGAAGTTTCAGTGGGTGTTCTAAAACTTAATGGCGAAACAACTGTTTTCCCTATCACAGAAATCGTCACAGAAAATGATTTCTTTGATTACGAAGCAAAATACGAAGGTAAATCACAAGAAATTACACCTGCAAGAATTAATAAGGTACAACAAGAAAAAGTTACAGCAGTAGCTAAAAAAATATACGATATACTTAAAATGACAGGTTTTTCGAGAAGTGAATTTATATTCATTGGCGACGAACCATTCTTATTAGAAATGAATACCACGCCAGGTTTAACTACCGCCAGTATACTACCCCAACAAGCTAAGGCAGCTGGTATTGAACTAGGCATGTTATTTGAACACGCTATTAAAGAGGCATTGTCTTAAAATAGTTATATTTAAAAAGTAAAACCTTTCTATGAGACGCGCAATTTTTCCTGGTTCTTTCGACCCTTTAACATTAGGTCATCATGATATTATCATGCGAGGCATAACTCTATTCGATGAAATAATTATTGCTATAGGAAAAAATGCAGACAAGAAATATATGTTCAGTTTAGAAAAACGAATGCAATTTATTGAAGAGGCATTTAAAGACGAACCTTCAATTAAAGTAAAAACATACCAAGGCTTAACTGTAGATTTTTGTAAGAAAGAGGGTGCAGATTTTATTTTGAGAGGTCTAAGAAATCCTGCAGATTTTGAATTTGAGAAAGCAATTGCACATACGAACAGAAAATTATCTGAAATAGAAACCGTGTTTTTATTGACTTCATCAGGCAAATCATATATAAGTTCTTCTATTGTAAGAGACGTAATTCGCAATAATGGGGACTACACTGGTTTAGTACCAGATTCTGTAAGAAAATAGATTTTGAAAGTAATTTCACAACGTAAAAGTACTATTCAACAACAAGTTTAGATAAAATCACAACAATTACTCTCTGTAGTTTGAATATTCCTATACATTCGTAAGAAAATTCTTTCTATCTATGCTTAAATCAAAAAATAGTACTTCATTCTCATTAGATTGGCTTCGTCAAATCCCCTCCTCTATTGTCATAATTGACACTGATTTTAAATTAATAAATGCATCACCTAAATGGCAAGCTAATTTTCAATTGGATTTAAACCAAATAGAAGGTAAAAACTTTATCGAATTATTCCCTGAATTAACTAAAGAACTAAAAACACGATTAAAATATAGCTTAGATGGTTTAAGAGATATTAAGTTTAAGCATAATGCTATAAATTGTAATTATTCTTCAACCGATTCTATTTGGCATTTTAACCCCTGGAAAGATGGCTATGGTAATATCATAGGTGTAGTTATAAAAGTAGAAGAGACTTCAAAAACACAAGATATACAATTAGAACTTAGTAAGACTAAACAGATTCTCAATCAAAAAAGTGCTTTAGCAAAAATTGGAAGCTGGGACTATGATATAAATAGCAAGACATTACATTGGACACCTGTAGTTAATAAAATATATGGTGTATCATCAGACTATCAGCCGACTTTAGAAAATACTTATAGTTTTTATTTAGAAGGAAAATTCAGAACTACTATTAAAAAAGTAATCACTGACGCCATAAATTTAAGCAAACCTTGGAATGAAAAACTTCAATTAAAACAACTAGATGGAACCATAATTTGGGTGAATTCTATTGGTAGACCCAAATATAGTAATGGAAAATGTACAAGAATAATAGGTACATTACAGAATATAACAGATACTATTGAGCAAAATACGGCTGAAATAAATCTACACCAAAACGAGTATCCCCTATTTGAAAAGGTTCCTTTTGCACTGGCAATCATAGACTTAAATACTGGCACTATTTCAAATGTAAATCAACAACTTTTGAAGCTCACTTATTTTGAAAAAGAGTACTTCATTGGCCAGAATTTTAATAACTTTATTGACACCCAATTTAAAAATAAAACGACTAGCTTAAAAACTCAACTTAAAGAGAAAGGTTCCTTTAGACCATTAAAGCTAGCTTTTTCAAATCAGAAAAAACATAATTTAAATTTGAAAGTAACCGGAACCTTAATGGAATCAGGTTCTGGCAGTAATAATATTCTTTGTACTATTGAAAATGTAACTTCTCAAACCAAACTTGAGAAAAACTTAAAACAAACCATAGTCTCTTCAAAGGAAAAAAATGAGCAATTATTAAATTTTGCCCATATGGCCTCTCATAATTTAAAGACCCATGCGACCAATTTTTCATTATTACTTAATTTTCTTAATAAAGAGAAGGGGAAAATTCAGCGTTCTCAGTTAATGACTATGTTGTTTAGCGCTTCTGATAATCTTTCTGAAACTATTAAAGGTCTTCGTGAAATAATTGAGGTGAAATCTAGTATTAACGAAGAAAAAAAATCACTCTCTTTAAATGAAAATGTATTTCTGGTTGAGAAAAATTTGGCTGGTATATTAAAAGAAACCAATGGCAAAATTATCAATGAAATTTCAGATTCAGTTCAAGTTATGGCCTTCCCTGCATATTTGCAAAGCGTACTAACAAATTGCATAACAAATTCTATTAAATATAAAAGTGCAGATAAAAATCCAATAATTATTCTGAGTACGGAAGAAGATAAAAATTATACAATTTTGAGTATAGAAGATAATGGTCTAGGTATAGATTTAAAAAAATTTGGAAATAAGATTTTTGGCCTTTATAATACTTTTCATGGTCATAAAGATGCTAAAGGTATTGGACTTTATATTACTAAAAATCAAATTGAAGCAATGAATGGAAAAATTACTGTAGTGAGTTCACCTAAACAGGGCAGTACATTTAAAATTTATTTCAATAAAAAATAGATAAACGACCGAATAAGTAAATCACAATAAGTTATACAACGATAATTTACCAATTCACAACAATTATACTAGAAACCAACACTTTACTCTTAAATTCCTAGGAAATTACATCGGTATGCTAAAAGTTCCCCTAACATCAAATACGTCATACATAATTAGTCAATTGCCTACACCTACGGTATGTATTGACACTGATTATAATATAGTTCTTACTTCTAATAAGTGGAAGAGCATATTTAATAAAAATAACGAGAGTTATAAATCAAAAAATTTATTCCAAGTTTTCCCACATCTAAGTCCAAAGTGGAAAATGGTATTAAAAAATTGTTTTGAAGGTAATCCTCAACCAATGGGTATTCATAAAGCAAATGATATTAATGACGAAGAATTATGGTTCGAGTGGTCAAATGCACCTTGGTATGATTCTGATGAGAATATTATTGGTGCCATTATTCAATTAAATGATATTACCGATTCTATTACCAACGAATTAGAATTAAGAAAGAAAGAATTACAGTTACAGCAACAAGCTGAAATAACAAAAATTGGTCGATGGGAATACAATTTAAAAGATAACAAACTTACTTGGTGTACGACTACCAAAGCTATACATGAAGTTCCACCACATTTTATACCTAATATTGAAAACGCACTATTCTACTACAAAGAAGGTCATAGTAGAAATACCATCTCAATGGCTCTTTTTGAAGCCCAAGATAAAGGTAAAGCGTGGAGTAATTTAAAATTACAGATTATAACTGCCAATGGTAATGAAAAATGGGTAATGGCTGGCGGCAAACCTGTATATAACAAAGG
>TARA_R110002074_G_scaffold249125_1_pt1 | contig 15349 bp, 16 predicted proteins | sample TARA_R110002074 | Tara Oceans TARA_R110002074 (sample SAMEA4397215) | marine metagenome | biome: Polar Biome; feature: [MIX] marine epipelagic wind mixed layer (ENVO:01000061); material: water (ENVO:00002006), including particulate matter (ENVO:01000060) such as... | depth 10-100 m
GGGAGACTCGAACTCCCACACCTCGCGGCACTAGATCCTAAGTCTGGTATATCTTGCACCAATAAAACATAAATTACCTCATTTTCAATGATTTATGTTTGTAATCATTTTATTTAAAGTCATTTAATATCAGTTGATTTCAACATTTGTTGTACCTATGTTGTACCCAAAAGTTCCAATAAAGTCGTATCTTTAATGTGAATTTTTTACAAAATGTTGTACCTGATTTGACTTTCGTACTCAAAACAGGTTTACAATGTCAACAAGCGCAAAAATAATACTTCGTAAAAAGCCCAACGCAAAGGGTTTATATCCACTTGCCGTTAGGATAACCAAAGACCGTCGTTCTACTTACAAACATATAGGTCATTATATTGAGTTAGATGATTGGGATACAAAAAACCTTAAGGTTAAGAAATCACATCCGAACGCAGAAAGTTTAAACAATCTGTTGACTTCAAGACTTTCGGAAGCGAGAAAAGGTTTGATTGTTTTGCAGACCAATAATAAGGATGCGACCGCACGTCAAATTAAAAAGGAAATCTATAAGCCAACTTCCAAACTTACTTTTTTTGATTTTGCGGACGAACATCTTGAAGCTCTTGAAGCAGAAGATAAAATCAATCGCCATTCTACAGATTCTGCTTGGCTCAGTTATATCAAAAAATATTGCAAAACAAGGCATCTTATTTTTCAAGAAATAGATGAACGATTTCTCAAAAAGTTTAAAATCTATCTTAAAGGAACTTGTTCTCTTTCTGAAACAACAGCAATGAATGTAATGGTTTTGATTCGATTACTTTTCAATCGAGCAATCAAGGATAAAGTAGTAAGCAAAGAAATATACCCGTTTGGGACTGGCAAATTCAAAATCAAGTTTCCTGAAACTACCAAGACAGGACTAACGGGAAAAGAAATACAAGCACTTGATAATGTTTCTGAACTGACAGATATGGAAAAACATTCGCTGAATGTATGGCTGTTTAGCTTCTATTTTGCCGGAATGCGTGTATCGGATGTTCTATTTACAAAATGGTCACAAATTTATGATGGTAGGTTACATTACAGAATGGGTAAGAACTCAAAATTGCTATCCTTGAAGATTCCAGTTAAGGTTGAAAAAATCTTGCTACAATATGTTTCGGATAGAAGAAGTGATGATGATTTTGTGTTTCCAGAAATGAAAAAAGCCGACTTAACAGATGCAAAGGATATTTATAGAAAGAAAAAAGTCGCAAATAAAAAGTTCAACGACCATTTAAATAAAATTGCTAAAAGAGCTTGCATCCAGAAAAGGGTAACGATGCATATTGCCCGTCATTCTTTTGGTAATATTGCCGCAGATAATATTCATCCTCTAATGCTTCAGAAGCTGTATCGACATACAGACCTTAAAACTACCATTAACTACCAAGCAAACTTTATCCATAAAGATGCTGATGACGCATTGGATAGTGTAGTCAACTTTTAGATAAAATGTTTACCAGCTGTGAACATCTTCCATAATAATTTTAACTTTTTAGATTTTCATTCTTATACCTTTACAAGCTAATGTTTTAGGTGTATGGTTTTAAAGGTCAAATGGATAGATTTCCAAAATAAAATTGAAGAATACGAGGTTGAAGGTGAAGCTCTGATTGATAAATATAAATCTTCAAGAACTGAAGAAGATTTAGAAAGCCTAAAGGAAGAAAAGCAACGTTGGGAAAGCGAAGTAATTGACTACGTAAAAACTTCCTTTGAACCTGAACACACTAACTTTAGATATGAATTCAAAGCCCAACGAGGTTATAATACTGGCTTCAAATTAGGTGTTGACCAAAGGATTAAAAACATAATTCAAGCCCTAAAGGATGAAATCAATAGCCTTGACTATTACTTGAAAATGCTATTCATTTCAGATGCAGTAATAAGAGCTGAAGAAATTAATTTAGAAGAACGTAAGAATCTTGACACCGAAGGTAGACTTGACCTCATTCTTAACAAACTCTATGACCTTTATGATGACAGATTATATCATTCTATCAAATGGATTCTAGAAGGCAATGGTGTAAAGTTAAACAATCACGGGGAAGATTGGGATTATGCCAAAATGCTTGAAAACAGGAATCTTATTGATACTATTACTACTAAAGACACAGGTGCCAGACTTACATTAGAAGGTAAGTACGCAATAGAACAGTCAAGAAAAGCGCGAGTTACCGACTACTCGAAAATTAGTAGTTCTGACGAGGAACTAAAAGAACTCATTAAACAGGTTCTTGAAAAAATAGAAGGATTGGGTTTTGGCCAGCAAATCATCTTTGATGAATTTGATGAGCTACGAGATGATATTCCCAAACTCAGTAAGAAATCTTTCGGGCAATTATTGAAGACCAAGTTGTATGATTTAGTAACTGCCAAAGCCTTTGACAAAGCAATTGCCAGCGATATCTTTAAACAATTTACTGACCAAATATTGCCTTTCTAATCTATGAAAATATTGGCAAGACTTAAAGAAAAAATTAAGGCCTTTTTTCGAAAAGAACCACCACCGGAATACAAGATTACACAATTTGTTATTTCAGATAGACAACCTATAACGGGTGCATCAAAAATTTCATTTTTCGTCAATAATCTTGAGCCTGATGTAAGTGTGACCAGAACCTTTGAAAATGAAGAAGACGTTATCAACTGGTTGATGAACAATAACGATTTTAAACAGATGCTTTTTGAAAATTTATTTTCAAAAACCTCTGTTATTCATCATTGCGGTGTGAAGGAACCTATTACTGTGCCCAAAAAGAAACCTGGCGATATTGATATCCTTCTATACAAAGAGGGCGATGAAAGAAATGCAGTTGGCATAGAATGTAAAATAGTAAAGTCAGAATCCTTAGAAAATCAATCGCCAAAAATCAACAAGATTACCAGCGTTCAGAAAAAGGGCATAAAACAAGCAGATGGTTACATTAAAATAGGATTTAGTAGGGTCTTTCTAATGGTCATATTGTTGGATGATGGCAGACATTATAAAAACCCAAACTTTATATTTAAAACTACACCGACAGAAGAATTGAAAGAACTATATAACTTCGACTGGAACTCAAAAATGAATGAGGACGTTGGAATAATTTATGTCTATGTAAATCAATTTACTTCAAACCATATCAACCAAACCAAAGGTTTGGGCTTACGCATTGAACGTGAAGCAAAACAAAAAAAACAAGATGAAAGTTTAACTGGAAAAATCAAAGGCTTATATAGTTAGGATAAATTGAAACGAGAAGGAATTTGCAGAATCTGTGGTAAAAACAAGAAGCTTACGTTTGAGCACGTTCCACCCCAAAGTGCCTTTAATTCTCAACCTGTACTCTTCCAAAAATCTGTCCATCTTCACGACAAGAATAGTTATCTATACGGTAAGAAAATTCGAAGTAATCAAGGGGCAGGTGGCTATTACTTATGTAAATCTTGCAACAATCTTACTGGTAGTTACTATGGGGACAGCTACAAGAAATTCGCCTATATGGGAATGATGGCGTTGACCAACAGAATTTGGGCATCAAAAATTATAACCTTTGAATATGCCATACAGCCCTTAAATATTTTAAAACAGATATTGTCAATGTTTATGTCCATTGACACAAGCGACCAACTTTTAAATTTAAAGGGGCTTTCAGTATTTATTTTGGATAAAAATTCCAATGAATTACCAGATAGTTTAAGGGTTTTTATCTATCATACAGCAACAAAACAAGTCAGAAATGGCTGGGGAATGGCAAGAACCGAAAAAGGTACTCATTTCCTTGGGGAAATTACTTTTCCCCCTTTTGGCGTTGTTTATGCATTGAATTCTGAACCTACTCGAAAAGATTTTTATGAAATTACTGACTTCAAGAATTATCAGTTTAATCAAACTGTTCAGGCAAGATTGAAAATCCCTTTTTTGACACCCAAAACTTATATTCCTGGATTGTATCTTTAGAACGAAATATTAATTATTCTAAATATTCTTCATCCGTAACAACTTCCAACCATTCCGTAGGGCCATCAACCCGACTTGTAATAGCAACTTGAATGAACTCACTATCCTCTGATGCGCCGTGCCAATGGGGAATGTTGGCAGGACATTTTACCACATCTCCTTTCAGTAATATTTTTTTTGGACTACCTTTCTCCTGATAATAACCTTTCCCATCAATTGCTAAAATGATTTGACCGTTTGGATGTGAATGCCAATTCGTTCTTGCCCCAGGTTCAAAAGTGACATTTCCAACAGAGTTTTTATTTATACTATCTGCATAAACCATCATTGATAAGTAAGCATTACCAGTAAAATTATTGTTCTCAATTAATTCCCCTTTTGGAAAAACCAAAGATTGTTGGACTTCAGCATTATTTGTTTGTTTTTGATTGCAAGAAAATAGTGCAGCTCCAACCAATAATATGACTAATCTATTTTTAAAATTCATTTTTTTAGGTTTTAAAGATTTGTTTTATAAAATTCAACCAATTTATTTACTGCTTGTGATACATATTCAGGCTTCCAATACGTTTCGATATGTGTTGCACCATCAATTAAAAATAATTCTTTGGTTTTAGCATTAGTTGCTTTTGGAAAAGCATCTAAAGTCAAGTATAATGTTTGCGCCTTACTACCTGCTATCATTAATAGTGGTTGATCTATGAGGTCAATATTGTCAGTAGCATCCCAAGACATTAAATCCATCAAACTGCTTGTGGCATAAAGAAAAGTTGAATTAGGATGTGCGTGGGTTCTAAAGTAATATTCATACCCTTGTCTATAAAAAAGTGTTGAAACTTTTGCTAATGCTTCATCGGTAATTCCATCGACACCAGAATAAATAATCTCACCACCAGAAGTTTCTTGTTCTCTTGCTTCTGATGCTTGATTTAACCTTTCTTGAATAGTTGAAACTTGCGAATTCAAAAAGCCATTTTTTCGAACCACTCCAGTATTAAACATACTCAAGGTTGCTACAGCTTTAAATCGTTTATCTGATTGAACTGCTTTTAGGGTATAACCACCGCCACCACAAATGCCTAAAGCACCGATACGGTTTGTATCAACTCCTGGATATTGTGAGATAAAATCTGCCATACCGTGAATATCTTCTGTACGGAATTGTGGTTTGTCTGTATGACGCGGTTCACCGCCACTTGCACCTTGGTAGGATGCATCGGCTGTAATAGTTATGTAACCTGCTTCTGCCAATTTTTGTGCATATAGTCCAGCGGTCTGTTCTTTAATACCGCCATTAGGGTGTGCAATTGTTATTGCCGGATATTTTTTTGAAGCGTCATAATTGGCAGGTGTATAAACATTGGCAGCAATATCAATTCCGTTGAGCTTGTATGTAACTGGATGGATATTTACTTTTCCTTTTACATTTTCTGTAATTGCTCCATCATAGACCAATGAAAATGGATTTTCTTCTGCCTTTTGATGGTATTGAGCATTTGCTGTATAGACTGATATTATCGACATTGTGAGTATTATTTTTTTTATTACTTTCATCATTTTAAATTTTAATTACATCAGTTTTGAGAATGTTAAGTTGGTTAACTTCCAATCGTTACCATTTTTTTGATATACTTCTGTGACCATAAACCGATTGCTTACCTCGTTATTCCCAACGATTGCCAAAAGCGTGATTTCGTTCCAAACAATGGCGGTATTGCCAAATAATTCTACCGAAACATTATGCACATCGGCTTTTTTATACCAAATACCACCACTTTTAATTACTTGTAACTCACGTTCTGTTCCCCAAGTGCCGCCCATATGAACAAATTTTGCTTTCTCGTGAAAAAGATTTGAAAGACTATCTACATTTTTATCTGCCATCCATTGCCACTTTGCCTTTGAAAGTGTTTTGATTTCTTCTTCCATTGAAGTTTCACTATTTGAAGTTTTATCTAAACCTTTTTCTGTTAACCAGTCAGCCATTAATTTTGCTATTTCTTTATTGTTTAAATCTGACATCGGGAAATGGGTATTACCTTTGATGCCTATTTCGGGTAAATGAACCACTTTTGCATCGCCACCATATTTATTGATGGTTGCTACAAATAATTTAGCCATTGCTAAACGTGTACGCCAATTGTCTGTGCCATAAAATTCGGATGGTGTTTCAGGAATAAAATCGCCATAATAAATGATGATAGGAATTTTGGTGAGTTTTAAAAAGTCTGCTTTAGAAACGCTAACTGCTTCTAATGTGCCTCCTGCACTTTCCATTGCAGAAGGCGCTTCACCTTCTGGAAACACAAAACCACTTCCGGGTTCATAAGATACAATCGCCTTAATATTTTCGTTTTTGATAGCTGTTGTCCAACCTTGGCCACCACTATGCGAATGGGTTACCAATATTCCATTTCCTATTTTATCAAACAAAGCTGAAACCGCATCAGTATTAACTTCAAAATCTATAGTTCCCAAATCTGGACTGATTTGTCTGTAAAATTGATTTAAGGTTTCAGGGCTTTTATCAAATTGTACGTTGGACATATAGTCATCACCCTTGGCAATACGGAACATTCCTAACCAATACTGTTCGTTTGGTGTTGCAGGAATGGTAGCTACTTCCGGACTTCTACCTCCTTGACCTCTTCGTGGTTGGTCAATTAGATAAACAGGATAGTTTTTTCTTAAAAAAAATGTATGAAAACCTTCGCGACCATCAGCTGTAGTTTGCCAAGTTCTTGCAGTTTGACCGTAACCGTGCCAAAAGATTAATGGTAATTTACGAGCATCATCAGGTATTTGATATTGTACCGTAGCGTGGTCAACGTGTAAAGTCTGTCCTTCAGTTTTAGGATTGTTGGGATTATATGTTCCTTCGGCTTCAACAACAGTACCGCCAACCGCAAAAACACCTTGTTTCTGAATGGTCAATAAACTTTTTTCATTAGTCTGTGCATTGGAAAAGCTGAATAACCCAAGAGCAAATAAGGATAATATAATTTGTTTCATTTTTTTAAATATTAAATTGATATGTCAAATTTCGGAATAATAATATGGTTATACTTATATGTATTACAGTTGCTTATACCAATGTTACAGATGTATCTATTCTAATTCTTTAATAATTTTTTTAGCAGATTTTATCTTCTTTCTTTTTAAATAAGGCTTTAATGTTTCAACCAAATGCTCCATTTGTTTTTTGGTAAATCCTTGAATAATGCAGATTTTTAAGTGTGAACGTAACATTGGCTCGACATTACCCAAAGCGATTAACGCCGAAACGGTTGTTAGTTCTCGTTGTTGGTAACTCAATACATCACGTTCAAATATATCAGCAAATAGATGTTCTTTTAAAAACTTATCGATTTCAGATGAAAACTGTTGGTATTGAGGCTGTGTTTCGGGTAAAGGGCTTTGCAATAATTCTTCTAAAACCTCTTTTCCTCGTTCGTACTTATCATTACTATCATCAATAGGTGATGCTTCTTTACCCTGAATATCCTTAATTCCATTGACCTTTCTTTCGTCTAATACTTCAATAAAGACTTTAAGACCAATAATACTTTTTGGAAATCCTGTATAAGCGTATAAATGCACCAATTCTTCCTTAATCTCGTTAATGGTCAAGCCATTGTCTAAACCTTGAGATAATCCTGTCTTTAAATTATCCCAATCACCTTTGGCGGTTAATGCTGCAATGGTAGCAATGCTCTGTTGTTGTTTATCGAGTGTCTGTGCTTTTAATTGAAAGCTGATACAGCTTATTAATAGTACAATTATTACTTCTTTGTATGATTTCATCCTGTCTGTTGTTTTAACTACTAAAAACCTATTTTTTGCAACCAATTTGTTACTTGCCTTTTTACTTCAATTAATTTTTCACCTTCCATTACAAATAAAATTCCATCTCGTTCAATGCCGCCTTTGGTAGAATAGCCTTCTAAAATAGTTGAATTGGCACAAAGCCTCTCAACAGTTTTAAAACTGCTTCCTACGCCATAACCTGCATTGGTATTAAATGGAATGACCTTTTTTCCGCTTAAATCATTATTGGTTAAGAAACTTTTCATTGGTGGTGGCATCTGCATATCCCAAGTAGGGAAACCGAGAAATATGGTTCCATAGCTATCTAAATCGTTGATTTTGGTTTTCAATTCGGGTAAAAACCCTTCATCATTTTCACGGTCAACCTGTGCTACAATTTCCTGATAGTTTTCCGGGTAAGGGTTGACTAATTCTAATTCTACCAATTTACCACCTACTTGTTTTTTAATAATTTTTGCAACTGTTTCGGTGTTTTTTGTTCTGGATAGATAAACAATTAGTATATCACCTTTTGGGGGTACTTGATTGTCTTTTTCTTGACCACAAGCTGAAAAACAAAGCATTTGAAATAGAAAAAAAAGGTATATAATCGGTTTTGAAAAATTCATCTTTATTTATTTACAAAATTTTTATAATTACCCGAATATCTATCGCCCACAATTTCAATCTCTTTTAAAGCAGTTTCTATTTGCTGTAAATCGTTAGAAGTTAGCTCAACCGAAGTACTTCCAATATTTTCTTCCAAACGATGTATTTTAGTTGTTCCCGGAATGGGTGCGATAAACGGTTTTTGTGACAACAACCACGATAAAGCAATTTGTGCAGGTGTTGCTTGTTTTTGTTTAGCTATCTGTTTTACCAATTCAACCAACGCTTGGTTTGCTTTTCGGTTTTCTTCTGAAAAACGTGGTACGGTATTTCTAAAATCATTATCCTTAAACTTGGTGGTTTCGTCAATAGCTCCGGTTAAAAACCCTTTTCCTAATGGGCTGAAAGGCACAAATCCAATTCCTAATTCTTCCAATAATGGCATAATTTCTTTTTCAGGTTCACGGTAAAACATCGAATATTCACTTTGTAAAGCTGTAATGGGTTGCTCATTATGCGCTGTTCTTATGGTATCGGCTCCAGCTTCTGATAATCCCCAATGTTTTACTTTACCTTCATTGATTAAATCTTTTATTGTTCCTGCAACGTCTTCAATAGGCACGTTTGGGTCAACTCGGTGTTGGTATAATAAATCGATATAATCTGTTTGTAAATATTGTAATGAGTTTTCAACGACTTGTCTGATTCTTTTAGGCGAACTATCTAAACCTTGAGTTGGGTCGCCATTTTTAAATCCAAATTTTGTTGCCAATACCACTTTTTCCCTAAAGGGCTTTACTGCCTTCCCCAATAAGGTTTCATTACCACCTTTGCTGTACGCTTCAGCCGTATCAAAAAATGTAATTCCTAAATCATAAGCTTTTCTTATTAATTCAACACCCGTTTTTTCATCTGTAGCAGTTCCGTAACCAAAAGTCAAGCCCATACAGCCAAATCCTAATTCGGATACTTCTAATCCTTCATTTCCTAATATTCTTTTCTTCATCATCTTATTTGTTATTGTTTTTGCGGTGCTTCAACTTTTGAAAATTGCAGTACAAATTCTGGTAATCTTGCGCCCACTATTTCTATATTTTTTAATTCATTATTGAACTGTTGCCATTCTTCTGTAGATAATTTAATAGCATCGGCGCCAATATTTTGTTTCATATGCGCCATATTGGTAGCTCCCGGAATTGGAACAATCCAAGGTTTTTGAGCCAACAACCAAGCCAATGAAATTTGAGCTGGTGTTGCTTCTTTTTCTTTGCCCCATTTTTGAAGCAATTTTACTAATGCCATATTTTTAGGCAAGTTTTCTGGGGAAAAACGAGATTCTGTCCCTCTAAAATCTCCTTGAGCAAACCTTGTGTTTGCATCAATTGCACCAGTTAAAAAACCGACACCCAATGGACTCCAAGGCACAAAGCCAATTCCTAATTCTTCGCAAAGTGGAATAACATCGTCATCCGAACCGTGATAAAGTAAGGAATGTTCGTTTTGAATAGCTGTTATTGGGTGTTCCTTATGTGCTCGTCTTACAGTTTGAAGCCCTGGTTCTGAAAGTCCATAATGCAATACTTTTCCTTCTTGCATCAAATCTTTTATGGCGCCTACTACATCTTCAATGGGTACTTCTGGGTCAACACGGTGCTGGTACAATAAATCAATTCGGTCGGTTTGCAAACGTTTCAGCATTCCTTCCACCACTATTTTGATATGTTCGGGTTTACTGTTTAGACCTGGTAATCGTTGACCCGTTTCTTGGTCAATGTTCCACCCGAACTTTGTAGCAATCACTATATCATCACGAAAATCTTTTATGCCTTCGCCTAAAATCCGTTCTACTTCAAAAGGTCCATAGGCCTCTGCTGCATCAAAAAAAGTTACTCCATCATCATAAGCTGTGCGGATGATATTGTGCATTTCGGAACGTAAAGGAATGGTGGTTTCATACCTTCGACTCATATTTTGAACGCCGAGACCTATACTTGACACCTCTAATGATTTTCCAAGTGTTCTACGACCTGAAAGTGGTGCTAATATATTCTTGTTTGTTTTACCATTTGATGATTCGTTAGCACACGAAGCCAGCAATGTAGAAGGAACAAATACAGTAGCGATTGAAGCCAATCCTGCTGTTTTCAGAATATCACGACGTTTCATAGTTATTGTATTAAAGGTTATTAATGTATTTTATATTCACTTAATGATTTTACCATTACGGGATTTCGGTGGTCAAAAAACAAACTTTCGTTGGTATCTAAAGATTCGATGTTTTTCATATCTTCAGTAGAAAGTTCAAAATCAAAAATGTTGAAGTTTTCTTCCATACGTTCCTTTCTAACGGACTTTGGAATTACTATGACGGCGCGTTGTGTCAATGAGCGAAGAATGACCTGTGCTGCTGTTTTATTATATTTTTTGCCTATGCCTGTCAAAACTTCATTTTGGAATATGTTGTTTTTTCCTTCTGCAAATGGACCCCAAGATTGTATTTGAATATTATTTTCCTGAAGGAATTTTTGCGCTTCAATTTGTTGATGAAATGGATGTGTTTCTATTTGATTGATAGCAGGTGTAAAACCACTATTAACCATCAAATCCATTACACGGTCTGGATGAAAATTTGCTACTCCAATAGCTTTAATTTTGCCTGCTTTATACAATTCTTGCATTGCTCTCCAAGAGCCAAATACATCACCATACGGTTGATGAATTAGATATAAATCTAAATAATCAAGTTGTAGTTTATTCAGAGATTTCTCAAAAGCTTTCAACGTGTTTTCATAACCTGCATCTTGCACCCACAATTTAGTAGTGATAAATAACTCTTCTCTTGGAACATCACTTTTTTTGATGGCATTACCAACAGCTTCTTCATTCATATATGAAGCTGCTGTATCTATCAGACGATAGCCACTTTCGATAGCATTTACTACAGCTTGTTCACATTCCTTTGCATTTGGAATTTGAAATACTCCAAATCCTAAAATTGGCATTTCTACTCCGTTGTTTAACGTTATATGTTTCATTTTAAATAGAATAAAGTATCAATTATTATTGTTTTACAAAGGTCTATTAAGATAGCTAAAAATCAATTATACCTATTACGGATTGACCTACCAATATTACTGATTCTGCTGATTTTAAATGTTTTAATCATTCTTTTGATTAATTTTGAATCATAATTTAAAAGCTATGGAATACGATTTTAAAACCGTAAATGACTATAATAATTTTAATCAACACGAAACATTTCATCCTCTTGTGAACGTGATTGATTTTTCAAAAGCAGACAAGCGTACTGGATCTAAAATGTATTTTGATTTGTACTGCGTGTTTTTGAAAGATGTAAAATGTGGTGATTTAAAATACGGAAAACAGACTTATGATTATCAAGAAGGCACATTAGTGTTTGTTTCGCCTGGACAGGTTATTGACGTTTTAAATAAAACTGATGAATACCAACCTATGGGACACGGATTGGTGTTTCATCCTGATTTGTTATTGGGAACTCCTTTGGCGGGTATGATGAATGATTATAATTTTTTCCACTACCAATCGAGTGAAGCCTTACATATTTCGCAAAAAGAAAAGCAAATCGTAATGGATTGTTTTGCTAAAATAAATTTTGAATTGCAGCAAAATGTAGATAAGCATAGTAAAAAACTGATTGCTTCTAACATAGAATTGTTTTTAAATTATTGCGACCGTTTCTATGACCGACAATTTATTACCAGAGAGCATATAAACTCTGATATTCTATCAAATTTTGAAACCTTGCTCAATGATTACCTTACTACTGACAAAGCTCAAAAAATCGGGTTTCCGATGGTGCATTATTTTGCAGAAAACTTGAATTTATCATCCAATTACTTTGGTGATTTAATCAAAAAAGAAACAGGAAAAACAGCACAGGACTATATCCAGTCTAAAGTTATTAATATTGCCAAGGAACGTGTTTTTGACAGTAGTAAATCCATTAGTGAGATTGCGTATGAATTAGGGTTTACCTATCCGCAGCACTTTACGCGATTGTTTAAACAGCAGGTTGGACACACGCCAAGTGCTTTTAGGAATTTGAATTAGTTTCCACAGTCTCAAAAATCATAGATTATTTTTCCCAAAAATGCATTTTATTGATGCGATGATGTAACGGAATTTATACACAATATTTAGGATACTTATTGCAAAAAATAATGCCAAAAAATAAAATTTTAAATTCTAATTTTTAAAAGTTAATCAATGATTCATATACTAACAACGGGCGGAACCATAGAGGGATTGGACTATATTGATGATACTGGTATTACATCATCTAATATTGGAATAAGAGATTTTTTGGACAAGGCCAATATTGATTTTGAATATACTATTGAAGGTGTTTTCAAAAAAGATAGTCGCGCCATAACTGATGAGGATAGAGAGCTATTAATTAGGACGATTAAGGAATCCGAAGCGAATAAAATCTTAATAACACACGGCACTTTCACAATGGAAGATACCGCAAAATATATAGGAAAGCTCAACTTAAAAAAAACCATTGTTTTGGTTGGGTCTTTCACATTAGGTTCATCTGCAGAGACAGATGCACCATTTAATTTAGGTTATGCAATTAGCTCATTACAGCTTCTAAAACCGGATGTTTATATTGCTATGAACGGACAAATTTTTAATTGGAACAATGTTTCCAAGAATTTAGAAATCAACAAATTTGAGCGCAATGACAAATAAAGTAAATGTTTGGAACATCAATACATTGGACGACTTTTTTCTATCTATTAATAGATACAATCATTGTATTGCTTACAATTTACTTTTCAAGAAAGAAAACACGCAGTAGCCTAAGGCGTTTTCTCTACCTCGGAATCCTTTTTGTTGCTTATAATGCTACTGGTGGTTTTTTGCCAATTGACAACTTTCCTGGCCCATTTATTTTACAATATATTATCACGTATGGTGTCGCCATAGCCCTGTGTGTCTATATCGTTTATTATCTCTATAAAGAATACGATATTGTTGTTTTAAAATTCAATTCATCCATAAGAAACCTTGCTATACTCGCAAGCGTGAGTTTTTTAGTACTGTTTCTCATCCCTTATTTTCTCACAGATTCCCTTAATTCTGCACGCTTTCTATTTACAATTCCTATATCTGCTGTCGCTTTTGTTTTTCTGTTTATTTTCTATCGTCGTATATCGAATCCCAGCAATCCGAATCCTTTCATAGTAAGACGAAACAAACTCTCAATGGTAAGTGTAGCAAGTATTGCCTTATTACCTATTTGCACAGTCATCGGTGACTACCAATGGATTACGTTTACCATAATGAATCTGGCTTTCTTCGCAATAACCGCGATTGAAGCAGATAGGTATTTGTATTTCATCGAAAACAATAATCGAATGTATGAAGTCTTTGCATTAAAGAAAAAACAACGTGACGAATCGGTAGAGCGCAAAATCATTTATGAGGATTTGACCCGTAGAGAAATCGAAGTGGCTTTGTCAATTTTAAGTAATTTAAGCTACAGAAACATCGCCAAAGATTTATTCATTGCAGAAAGTACCGTATCAAAACACGCATCAAATATCTTCAAAAAGACAGGTGTAAAGAATAGGCGTGAATTTTTAAAGAGATTTCGGAAGAAAAAGTAAGCAAACTCAATTCTATACAGAACCCACTATTTGCAATGCTTCACAAATAATCCGTAGAAAAATACGGACTATTCCGTAATTATATACGGTACGTTTTCCTTGTACAATTACGAAGTAAAGTTACTTTAGTAAAAGTTCCCTAAAATACACCAATGAGCCACAAATTTTATGACCCGTGACTTTCATTTATAACATTTTGCAGGACTATGACATCAGCTAACCAATCGTATCAACTAAATCCCATTTCTATGGTTTATTACTTAAAAGTTCCTGCTTATGAATTCGCAATTACTATCAAAAAAACTTCTAAAGGATCTGGATGAAATTAAAATCCAAAATGGAAACATTTTGGAAAGTGCTTATCGTTCCATAAAGACCTGCCGCAAATTATTGAGTACCTATAAGAAAGATATACTTGAAACAAAATTTAAGACCATTCAAGATGAAATAAATTTCTTCAAGAACACTAAGCAGGTTCCACTCATTAAACTAATATACTTTTCAGAAATACATTCTTTTGAGATTCAACTTCCCAAGGGCGATAAGGATGCCCAACTAAAATCAATTAAGAAAAAAATCAACAAGCTAAATCGTTTCTTCTTGTACAATATCGATTTTGGGCGTTATGTAAATTCCGGTGCTACCCATTTTGACAAGGAATATTACACCAGAGATTATCTCGAAACATTCCATATCACAACTTCCAAGTTTTACTTTCAAGACCCAGAGTTTTGCACACCAAGGGATATGTTACTTGGCAAATACAAGGCTTATGATTTGTTAGTGATTTATTTGGATGAAAGAAAGCATCGAATTCGGAAAAGATTGAACTGCAAAATAAATGGGGCTAAACCATTGGAAAAGATTCATTGGCCATTTTCAAATACAGATTATGTAGAATTGGTATATGCGCTATGCTCAAAGGGATTGGGCAAACAGGATAATCAAAGCATAATGCAGGTTTCCAAAAAATTGCAACAGCTTTTTGATTTTGAGCCTAAGGACATCTACAAAACGTATCAGGACATCAAAAACCGCAAGAATAGCAGGACACTTTTTCTCGATGAACTTTCCACATCGTTACTCATTGAAATGGATAAGAGCGAAGAATGAGAAGCACATTTTTCTCTTAAAAAAAGACCGTAGTACGGTTGACCTACGGTCTTTTGGTTTTGGAAGCATTCTTTATATAATTTGGTGTGATTTAGCACACGATTTTCAATTCAGAACTCTCAAAACACCACAAAACCCACTAAATTTCAATATGTTAAATTTTGACCGTAGTACGGTCGTACTGGGGAATAAAATC
>TARA_R110002074_G_scaffold133302_2_pt1 | contig 15348 bp, 23 predicted proteins | sample TARA_R110002074 | Tara Oceans TARA_R110002074 (sample SAMEA4397215) | marine metagenome | biome: Polar Biome; feature: [MIX] marine epipelagic wind mixed layer (ENVO:01000061); material: water (ENVO:00002006), including particulate matter (ENVO:01000060) such as... | depth 10-100 m
GCCTTCATAATTTTTACCGTAGAAACACGTATTGCATTTTTTACAGTAAAATTTTTTAACATTTTTATCTAAATGTACGTCTTTGCTTAATTTTTTAATAGCTTCCCAATCTATCTCACCTGATTCTAAATTTACAAGAGTATCCATTATTCTATTTCAATATACTCCACATTAAAATTTCCTAAGAAATCTAATCCAGAAGTATCTTTATATTTTTCTTTATACACTACTCTCTCTTAATACCAGATTGAATTATTAGTTTAGAACACTCTTTACATTGAGAAAGAGTTATATACAAAGTAGAATCCACACAACTTGTATTACTTCTAGCCTTTTTGTTATTGCATTAGCTTCTGCGTGCAAAACATACCAATGAGTTTATCGTATTTAGTGCATAAACTATTTTTTTAAGCTATGATAGCATAATTATCTCTAAATTTGTCGATGTCGCTTTTTAGAAATATAATACCAGATTTGTAATCTGGAAATTTAAGTTTAAATTTTTGATAATGTGTTAACTCCCATGGCCACAAATAAAGAGATTTAAACCTTGAAACTGGATAAACTATCTTATCGTTTTCAAGGGAATAAATAACTTTGAACATGAGAGATTCCCATTTTGATACTATTCTATTATTTAGTTCTTGAATAGGTTCAGTTTTGGGAATACATTTGGGAAAAACCTTTATTTTGTCTTTTGGTAAAAAATCCTCTTCTTTGTAAACATTGTTATTTTGCAGAATAACAGGCTCTTCGTGATAGTCATCCAAATTTTGTGTCCATTTAAGACGAAATTGAGAATTTTTGCAGTGACAAATGCAGCAATAAAGTCCGGGTTTATCATCGGTAAACTGAACATGTGGTACATTTTGAGATTGTTCTCCTATAAAATTTTTAATCAGACTCTTATGTTTCCAAATATGAACATGATTACATCGTGGGTCATAATATGGCCCAGGGTCGCTACAACCACGATAATAAATTTTTTTATCAGGGCCTTTTCCTCTTTTCTTTATTTCAATGGCATGTAATGCTTCTATTGATACTCTTGTTGGATTATAACTACTGTTCCACTCTTGTTCAGGTGTCAATTTTAAATTTCTGTACTCTTCGATAGACATTACTTCTATTTTATCTTTTTCTAACATACTTATTATAGTTTCAGGTTCTTTCCTTCGAAGATTACCTCTACCATCAATAATTGTAGCCATCTGTACGATTATTGATTATATGGAATTTTTAAGTTAATAATTTTTTTGCAATTTAGACTTGCTTCTTCTCATCCTTTGTTAGCTCAGAAAGCTTCTCAAAAAGCTCACCCACTTGCTTAAATTCAGTTGGCTTAAAACCGCCGCGGACCGATACTACATTTACAACAGAAAGCATAAGCTGAATATCATTAGACGAAACAGTGTAAGTCTTATCGTCAGCCTTGGAAACATCTACTGGTACATCGGTAGAACTAGAAGCCATTTTTATAAATTAAAATAATACAATTCTTTAAATTAATTAAAAATCGTCTAAATATTCTAACTCTTTGTCTTCTATTTGTTCTGGTCTATTATAATCTGTAACACGCTGTTCAAAAAAATTACTTTTACCATCCAATGACATAGTATCCATAAAATTAAAAGGGCATTCCGAATTGTAAATTTTTGTGTATCCAAGTTTTTCTATGAGTCTATCAGCTTGAAATTCTATGTATGTTTTCATAGAGTCTGCATTAATTCCTATGAGATTACATTGAAAAGAATCACAAATGAACTCTTTTTCAATTTCTACAGCGGATACCATCATATCTTTAATTTTGTCTTCCGATAACTTATTTTGGATATATGTATATAAAAGAACACCGAAGTCTGTATGCAAAGATTCATCGCGCGCTATAAGCTCATTGCTTTTACCAAGAGCTTTGGTCATTAATTTTTTTACATACTTTAGCCAGAATATAGCACAAAAAGAACCAGAAAAAAATATCCCCTCTACTATTGTAAATGCTACAAGTCTCTCCTGAAAAGGAATATCCTGATTTAACCACTTTTGTGTCCATTCTGCTTTCTTTTTAACACCTGAAAGTTCTTTTATTCCATTGAAAATTTTGTATTTAGAGTCTTCTGCTATATAAGTATCTATCATTAAGGCATATGTTTCTGAATGTATAGTTTCCATGGCGGCCTGCCAACCATAATAAGCTCTAATCTCCGGGACTTTAATTTCGTCAATAAAGTTAATAGATAAGTTCTCGAATATTATACCATCGGAGCCTGCAAAAAAAGATAAAACATTGGAGATAAAAAATTGCTCGCTTTCAGAGAGTTGTTCCCAGTCTGATATATCAGCTGGAAAATCTATTTCTTCAGCTGTCCAGAAAGCTTGTTGGTGTTTTTTATATGCTTCCCATACTTTAGTCCATACTATAGGCTGCAAAACATATCTATTAGAGGTTTCAGAGAGAATCGGCTCCATCGTAGTATTATATAATTTATAACTTTATATTTTTTAAAATTATAAATTACATTTAAGATTTATATTTTAAAATTTACTTGTATGGTACCTTCATCTTTGTAAGGCGAAGTTTGAGCGCCTTAACAGTAAGTGGTGCACGAGTGAAACCCATATTGTCCTTACGGCGCTTGTAAATTGATACATCATTAGCGCGAGCGAGAGCTTGTAGTTGCTTAAGAGTTGGCTTAGCCTTCTTTGCGGCGGCCTTTTTAAGAGCCTTCTTTACCTTGTCCTTGAGGCACTGGCGCTGACCAGGTTTTCTCTGCCAATTTGGGTTAGGCGAGTAACCAGGTGGACAAACAGTTGCCATACCAAAATGAGCAACCTTCAACTTTGTAAGTCTGTACTTAAGAGCACGTACAGTAAGTGGTGTACGAGTGAAACCCATATCGTCCTTGCGACGCTTGTAAATCGATACATCATTCGCAGCCGCGATAGCCCGAAGCTCTCTTAGAGTTTTCTTTGGAGCACCTTTTAGGCATTGACGCTGACCGCGCTTAGCGCGATAACGTTTGTTAGGTCGGTAACCAGGTGGACAAACAGTGGCCATGCCAAAATAAGAGTTCATTATATTTTAATATATAATTCATATTTTTTTTTAAAAATTAATTATTATATGAAATTAAATTTAGATACAATAAGGTATATATCTGAATTTTTAAATTTTGATGATATCTTGAGTTTTTCTATATCTTGTAAAGAAAATTACAATTCATTCGATGAACTGTTTTATAAGAATTTAGCATATAAATACTACGGAAGATGTTTTTGGCTTAAAGCTAGGCGTAGAAATCAAAATGTATCAAAGCCTCTTAAAAATTTTAAATTAGAAATAATAAGAATTGAAAATTTTCAGAGGAATTTAGACAACATCAATATAACTAGATGGACCAAAAAAGACTTTTATAATTATTGGAGGTGTTTTTAACGACCAGTACACGCATTGCATGTTCCAAAACCGCACTTTCTGCTATTACCAAATTTATATCTCTTACCAAAATCTATAAGACCACCTGCGGCCTTGTAATCGCCCAAAAGAGGTTGCATGATAGGAACAGGGGCGTCTATTAGAAGAGGCTGTACGGAGAAATCTTTAATAGTTCTGCATCTTCCAGACATTGGATCTCTATACTGCCCTGGTAAACACATTTTACGCTGTCTTCTCGTAGCCGGATTAATTTCGTAACCTGGTTTCAATACAACAGACGCCTTTGGTTTAACACATCTACCGCGGTCGTTTCTCATATTTGGAGACAAACAAACCTTTCTTAGTCTACCAGTTGCTGGATTAATTTCCATACCATCCGGAACCTGTTTCGCAGCTACGGGGACTTGCATTTTTCTACATCTATTTGTAGTAGGATCTCTGTACATACCAGGACCACACATTTTTATACACTGAAGCTGTCCAGACTTACCAGTCCACATAGCATTTGGTTCAAAACCCGGTGGACAAACCGTGTCACCAAACTTATTTACCTTCTTCCAAGCTTGCTTAAGTGTAATACCCTCCTTCCACTTTAATTTCATAGCTTTCTTTGCATTAGCAACAGCCTTCTTTTTCTTTGGAGACATTCCTTTTCTTTTCTTAGGTGAGCCTTTCTTACCCGCCTTAACACGTTTCCAAGCCTGTTTTAGGGTAATACCCTCTTTCCACATAAGCTTCATAGCCTTCTTCGCATCTCCTTTCTTACCAAAATCCATTATTTTAATAATTACAAATATAATAATTTAAAGAGAAATTATATTTGTAATTAATATGAATCCCGTTTTCACACTTTTGAATAACTCCCGTGGTACAAAGTTAGGAGTTAAAACGATAGCAAAAACATTAGGTCTTCGTAAAAAAGATATTTTTTATTATTGTTTCAAAGATTCACGTATTCGCCGTGTACAAGGTCAAGAAGTAGGGTCTGGAAAAAATAATATGTCTGTTTTTACTATTAACCCTTGATTATATTTGGAAATACATTAACTAAAGTTTTTTCGTAATCTTCAAATTTCTTAAAAGTCCAAGCTGATTTTTCTTTATTCCAGCTTGAACCTCTAAAAGTTGTCTTGATCAATTCGCGATTATCATAAGTTTTATTCCCAGAGATGTAAACATTTTCAGCGTCGAATGTATACATCAAATCTGGTAGCGGTGCACTTGAAGTTTCTGTTTCAGTATATGTAGCAGTCTTTTTAAGACTAGTTGAAATTATAGTTTGAAGAAGATCTATTAGAGGATCAAGCTTTGAATTAATGATTTCTTCAATTTTATCAAGGCGTTCTAGGATTTCGTCCATTATTCTTATAATTTATTATAAAATGTAACTTTATACCATTTCTTTCATATTTTTATGACTGCGATATAAAAATTTATATCTTTTAAGTCCAAATGATTCAGATTTTAAAATTTGTTCGATTGTGTCTTTATTTTCTTCAGAGTCTACCCAAATTTCCATCCTATATAGAACGCTGTCATATTTTGTACAATCAACCATTCTTATACCATTTATGCATTTATAAATGTCTTGATTATTAGAGATTAATTCTAGTATACAATTCATCCATTCTTCTTGGAATTTGTGTAATTGATTTCCATTTTTAACTGAAAACTCAAAACCTTCTTTATTTTTATTATCTTCCCAACATGGGAATACATTACTTCTAAAAAAAGAATAAGCACACGGTATAGCATTATTTCTTTTCATTTTCTTGATTGATCTTCCATCTGAAAATATTTCGTAAATCTTGGGTATATTATTAAATGTTTGCCAAAATGTTACAACATTATATATTTCAATTAACTTTTCTACATTGTCATTGTACATTTTACCAAGATCTTTATAATGTAAATAAAGTGTCCAAGAATCGTCAAGTGGATAGTCCATGGTATTAATTTAATAAATTACGTTTTTAAGTGTTTTAAATAAAATATTTATAAAATGTAAATGAGTTTATCTGGAAAATCAAACATTAACCCAAAACTCTGGGGACCTTATTTTTGGGAAACAATTCATTTTGTAGCGTATGGATATCCAAAAAATCCAAATTCAGAAGATAAACAAGTTTACTTTTCTTTTTATGAAAATATGATGAAAGTTTTACCGTGCGATAAGTGTACAAATTCTGCACAAGAAATCTTTAAAAAATCAAATCTTAAAGATTCTCTTGATTCGAGAGACAATTTAATAAAATGGACCTATCTATTTCATAAATCTGTGAATAATGAATTAGGCAAAGACTCTCCAACACTTGAAGAATTTATGCATAATTTTACTAATAGATCTAATAACTCTAATGGAATGATTATACTTGCAGTATTAATTATTATATTAGTTCTTTTATTTATGCGCTACACATTAAACATTCAGTAGGTTCAGTTTTCTTTTCCTTAGAAACTTCTGTTGTAAAATTTTGATTTTCAAGAACAGATTTTGTTCTAATGTAATAAGAGCCTGTCTTAAGTCCAATTGTCCATCCATGCATTAAAATAGAATGAATTACTTTAGGTTGCGGCGGATTGACAAACAAATTTAGACTCTGACTTTGGCAAATAAACGCTCCGCGGTCTGCTGCTTGTTCTAGAATTTTCTTTTGAGATATTTCCCAAGATGTTTTATAAACTTGTTTGATATCATCCGGTAACTCAAGAGACCGAACGGAACCCTTATTTAACATAATCTTTTCAATGAGTTCTTTGCTAAACAAATCGCGATTTCTAAGTTCATTGATAAGATGTTGATTTACAATTATATAATTACCAGACAAAACAGCCCGAGTGTATAAATTAGATGTATATGGTTCAAATGATTCATTGTTACCCATGATTTGTGCAGTAGAAGCAGTTGGCATAGGTGCAACAAGAAGGCTATTACGAAGTCCAACTTTTTTAATACTTTCTTTTAATATGTCCCACTTATTTTTTGAATAAAAAGTAGGTGTAATATTCCACATGTCAAATTGAAGTATACCCTGGCTACTTGGCGAACCTTGAAAAGTTTTGTATCGACCGTCGCGCTCAGCAAGCTTATTTGACATAACAAGTGAATTGTAATAAATGCATTCAAATATCTTCTTATTTAAATCTTTAGCGGATTCAGATTCATATGGCATTTTAAGAATCATATATACATCTGCTAGACCCTGAACACCTATTCCAATAGGTCTGTGTAGATTATTAGAATATCTAGACTCTGGAGTAGGATAATGATTGATGTCAATGATATTATTTAGATTAACTACAAGTTCTTGTGTCTTTTCTCCTAGAAGGTCAAAATTAAATTGTCCATTTGTTATATACATTGGAAGACACAAACTTGCTAGATTACACACCGCTGTCTCTTTAGAATCTGAATATTCTACAATTTCCGTACATAAATTACTACTTTTAATCATTCCATAATGTTTTTGATTAGACTTACGATTAACGGTGTCCTTGTATAGAATATAAGGTGACCCAGTTTCAATCTGTGTATTAATAATTTTTTCCCAAAGAGTCTTTGCCTTCACTTGTTTTCTAAATTTACCTTGACTTTCATAAAGTTTGTACATTTCTTCAAATTCGTGTCCCCATATGTCAGCAAGAAATTTGCACTCATTTGGACACATCAGTGACCACATTTCATCGTTTTTTACCCTATTCATAAACAAATCTGGAATCCATAGTGCATAAAATAAATCTCTTGCGCGCATATCATCGGCGCCGTTGTTTTTCTTTGCATCTAGAAACTCATAGATGTCAGCGTGCCATGGTTCGATGTAAACAGCAAATGAACCATTGCGCTTTCCGCTTTGATTAATATGACGCGAAATATTATTGTAAACTTTAAGGAGAGGCATAATCCCATTGCTTTTTCCACCTGTTTTGTTAATGTAAGAATCTTTAGCGCGTACATTTGAAATATGAACACCTATTCCTCCGGCCCATTTAGAAATCTGAGCCATGTCTGCAGCAGTCTTGTATAGACCTTCTACTGAATCCTCTGTTCCTAGAAGAAAACAAGAGCTTAATTGTTGATAATTTGTACCAGAATTAAATAGGGTAGGAGTAGCATGTGTATAGTACTTGTTTGATAATGAATCATAAACGGTTTTTACCATTTCCATATTACTTCCGTGAACGGCAAGAGCTACTCTCATAAAAAGGTGCTGCGGTCTTTCTAGAATTTCTCCATCAAGCTTTAATAGATAAGCATTTTTGAGCGTTTTAAATCCAAAATAAGAAATTGAATAATCTCTAGAATAGTCAAACATTTCTGAAATCTGCAAATTGTACTCTGTTACATTTTTCATAAAATCATCTGAAATAATTCCAGCCGTGTTTAGTTTTTGCATAATATCTTCAAAAGAATCTTGAGTGTTTTTGTGATGATTATTAATAGCAATTCTGCTAGCAAGAATAAGATAATCGGGGTCATTTTTAAATAACGTAGCAGAGAAACTCGCAGCAAAATCATCTAACTCAGATGTCGTAATTCCGTCGTAAATAAGACTACATATATTTTGAGCAACAAAAACGGGGTCTGTATTTAACTTATTTCCTATATTAGGATCTTCAGAAAGATTTTTAATTTTAGCAGTAATTAAATCAAACCGTACATCTTCTTTGTTTCCACTGCGAGTGATTACCTTCATTCTTATAATTACATATAAATTATTTCTTAAAATTAATTCGTATGTAATTCAAAAAAATTAACCGCTGCAACAATCATCCCATTTCCAACCCGGTACTCCTAAATCTGCATATTTATACATCATGTTGCCACCTCTGGAAGGACCTTCTTGAGAGGGAATATAAGGAACATAATCAGGTACTATAACCAATCCTTTAAATTCTCCAGTGGTAAACAAAATTAGAACTAAAAGAACAACTGCGGCAAAACCCAAAATGTAGTAATTATTCATTTACTATAATATTATATTATTTTTTACATTTTATTACATTTTCCAGCGATGATCTACGTGCCAATTGTATGGACCCCGGCCCTCTGGATCACCGCGGTGTTCTGTCATTACATAAGCTAAACCATCATATGGAAAAATGCTCTTCTCAGACTTGCTAAAAGGCCAAAAGCCTATAAACCAAGCTAGTACAAAATACATTAAAACAGCTGCTAATACATACTTAAGAGGACCGGGCGCGATTACATTAGAAATTTGAGGAAAGAATAATAGTATTACAATACCTATTATAATAGGAATTAATGCAAACATTCCCAAAAATCCAGTTACGCCTTTAAACATATTTGCAGCACCTGCTGCATTTGCTTTGGACAAAGCAACTTGACCATCAAGAAGCTGCTTAAGTACTTTATCTTGGCCGCCAGATTCTTTATCCGATTTTGTACTCGAAGCCGCGTCGCTCAACATGTCTAGAGCTACAGATTTTCCAAGATTTGAAGCAGATGTCATTATATTTTGAGTAATAAGTCTACCTTGAGCATCTTGGTCAAATATTACTCCGTCGATAGTTAGCTCACCAAAAAACTTAATAAGAACACTAGAATCAGAAGCGGTCGACATTTTAACATTCTGTAAATGATTCTTTATACTATCAGAAATACTTTGATTTTTATTATTGATTTTATTTGCTACTAATGATTTAACGCTATCAGAATTAGCGCCAAGTCCAGTTTTGTTTTTAAGCTCTTGCGTTGCAACAGTTTTTGCAGTCTCTTTAAAATGTTCAGCTATAGCAGTAGTGTCAACCGAAGACATACTAGAAACAACTCTCATATCGACACTCGCCGAGTTTTTGAAGTTACTGTTTTTAATGGTTACATTACCCATTATACTATCAATCTCTTGTTTGTGAATTTCCATAGCTCTCAGGTAGTTTTCGTAAGCAGTTTTATATAGGTCTTTATCTATGGATGCAAGAGCTTCTGTTGGAGGAGTAGGAGCACCGAGACTAGACAAAACTTTAGATCTTAGATCAAGCATAGCAGCGGTTGGTTTACCCTGTATAATCTTTATAGAAGCATTCGCAGAGCCAGCTAAAGAGGTTGTGTTTTTTGAATTACTTACTTCGCATAAAATAGACTGCGTACTATTCATCTGCTGGTTTACGTTAGCAAATACATCGCTGCAACCGGATTTATTTAAATTTTCTCTTATTTTATTCTGAGAATTTGTAAATGAAGCAGTGCCACCGCCAATTCCGCCAAATGAAGCAATCGCAATAGCTGCATCGCCTTTTTGTAAGCTTGAATCCACTGCATTACTAAAAGCAGATTTACATTTATCGCTTGCGCCTAGAGAATTCATTATTCGTGTAATGTTTTCAGTTTTTTGTTTCAGAGAAGGAGGAGATGGACATCCAGACTTAGATTTACTACTCATTTAATTTAATTATAACAATATATTTTTTTTAAAATTTAAAATTTAAAATATAAAATAAGCACCGATTAACAATGCTATAATCACAGCAATAATAATTAGATAAATATAAATGTCAGACCCCTGCTGACTTGGAGGAACCACAGGATCAGAAGGAACATTTGTAGAAGTACCAGACGAGGTACCCGAAGAAGTACCCGAAGAAGTACCAGACGAGGTACCCGAAGAAGTACCAGAGGGAGGATTGTAGGGTTTTTTACCCTTTGCTGCTGCACCAGCTTGATTACCACAGACTGGTCTAATATTATTTTTATTTAAATCTAAATTACCCTGTGTAGATATAGTAACAGAACAATCTACAAAACTTAAAGATTTCGACCCACATACGGCGCCCTTAGTTGAATCGCCCGGTCTCCGTGGATTCCAATTTGGAGGTAAGGTTACACCGGAGTCTTCCCCAGAAGACGTAATTTCATAATTTGCTAATATTTGCATAAACGAGTCGGTTTCTGCATTAGCTTCCATGACTTTTGCATTTTCTCTTAAAAATCTAGATGGTCCTCCACCAGAACCTCTGCTACAATAAGCATCACTTGATGGCACGGCCGCCAAATCTTGAATAGCGGCTCTAAAACCAGCTTTGCCACCCGGATAAAAATTTTTCTGCCACGTTTCAGCTGTTAAATTTAAAGACAATGTTTGTGATAATTTTGCAATTTCTGTATCAAAGGCTAATGCACATGCGGGATCAGCATAATGATATAGTTCGGTTCCTGTAGTTGGACTGTCAAATTTTTGAACTCTAAAAGCATTACAATACTTTTTAATTGTTGTCACGTAATTTGTGTTTGGGCCTATAAAAGACTGTGTTGAAAATGGATTCCTAGTTAAGTTTATTATTTTTGCATATATGTCTTGAAAATTCTTTCTGTGTATAGTATTATAAAGAAGAACATAAACGGGTATAGTATTTTTACCAGTTCTAGTTTTTGTAAACTTCCATATACCATCTGAACCCTTTGAATAATAAGATCCCGGTAATTGATAAAGTATCCATCGTAAATTTTGAGAAAACAATATTTTGACATCGTGGAAAAAACTTGGACTGAAGTTAGTATTTTTCATTGCTACAGTATTGGCCATACCAATTGGTCGATCACCAGTAGAACCGCCTGTGTTTTGCGTAACCGTAGGATTTGGATAAAAAAACTGCGCTTCAGTCTTCTTCTGTTTAAAATTTACAGCTACGTGACCATCATTTGAAAATACTATATCAGACGAATCTGTTATTGAATTTTTAATTTGAGTACATTCATCTCCGGTGTATGTATAAACAGACATTAAACTTATAGATGAATCTATTGAATTTTCAGATAAAAAACTCGTAGGGATTTTAATCCAATTTATAGACCTGTCGCTCTTAAAGTCATATTTAGTATCATTTGCAAAAAGATTATAAACAAGTGGGTCGTTCATTATCATTTTCTTAATTTCGTCGGACATATTGATTATTTATTAATAATTATACATTTTATTTTTTATTATAAAATATATAATTATTTAACCGATCAAGGAGTAGAAGAGGAGGTACCTGATGTATTATACAATGTTTTATTAACGTTTGCAGTTAGATATTTAGTCTGTTCTCTTTCGATCCCCGACATAAGTTGAAGAGCTGAAATTCTTTCTTTTAACTGTTTATCCTGCAATTCCATATCTTCTAGTTTTTTTGATAACTTTTCTACAAGAGGTCTAAGAGCTTTATCGGGTACATTTGATATATCTACCTTTTTCTCATTCTTTGGCATAAATGCCATCAATAAAAATGTTAAGGCAGCGGCACATGCTAAAACAATCGAAAGAATTGTTAGACTATCCATATTTATTATATTTATAACATTTTAAAAATTAAAAAATTATTCTAATTGTTATAAAAGCTAATACAGTCGCAAGATATTGAGATATACTAAAAGTTAGTAAATCAGTAATAGTTCTTTTATTATCTAAATAATACATAAAAGTTATAGCAGGATTAAAATCTGAATCATTTCTTGAAAATAAAAGTAAAGTAACAAATGTAGATAAGATTATACCAATTGTCATTGCAAGAAACGTGTCTTTATATCTGAATATAGCAAGTATTGTAATGCATAATATATAAGTACCCAGAAATTCTGTTATGTAATTCTGTATTTATATAAACAATTTATTTTATTTTAACAGTGATTACAAACATAAATAACAAATTGTGGGTCGCTTGTAAATATATCTCCAAAATTTGTAGAATGTATATGAAAGACCCGAGGGTCTACATTATTTACAAGTTCAACAAGTTTTAGTCTATTTAAATCAGATTTTAAATTTGTTATAGTTTTGTTTGTTATATCTTCTAATGTTTCTATTTCGTCTATATCAACAAGCGTTTCATAGCCCCAAAAGACGCCGCCCGATATGCATGTTTTTCTAAGATTTACCATTTAAATAATTATTAGAAATTATTCCAATATTCTATACTAGTATTTCTATATATTATTAGAATTTTTAATCGAATTCATTATATAATGGATATTATTAATGTGAAAATACCTATGATATCCATAAATATGTATTAAGTCTTCTAAATAATCAATCCAGGTTCCAGGTTCTTGGATGTATGTATAAGTTATATTATTCATAGCGTACTTAATGTAATGATTTACATAATGCCATTGATAATAATTATTTTCATTTGAAAGACCCATAATTTTTATAAATATATCCACGTTCTTAGCTATCTTAAATGTAAAAAGTCTTTGTATACATGCCGCGGCTTCGTCTTTAACAAATTTTAATATATGATATTTCAATTCAGGCTGAAGAACATCGCAAGCTTTGAAAATCAAGAATTGTTTGATGTTCATCCTGTCTCGAAATATTATACATATACATTCTAAGTAAATTATTTTTTTGCAATTTTAATCTTGTTCAGTTATACCAGAAACTTTATTTGTAACAAATTGTTTTTCTGTATAAGAAACTTTATAACCACGCATATGATTAATTCTATCGCAAATCCAAAATAAAGGAGTTTGTACTTTAGAGTAAATGTCGTTTATAAAATCAATATGCGAAGCCATTTTATCTGTTCCTTTTTCTACAGTATTTAATTTTTGCAGTATTAAATCCAGTTTTTCTTCAAGGATGTCTACGCGCTCAGACAATCCTTGATTAGACCCCTGATTCTCATCTAAAAGTTGTCTTTTAAGTCTAGAACTATCTAACACTTGCTTTAACATTTAATTATAACTTACTTTTTATTTTTATATTAATTTTCATAACAATATCTACAAACTGGCATATAAGTTTCAGTTGAACCAATTTCTATTAAATTGTCAGACATTTTAATTTTTTTAGTGAAACTGGCCGGTGTACCGTTTTTACAAGACATACATAAAGCTTGAAGCTTACATACTGTTTCACATTGTGGAATTAAATTTAAAATTTCTCCAAACGGCCGTTTAAGATAATCACCATCGAGACCACATACATATACATCTTTCATTTCTTTACTGGCTTGAACACAAAATGATACTAAATTGTCAAAGAATTGACCTTCGTTTACACAAATAACATTTGCTTTTTTGTAATTATCAGTGGAAGCTACAAAAAACAAAAGATCCTTTTTACAAGAAAGGCAATCAAAGGAAATGTTATCATGTGTTGTAATTTTATTACTATCAGAGTAGCGCGTGTCGCCTTCAAAATTTATAATAAGTACATTTTTATCAAGTAGTTTTTGCATTTTAGCAATATTTATAAGCGCGGATGTTTTACCAGAAAACATACAACCTGTAATAAGATTAATAGACATATCTTATACTAAATAATAAATTATTTATTTAAGTAGATTAATAATTTATTATTTACTCAACCTGTAGGCTAAAAAGTTCTAAAATGTTTTCATACAAACGAGTTACGAGATTATAATTTTCAACTGTTTCTATCTTAATATAATTATTAAGAGTTTCATAGAAATAAACCTTTCCAGAAGTTTTCAACCATTGTATGTCAAAATTACACACCGTATATTCTTGATCCCAAGTTAAAGAATGTCCACAATTAACACATAGCTCATAAATGTCAATGTTGTAATGTCCGGTGTTTATTATTTCAGATATAATCAAATTTAAATCTGAAACAAGTTTTTCATTTACTTTTTGATGAATTGAAATACCAGACATTTGCACGCAAATGGAATCGAAATCCATGTTGTTTTACTATATTTGTATTTAAAATTCTTAGATATTTAATTTTTTAGCAAAAATTACATAGAACTTGCAAGTTCTATATCGGTGATATGCTCTGGTGGTTTATAAGGCTGCCTGTTATATATCTTAATAGAATAATCAGTCTTACAATTGTCGGGAATAGCTTGCGTGGAGCTCTTAAAAGTCTTCTTATAAGAAGATACGTCCTCACCTCTCAAAGGAAGAGCTTCTTGCTGTAGACGCTCATATTCCTTTAGAGCATATTCAAAAAGTTCATCAGAAGGACGTCTGTCTTCGCGAGACATTCCCATCTGTAGACAGATGTATCTGTAATAAGTCGCAAACTGCTTTGCTATGGATCCGTGCTCGGCTGCCTTTTCATCACAGTTGTAAAATTTCTTAAGACTCTGGGTAAAAGAAGTAATTAGACCAATACCGCCCGCCGTAAAAAGTACAGCATCCTTTGCATCAGTCGAATCGATGCTGCCGGCTACTAAACTAGCCGCGGAAGCTATACTCGTAGCTACAATAGAATAAAGAGTAAGTTTATTAGATATACCTCTCCAATAAGCAGCCGAGTTGCCATGCATAAATCTTAGACCAGACGCTTTTTCACCCCAGGCAGTGATTATATCTTCGTATTCATTATTCCACGAGTCGGAGTTGACCTTTTTCTTAAGACCAGCCATCTTAACTTCAGAAAGAGCCAAATCAGCTTCGCTATTACCAGTCATTATTATACACTTAATATAATATTTTTAATTTAAATAAATTTCATAGAACGCAAAATATCCTTTTTTCAGGATATATGTAAAGTCTTCCAGAAACGTATTTTACTTTTACCCAAGGGATTTTATTTTGGCACCGTTCTTGTTCAGTGATATTCCGACCAAGAGAATCATATTCATCTGGATATCGAGCGCGTCGCTTTTTTGGACTTCTATTTTCATCTTCCCGCGTTTCCAATTTTGTTTTATATCTTTCCATTTCATCGCGTGTTGGCAAAAAGTCTGCCTCACAAAATGTATTTTCGAAATTTAGTGCCATATCTCCTAAGAGATAAATATAATTATTTTTTAAGTTAGTTTTAGATAGAAATATCCATTAACATCGTGTCTATTTTTTTAAGATTTTCTTCAAGTTCTGAGTGTTTTCTCTTGCGCATTAAATTTACAGGGATGTATAAACAAACTGGGTCTGGTGAAATACAATCTTTATTGAAATACTTTCCAGTGATGTATTTATTTTCCCTGATTATCTGTTCGTTGTT
>TARA_R110002074_G_scaffold87626_7_pt1 | contig 15347 bp, 30 predicted proteins | sample TARA_R110002074 | Tara Oceans TARA_R110002074 (sample SAMEA4397215) | marine metagenome | biome: Polar Biome; feature: [MIX] marine epipelagic wind mixed layer (ENVO:01000061); material: water (ENVO:00002006), including particulate matter (ENVO:01000060) such as... | depth 10-100 m
GGAGAAAATATGCATCCGTTAATTAATGATTTAAGTGAAAAGACCGATAGCCAATTGGCTGATAAAATTGTAAAATTAAAAGGACAGTACTTTGCATACTACAGCAACCCAGATGTCCAAGCACAAGTACAACTCGCAATTGAAAGCTATCAACACGAAGTTGAACAACGTGCCATAGCAAAAGCTAAACAAAAAGATGAAACACAGAATGATCTTGACAAACTTATTAATGTAAGTTAAACTATATGTATGCTCATGAAAACAGACAATTTAGGTATTCCACAATTTACTAATAAAGATTTAGTAAACATGATATACAGCGGTAACGTTGATAAGTGTCATGTAGTTCTCTGCGAACCAAGTGATGATATTGATAAATTTAATACAGCAATGGAAGAACAAGGATTTAGTAAGCTACAAAAGTATATTCCTTTAGACGTAGACAAAACAACTTTTGACAATGCACTACAGTCAGAATGGTTTATGCCTGATGAATATAAAGCTATAGATATAAAAGTCTGGTTATTAGAAAAACTACAAAAAGAATTACAATCTGATAGTTTAGCAACTGCACATTACTCTAAAGAATGGAGTAGAGTTAATGAAGAATATGCTGAATATGCTAATCGCGGAATGGACGATTTATTAAGATATATGATATATCTTGTAGATTTTATGCGAGAAAATAATATTATATGGGGTGTAGGTAGAGGTAGCTCTGTAGCAAGTTATGTGTTATACTTAATTGGAGTACATAAGATTAATTCAATTAAGTACAAATTAGACTGGCGTGAATTTTTACGTGACTAAATATTGTATATTAGGAGATGCCAATGGCAATGAAACCACCAAGTAAAAAAGTATATAGAACTATGCAAGGTAAAATTGTAGACCTTGATCGTTTAATCAAAAGAAACGAACTAACCCCGGCTGTTGGCAATGCTAGAGTAAATGCCCGCGGCGATGAACTAGGCCCTGGAGGCAAGATTGTTCGTAAACGTGAAGAAGTTGTACAGGAGTATTACGAAGGTAGTAGACCTGTAGCAGAAGAAGTTGCTGTTAGAGAAACACAAGTTTCAGAAGCAGAAGCAGCAGAGCTGGCAGAGTTTGACGATGAACCAAACCCGCCTAAAGTAATACCAAAAAAACTAGAAACAGTCACAGCACCAGCGCCAGTTAAACAACAACCTACGCTAGGTGCAAAACCACCACAAAAACCCAGCAAAGCAGAATGGTCTGAAGATGCTGATGGCAATTTTACAAAAGGATAAAGAATGGCTATAAATTTAAATACAATTTCAGGAACTGTGTCAGCAATTGGTGATAGAGTTATCGTATCGGATATGTATTTTGGCGAGCAAACAACTGCTGGCGGTGTTATTGTTATCGACGATGATGCAAACACAAGAGGAATTTACCCACGTTGGGGAAGAGTACACTCAAAAGGACCACGTAACAAAGATGAATATGCTGTTGGCGATTGGGTCCTTGTGGAGCACGGTCGATGGACACGTGGATACAATATTGACGATGGTAATAGCGTAACTGAACTACGCATGATAGATGCAGAATGTATACTAGCGTCAAGTGAAGAAAAGCCAGATGGCGTATCGTTTGGTAATGAATACTCCGACGGCGAACATGCAACTATAGATCCGTCAAGCTTTGTAGGTGCATAATGACTAATACGTTTAAAGATATTAACACATTTGCAACAGCATGTGATCAACCAGCAAGCCCTGAAAACTACGCAATGTATCTTGGTCTTATTGACGAAGAGTACGAAGAGCTTTTAGAAGCAGTAGTAAATCAAGATAGAGTAGAGCAACTAGATGCACTAGTCGATATCTTAGTTGTTACTATGGGTGCAATACGTGCCGCTGGTTGGGACGGAGAAGCTGCCTGGAAAGAAGTAATGGATACTAACTTTGCTAAAATTAATCCAGAGACAGGCAAAGTAATCAAGCGTGAAGATGGTAAAGTACTAAAACCTGAAGGATGGAAGGCTCCTAATCTTGGACAGTTCATTTGAAAACTTTCAATGGTATGACCTTCCTGTTATACTATTCTTTGCAAACGCACTAAGCACACTATTTTTTGCTACTCTTATGGGCGGCGGCTTTATGGCTGGTGTTTTGCTTTTGATGACCTGGGAAGGTTGGAAATTTTACGAAAGCTGGCGTGCTAAATCACTTGACAACTAATGGTGTATGTGTTACTTTTACGTAACACAAACAAACAGAGGAAACTTTTAATGCCAACCCATGCAATGATTGACTTGGAAACATTAGACATTACACCACAAGCGGCTGTACTTACCGTAGGCGGTGTTAAATTTAACCCACTTGATGCTAGTGAACCGCATAGCGAGTTTTACTACAAGCTAGACTTAGATACACAGGATCGTAGTGTTAACGATGATACTATAGCATGGTGGGGCAAACAAGATCCTAAAGTACAAGAAGAAGCATTTGATCCTACTGGACGTGAGCATATGGATGTATTCCTTAATAGCTTACCTAAGTGGTTAGTAGGTGTTGACGTACTGTGGGGACACGGTTACGGATTTGATATTACAATTATTGAAGATATGCTAAAACAACGTGGTAAAAGTTTACCATGGCAGTTCTGGCAGGTACGTGACTCACGTACACTGTTTAGTTGCTGTAAAATAGATCCACGTAAGTCAATGCAAAGCGATTTACACAATGCACTTGCAGATGCTTACTTTCAAGCAAAAGGTGTACAAATGGCATACAAGGAATTGCAACTTGTCAAATGATAATAATATTAGAGCGAGAATGACAGAACTATGCGAACCAATTGATAAACAGATTATGATGTGTGACGGCAAAGAAGATGTTTTGATGATGGCCTGCGCTATGCTAGAAAAAGTAAAAACAATACTAGATTCGCAAATCGGCGAAGGCGCTAGAAGAATTATCATTCGTGAAGCAAACGATAGATAACTTACAATAATAGGAGTAACAAATGGAGATGGAGAAGTTTATTGCGGCGATGGATCATAGTGGTGGTTCAACCGGCGGTGTACTAGAACGCTACGAACAAGAATTTAACGAAGACAATAAGATGGAAAAAGTACATGCTATGCGTTTACGTATGGTAAACTCGCCTAGCTTTACAAGTGATAATATTTGGGCTGCAATACTTTACAAGGACACTGTGGAACGAGGAATGGTTCCTATCCTAAAAGAAAAAGGCATCGAATCGTATTTAAAAATTGATGGCGGATGCGATGAAGACGGAACACTCAAACAGTTTCCAGTAAAGCAAATGCTACAATATGCATTAGAAAATAAATGTACTGGCACCAAGATGCGGAGTATTGTATACGGTACAGGAATGATTCATCCTGTGCTTAAACAACAATTTAAGTTAGCAGAAACAATTTATGCTTCAAATCTTATGCCAATTGTTGAACCTGAAGTACCTATCGACAATCCTATCAAAGGCGAAGTTGAGGATGCTCTTATGTTTCATTTACAAGAATTCTTAGATGAGTTTTCAGGTAAATGTATTTTAAAACTTACAATTCCCAATAAAAGCAACTTGTATAAAGAGTTAACTAGAAATTCAAAGGTACATAAGGTTGTAGGACTTAGTGGCGGATATACAACAGCCGATGCATGTTTGGGGTTAGCTCTGCAAGAAAATATGACTGCAAGTTTTAGTCGTGCATTAAGCGAAGGACTATTTGTACATCAAGACGAAGCTACATTTAACGCACGTATTAAGTACAACGTTGACAGAATAGTACAAGCATCGACTGTGTCAAGGAAAGACTAATGGCCAATATTACCATTTCAACAGATCCTACAGGCAGAAGTCCAGAAAACAAATACTTCTTTGGACACAAAACAAAATGCTTAGACATGTCAAGGCCTAAGTATCATAAAATTGGCGAACAAGCAGACTTTGATCAATTTTATAACGATATGTACGGACTAGAGTACAATCACAATCTTGTATTTTATACGTGTGGAATATGTTTTAGAGTAGAAACAAATGACGACAGACATGCACAGTTTGTACGCAATATGTTTACTGTAGAAGAAAACGGATTAGAACATACTGCTGACTGGACCATACTGCATAACACTTATTTAAATGTTCCAGAGCCTAAAATATATGTACACTTAGATGAACAAGTAATGCTTATTGCAGGCACAACATTCTTAGGAGAGATTAAGAAAGGTGTGTTCGGTATTGTAAGTTTTGTAACTCCAAGAAGAGATGCATTGCCAATGCATTGTAGTGCATTTACATACAAAGACACAACTAACTTAATGTTTGGTCTTAGTGGTACAGGCAAAACAACACTTAGTAGTGATCCTGACTACGAACTTATCAGCGATGATGAAGTGTTATGGGAGCAGGACAGTATCCAAATGATTGAAACAGGATGCTATGCAAAGTCAGAAGGATTGACACCAGAGACACACAAAACAATCTTTGATGCAGTTGAACTTGCACGTGAACGTAATACATTAGTTATAGAAAATCCAGGCGCTGCAAATGCTAGACTAAGCTATCCTATCGATTGTGTAAGCAATGCTTATCACAAGCCTCAGGACTTTAATCATGCAACTAACATTTTCTTTTTAACAATGGATGCTAAAGGTGTATTTCCTCCAGTAAGTAAAATTACAGGAGATACAATTAGACGTTTCTTTGAAACAGGTTACACTAGTCAAATGCCAGGAACAGAAGCAGGTTCAGAAGAAATTAAACCATTGTTTAGTCCTTGCTATGGATCACCTTTTATGCCAAGATCAGTAAAAGTATATAGCGATTTATTAATGCAAAAAATCGAAGCTAACGATTGCAACGTATATTTAATTAATACTGGTATGGATAGAGACGGTATACGTTTTTCACTAGACTTTACTAGAGATTGTGTTAAAATGGCTATTAACGAAGGTGCACCTGACAACACTGATGCATGTTTGGAGATACTAGAAGAATTAATAAATGTTACTGGATAGACCAGATGGACCATTGTGTGTATTAGTAAGCGGTGGAGCAGATAGTGCTTTACTATTATATTATCTTATGTCACAACATAACGATACTATACATATATACACAATGGCAGCTGAAAATAAAAGCTACGGTAAAAATGCCAAACGTGTTCCGACTATCATCAAATGGTGTAGTGAACAAACTAGTAATTCTAATTATACGCACACTGTAAAAAATGTACCCGAACAATCGCCGCCTGTATTATTTGCAGATGCATTACAGTGGATATCAACTGGTCATGCCGTAGCATTATATACTGGCGTAACAGCAAACCCGCCCAGTGACGTTATGGATACATTCAGTGTATCACCAAGCCAAGAAGATATTAACGCACGTGATCCTACTATTACACGTGATGTTTATAATTATAAATACAAATCATATTTCCCGTTTTGGAATATAGATAAAAAAAGGATAGCACAACTTTATACAGAAGCTGATATACTGCCGTTGTTTAACTTAACAAGTAGTTGTGAATGGATACATGGATTTCCACACCGACCAGATATAAATCCGCAGGTAGATCACTGTGGAAAATGTTGGTGGTGTCAGGAAAGAATGTGGGCTTTCGGTAAGCTATAAATTAAAAAAGGATTGATAAAATGAAGTATGTAATTGATATTGATGGTACTATTTGTAAGGAAGTAATTATTCCTGACAGTGGTGGAAAAAAAGACTACGCTAATCATATTCCAATGCCGGAGCGTATTGAAAAAGTAAATGCATTATATGATGCAGGACACACAATTAAGTATATGACAGCACGTGGCTGTGTTAGTGGTGTTGACTATTATAATTTAACCAACAACCAATTAATCAAATGGGGTGCTAAGTTCCATGAGCTTAGTGTAGGACAAAAAGAAAACTACGATATATGGATTGACGATAAAGCATTTTGGAGTGAAAACTTCTTTAGAGAAACAGGCGAAACATATGAGTAAGAGGATACCTATGAAGGGTGGAGACGAGTACGATGCTCTTAGTAAAAACTCACGTAAGTTCTATATGTGGAGTAAAGGACAACTCAAAAAGATCAAGCGTGGATATAATAAACGCTTTCGCAAAGAAGGAAAGAAATTAGATGAGTGAACAACCACAATATTGCACAACCAAAGGACTAGGCTGGGCTTTCTTGCTTATTATTGTTGGCATGGTAGGTATACCTATTCTTGGGTCAGCGATTGCTTATCCAGATAACTGCAAACAATCTATTCTCCTGCCGTGTTTAGGGTTAGAGAAATAATATGATTTCTGTTGGTATAAACGGCTTCGGCAGAATTGGCCGGTGTGTTACTAGGCATATTATGAATGATCGTAAAGATATGGAAATAGTACAAATTAATGCATCAGGTGGTAACGAAACTAATATGCATTTGCTCAAGTATGATAGTGTACATGGTAGATACCAAGGATCAATACAAGAACCAATACTATGGACAGAAGAACGAGATATTGAACAAATTAAATGGCACGAAGTTGATGTTGTATTAGAATGTACAGGTGCATACAATAATGGTTTAAAATGTATCAATCACACAATTAACGGTGCTAAAAACGTTGTTATCAGCGCACCTGCAAAAGACTGCAAGCGTACGGTTGTATATGGTGTTAATCATACAGAAATTGAAAAAAACGAGCATGTTGTAAGTAATGCAAGTTGTACAACAAACTGCCTTGCTCCACTAGTTAAAGTGCTAGACGAAAACTGTACTATTATTGGCGGTCAAATGACAACGGTACATAGTGTTACAGGTGATCAAAATACAATTGACAAAAAGCATAAAGACCCTTATAGAGCTAGAGCTGGCGGCGTTAATATTATTCCTACTAGTACAGGAGCCGCTAATGCACTTAAAGATGTATACCCTAAGATGACTGGAAAAATTAAAGGAAGTAGTATTCGGGTACCAACACCAAACGTAAGTTGTATAGATTTAACTGTACAAGTAGAACGTGAAGTTAACGAAGACCTGATTAATGCGATTGTAAAAGAAAGCACTACGTCAGAAATGAATGGTATTATAGGATACGAGCCATTGCCATTAGTAAGTAGTGACTTTAACACTACAAAAGAAAGTTGTATCTTTGCACCAGATCAAACAAGAGTGGTTGGCGATCACCTAGTGCGTGTGTTAGCATGGTATGATAACGAATGGGCATTTAGTTGTAGGATGGCTGACGTAGCTGCATACATGTGTAAAATCTAAGGAGAATATATTGACACAGCAAACTAAACGTGTTAAACTAAGTGATATGTTAGATGATAACAGTCCTTACATGAACGAGCTAGTAATTAAATTTCAACAACAGTACGGAGAAGAACTTGAAAGAATTATGGGTAGAGAAGTACCGTCCAAAGACAGTTGACGGTTATGTGTTTCGTGATGATGCACAACGTAACCAGGTAGCTACTTGGATTAAAGACAAAAGTATTCCGCATCTGTTGTTCAGTGGTAATGCAGGAATTGGTAAGACAACACTTGCTAAACTATTGTTCAACGAACTTGATCTTGAACCACTAGACATTCTAGAGATTAATGCTAGTCGTACAAACAGCGTAGACGATGTACGTGATAAAATTATATCATTTGTACAAATGATTCCGTTTGGTGACTTTAAAGTTGTATTACTTGATGAGGCTGACTATTTGTCGCCAAATGCACAGGCAGCATTACGTGGCGTAATGGAAGAGTATCATACAACAGCAAGATTTATTTTAACGTGTAATTATCCAAATAGAATTATTCCAGCGATACATAGTCGCTGTCAAGGATTTCACATTGCTAAAATAGATCAAACAGAGTTTACAGCAAGAGTTGCAGAGATACTTATTACAGAAGGTGTTACTCCAGACTTAGATACACTTGACACATATGTCAAAGCAACCTATCCAGACTTGCGAAAGTGTATAAATATGGTGCAGATGAACAGCACTGATGGTAAATTAGTATCTCCTCAACAAGGTGATAGCGGCGAAGCTGACTGGAAACTTGATATGGTAGAGCTGTTTAAAGCACGTAAGATTGCAGAAGCACGTAAGCTATTATGTGGATCTGTTCGTGCAGAAGAGATGGAAGAGATCTATCGCTGGTTATATGATAATATAGAACTATTTGGCGACAACGATCAACAAGATAAGGCAGTATTAATTATTAAACAAGGACTAGTTGATCATACATTGGTTGTAGATCCTGAAATTAATCTTGCCGCAACATTAATAAAACTAGGAGCAATCTGATTACTTACAATATTCTATTAGTAGCACTGGAGGCAGAACTACCATATAAAATAGCACCTAAAAACTATAAAACATTTTACACAGGCGTAGGTAAAGTAAATGCAGCATTTGTCGCAACTAAAGCAATTATGGAAGCACATGCACTAGGCTTCCACCCAGTAGTGTATAATTACGGCACAGTTGGCTCTTGTAACAAAGACCTTCAAGGATTAGGCAGAGTTACTCGAGTTATACAACGTGACATGAATGCCGAGCCGCAAGCACCAAGAGGTGTCACTCCGTTTGAAGCAGGATTATCCTGCTTAGACTTCTCCCTAGAAAATAGATGGAAAGGGTGGACACTAGGAACCGGAGATCAGTTTGTACACGAGTTAGAACCGTGGCTAGTACAAAACCAAGTTGACATAGTTGATATGGAAGCATATTCTATTGCTCATGTATGTAAGCAAATGAACGTACAGTTTCATTGTTATAAGTACATTACGGACTATGTCGGCACACCTCACCAAGCAGATACATGGGAGAAAAATGTAGCCAACGGCGCCGCTGGTATTTTGGAATTGTTGTGAAATGACATATGTAGTAAATGATCAATGCATACTTTGTAAGCATATGGACTGCGTTGAAGTATGTCCAGTAGATTGTTTTTACGAAGGTGAAAACATGTTAGTAATCAATCCGCAAGAATGCATCGACTGTGGTGTATGCGAGCCTGAATGTCCAGCAGACGCAATTTTACCGGATACAGCGCCAGGAATGGCAGAATGGGTTCCGTTCAATCAAAAGTATTCAGACTTATGGCCAAACATTACCGAAATGCGGCCTGAAGACACACCAGCAGATGCAGAAGAGCATCACGGTGAACCAAATAAGATAGAACACTTTAGTGAACTGCCCGGAAAGGGAGACTAATGTTAAGCAAACAATGTAGACTACATTTAAAAGAAACAGGCATGTCAGGACCACAACATATGGTTCATGCATTAAAGATTGCAATTAGGTTGCAAAAATGTGTATTTGTTGTTATAATACACAGTATAGCACCACGTTACTTTAGAACAACAGCAACAGATATAATGCGAGAAATATTAAATGAGCAACCTAAAGTTAAGAAATGATATAGTACGAATTAGTGTACTAGAAGAAGAAGTTGAATATTACAAAACACTTTTAAAACCACACGACACAGGACACATACATACTGCTATTGGCTTTATTAAAAGACGAATAGAAGAACTTAGAGGAGATAACACGTGGCCGTTAGATTAGTAGCATATACTAAAGCAACACCGGAATTTGAAGCAGAAGGATTAACTGACTTACAAGAACTTATTGCATTTTGTGCAAAAGTAAGTAACCCTGCGGCGCAGATTAATAAAGAAACTAGCGAACGTTTAATTAAATATCTTATTAAACATCAACACTGGTCGCCATTAGAGATGGTTAATGCAACATTAGAAATTGAAACAACACGTGATATTGCACATCAAATTGTGCGGCATCGTAGTTTTGCTTTTCAAGAGTTTAGTCAACGTTATGCTAATCCAAAAGAAATGGACGAAGTATTTGTTACTAGCGAAGCACGTTTGCAGGATACTAAAAATAGACAGAATAGTATTGACCTTGATCTTGGTCAAGAAGGCATGTCTGAGCTTATGGTTAAATGGGAAGAACTACAGCAAGATGTAATTTTTACAGCTGGTCGTGCATATGACTGGGCTATTGAAAATGGTATTGCTAAAGAAGTAGCACGTAAAGTATTACCAGAAGGACTTACAAAGACACGTCTATATATGAACGGAACAATACGTAGCTGGGTTCACTATATCGAGTTACGGAGTGCAAATGGTACGCAAAAAGAACACATGGACATCGCTGTCGAGTGTGCAAAAGTCATCACAGAAATATTTCCTATTACTAATGGCTTATCCAAACTATAATAGGCGGTTCACGCATGATGTAGTTTTAGAGAATGATGGCATTTTTGACACAACATTAGCTTGGACAGAAAAAAACTGCAAGTATAGTTGGGCATGGGGACACAATGACGGAAAAGGCTATTTTAGTTTTTCGTGCCCGAAAGAAGCATTAGTATTTCGTATACAATGGGTTGACTATTATGCTAGGTTATAATAAAGGACAGGGAGACTGGTTGACTAATGGGCGAGGTTGGCGCCATGGGCGTATACAACTAAAAGAGAAGTTTGCATTCCTCCCAAAGCGTACTACTTCTGGGAGGATACTATGGCTTAAAAAGTATTATCAACGTATAGAGTTTTGGGATTGGCCTCCATCCAAAGTTAAGTGTAAAACAAATCTTACACTTAACGAAGGACTATTATACCATATCTCCGTAAATTTCTAATACTTCCTTAACTGCGTCATGTCTTTCAATATCTCCTTGCTTAAAGTTACATACGTCGAGATGTACTGTATCTTTTTGTAGCAAGTGATTAGTGAAGTCTATTAAACCGTTATCCTTTAGTCTATCTGCTTGTGCAAGATCTCCCGTGACTACCATTTTACTATTTGTTCCTATACGTGTAAGTAACATTTTCATTTGGTTAGGTGTTGCATTTTGCATTTCGTCAGCAAGAATATATGCATCTTTAAAAGTTCGGCCACGCATATAAGCTAATGGAGATATTTCAATTACGCCTTCTTTGATCATACCTTCAATTTCTCCAGCGTAGAAATATTCTCTAAACACATCAAATATAGGACGAGTCCATGGTGCCATTTTTTCCTCTAACGTACCTGGTAGAAATCCTAAATCTTCATCTGCACTTACTGCCGGTCTTGTAACAATTATCTTATCTACGTCACCAGATAGAAAACTTTTAACAGCGGCTTGGCAGGCTAGTAGTGTTTTGCCTGTACCGGCAGGGCCGATTCCGAATACGATGCTTTTTGTTTTATCTAGCAAGGATAGCAAATACGTTTCTTGATTTCTATTTCTAGGAATGATTTCGATTTGTCTATTCTTTTTAGGAAGAAAGTTGTTTAGTTTAACAACATTAGTATTGTTGCTGTTGTGAGCTTGCCTTTTGGCTTTAGCTTTTGCACCCATTAATTATCTCCTTGTAATGGAATTTGCAGGGAAGCAGGTCCCCCTGCAAATGTATTTACTCGAAAAGAGGCCGAGTAATATGCGTGTTGAACTTCGAGTAGACAAAAAGATACAAGAGATAAATATAACAAAGCAAGGACACTATCATGGCTATACTAGACACATTAGATGTTATTAAAAATTTACAAAATATACACGAAAATGACAAGTCATTTGTTATATTAAAAGATTTCGAAAGAGTTATCGATAACTTAGGCATTTATGTTTATAAGAACTGGGAAGATGGCGAATTAGTTGCTGGTCCTAAAATTGAAAGACATTGGGTATCATGTTCCTTTATGTGGCCAAAGAAAGCAATGCCAGATCCTGCTGCTGGTAGTATCTTAAAAGATTACAACTGTGAGGTTAAGTTTGAAAAAACAAGTATAATTAAAGCTAGACAAATTAAGAAACCAGGAGATATTCGCCCAGGTACTAAAAAAGGCAAACTAGATAGACTGCCGGTATGGGTTGTACATATTTCTATACCAAAGAGCTTAATTGTTGACGTTTATAGCGGCGATGCTGATCTATATAGCCCAGAAGACAACGAGTCAAACGAAATGAATATAATGCCAAATGCACAACCAGTACAAGCAGCACCGGATATGGGTATGGATCCAGCAGCACCAGTACCAGGAGTAGTATAATGGGATTAAGAAACGGAGATCTTAGAGATCTTGTAAATAATGTTTGTGAGATTGATAACTACAAGAGTAAAATGGGAGACGATGAAGATATTGTCGTACTAAGCTTTAGTGTATCGGATATTAATGCTGCTGGAGATTTAGTAGAATTTATTGAAAGAGGATTTGACTTTGTGTTAGATGCTGATTCTACAGCAAGTGAATTAGATAACGGATCATACAAAGTTTTTGTAGAAATGGAACGAGGTAAAGGTGTTAGCCAGAATATTGTTGACATGATTTACGGTGTGGGCGAACTTGCTGACTTAAAAGAGTTCAAATTTAGATACCACAAAAATTTCCGTAGCTACGATTTAAATTTAGATAACCTACAAGAGATGCTTCCAATTGATCCTACTGGTTATACACTAGCAGTGACAGAATCACTTAGTGCAGAAGTTTTCTTTAATAAAACACCATTTGAAACAATAGAATTTGTAGGCGAATCTATACTACTTAAAAAAGTATATTCAGATCCAATAGGATTTCAAATAAAAGACTTCATTGAAAATGCTTCAGTAAACGAAAGCATTACAGAAAAAATTAATGTTAACGACTACCCCGAGCTAATATTTTTAACTAAATACCTCGGAGACTATAATATCACTAAGTTTGGTGATTATACATTAACGTTGGAAAATAATGGACACACTCTTGTCGCAGAGCGTCTTTAAAGGACGCTACTGTCAAAATTGCGGAAACCCAAGTCACTGCGGTGGCCCTTTTTATAAAGACCTCCAACAATACGATGTTCCACCAAAAACTACAAGAATTTGCGACCATTGCAGGTGTGGTACCTGTACTAATACAGAGGAAAATTAAATGGGAAAAGAGCACTTTAAATTTAAATTCGAAGAGTGGATGGCCGAAGAGCTAATTCATAGAGACGATTGGAAAGATTGGTATACAGCAATTTGTGAAATACTTCCATTATGGGAAGTAGATACCGAAGAGCGAGTAGCAATGTTTATTGCACAATGTGGACACGAATCCGGTGGGTTTAGAACACTAAGTGAAAACTTAAACTATAGTGCTAAAGCACTTAATACAATCTTTCCAAAGTACTTTAGACGTGCAAACAGAGATGCAAACCCTTACCATCGTAAGCCAGAAGCAATCGCTAATGTTATATATGCTGGCCGCATGGATAATGGCGATACTGACAGCGGCGACGGCTGGCGTTTTAGAGGTGGCGGCATACTACAGCTAACTGGTAGGTATAACTATACTAAGTTTGCAAAAGAAATGGATATGTCCCCAGAAGAAGCAGTGGACTATGTTCGTACTAAAAAAGGCGCACTAGACTCTGCATGTTGGTTCTGGGATACAAACGGCTTAAACAGGTATTGTGATAACATGGACATTGTAGGAGCAACAAAGCGTATTAACGGTGGCACTATTGGATTAGATGATCGTAAGAAACATTACCTACATGCAATGGATGTACTTGGTGGTGACTTTGAAGAGCCAGAAACAGATTACAATCAAACTATACGTCAAGGTTCAAGAGGACCACTAGTAGCAGAAGTACAAGAAAAACTAGATATTTCACCTGCTGATGGTATCTTTGGTCCAGGTACTGCACGAACTGTTAAAAAATGGCAGAATGCAAATGGCCTTACTGCGGATGGTATTGTAGGTCCTAAAACAATAAAAAAGTTACTAGGATAGGCAAGATGGGTGCTAAGTTAGCAATAGTAATGTTTATGTTAATGCTAGGTTTTGGCGGAATAGGTTATTGGTATTACAATGACACACAAGAACGCTTGGCTATCCTAACATCAAACAATGCAAAACTTGACACTGCCGTTACACTACAAAAAGAAACAATAGGTTCACTGGAAGAAGATTATGCAAAAGCTTCCAGTGAACTTGCTGATATAAATGTAAAATACACTTCAATACGTAGACAAAATCAACAGCTATCTGAAAAATTAGAAAAAATTGATTTGACAGCCGCTGCATTAGTTAATCCAGATGGCATAGAACGTGCAGTAAATTCTGGTACTAAAAATGTTGGAAGATGCTTTGAGCTACTTAGTGGCGCAGATCTATCAACAAAGGAAATGGAGGCAAAGAATGGGATTAGCTTTAATAAAGAGTGTCCTTGGCTTTATGATCGTTATAAGTCTAACGGCTTGCTCAGCAAAACCAGTACCGATTGAAATCTCAACAGCACCGGTGGAAAAACCCACATTAACATTACCTCCTGTTGACGAATTAAATATGCGTAAAGTAGAGTGGATTGTTATTAACCAACAGAACATAGATAAAGTAATAGCCGATTTAGAAAAAAGTGGAGCAGCGTTTGCTATTTACGGACTTACAGGCGATGGCTACGGTAGCTTAGGATTAAACCTTAGCGATATACGAGCATTGGTACAACAACAGCAAGCAATTATTGCTGCATACGAAGGCTATTATGACAAAGCCGAGGACACAATGGATAAGGCTGTTATCGTCGAATAAATATTAGATGAAGAAACTAATATTAGTAGCATTGATGATTTTTATACCATCATGCAAGACCAATTTTGATAATCCTACTACAACTGCTCAAAATTTTATTGGGCTAAATGAACACCAAAATAGAACTGTTCTTAAACATCTTGTTGGAGTAGATCCAGTAAGAGTAGAATGGTGTGCAGCATTTGTAAATGCTATTCTACAGATATCAGATATTCCTAACTTATACGATATACAAACTGTTAATCCTTTAGCAGCACGAAACTTCTTAGAATGGGGAGAAGCTATAAAACCTGAGGATATTCAACTAGGTGATATAGTAATATTCCCAAGAGGTGATAACAACTGGCAAGGTCACGTAGGATTTTTTGTAGAAGAACAAGAAGGGCGTTGGGTAATACTAGGAGGTAACCAAGCTAATAGTGTGCGTTACGATTTTTACAAGCCCAGCAGGGCATTAGGAATTCGCCGCTGGATTAAATAAATACATATATAATAATGAGGGAATATTATGTGGGAAATGATTGAACAAATGGCGAGCAACCGTCTGTGGATTTATACAGCATTAGCTGGATCAATATTTGGTGCAGGATTTTTATTCTGGTTCAAAGATACTAAGATAGCAACGTGGGCAGTACAAAAGTTTGATGCCACATTAGAATACTAGCAATACGTTGGGGTTGGACATGGTTGCAAAATGATCCAAATGCGTGGCGTGTAAAATATCCTAAGATAACATCTAAAATAGATGAGCTAGAAACACGTCTTAATAAACTAGAGGGAAAGAAAAATGCCAAGAAAAAAG
>TARA_R110002074_G_scaffold4976_11_pt1 | contig 15321 bp, 21 predicted proteins | sample TARA_R110002074 | Tara Oceans TARA_R110002074 (sample SAMEA4397215) | marine metagenome | biome: Polar Biome; feature: [MIX] marine epipelagic wind mixed layer (ENVO:01000061); material: water (ENVO:00002006), including particulate matter (ENVO:01000060) such as... | depth 10-100 m
TACATTTCCACCTCTAGTAATACCGACAATGTAGTCTGGCTTATAACTACTAGTGTACATGTCAGTTACGATTTCTGTACACATACGCTCTACGTCTTGCCAGCTATAATAATGTTTCTTAATCATCTTGAATTAGCATCCTCTAATATAGTTTTTCTACCTTCTTTACCGATTTGCGTGTCAAGAATATTTTTACATCTTTCTAGCATAGCACATGCCAGCATCATTACATCTTCTTTATCATCGCACATCATGATCTGTTGATCAATGGGTTTCATTAGTTCTATCATTCTATCTGTTACATTGCTCATTCGACCTCCATCATCTTTCTAGCTATTTGTAAGCCTTTGTATAGTTCCATATATGAGTTATATGCATCCTTTAGTTCAGGATACTTTTCTTCTAACTTCATGTCTCTCGGTAATAATAACACATAATCCCTTAGTTCGTCAAGCTCTTTTAATACATCTCTTCCTTGTACAATTAAATCAGTTGATATCTCAACTTTATCATCGTTACTAGCAATGTGTCCTCTAGTGTTAGTCATTAAAACAAACTTGCAGGTAATATAATAGTTTGATCTCTTTCTGGTCCAGTTGATATCATAACTACTTTTGTTTTTGTTAGTTCTTGTATACGGTTTATATAGTATATTGCTTCTTGTGGCATATCTTTTAGTTGTGTTATGCCCACAGTACTTGAGCACCATCCTGGCACTTCTTCATATACAGGAATACCATCATGCATGTCATAGCATATTTTAATACTTTTAAGCTCGTCTAACACATCTATCTTTGTTAGTGCTATTCCTGTGACGCCATTTATCATACAAGTTTTACGAACCTGCACTGCATCAAACCAACCACAACGTCTAGCTCTGCCTGTTACTGTTCCTTTTTCTTTGCCTACACTTGCTATGTGTTCACCGATACTATCAAACAGTTCTGTTGTCATAGGCCCTTCGCCTACTCTAGTTGTGTATGCTTTTGTTATACCAATTACATTTGGTATCTTATTGTGTGGTACTCCTGAGCCTATACTAGCCATACCTGCTAGTGTATTTGAACTTGTTACATAAGGATAAGTGCCAAAGTCTACGTCTAACATTGAACCTTGTGCGCCTTCAAATACAATATGTGCGCCAGCATCAGTTTGTGCATTCAACCATTCAGCTACAGGGCCAACATATTGTAGTATATGTTCTTTGATATGTACTAGCTGGTTAAACAACTGTTGTTGGTCAAAGTCATGATACTCTGCGGCTATTGCTAGTCTATGTTTGAGTAGTTCATCATCTCTGAGATCGCCTACTTTAATTGAGCGTCTGCCGACTTTGTCTTCATACGCAGGGCCAATGCCTCTACCAGTGGTGCCAATCTTTTTGTCAGTTGCTTGTTCTCTTGATTGATCTAATGCTTTATGATAAGGTAAAATTAGTGGAGTATTTTCTGCAATCATTAATCTAGTAGGATCAATGTTTACACCTTGTGATTGTACTAGTTCAATCTCTTCTAATAGCTTCCAAGGATCTAGTACAACACCATTTCCGATAACTGTAACTTTATCTTCTCTAACAATACCGCTGGGCAGTAAACTAAGTTTAAAAACTTTATCATCTATTACAAGTGTATGTCCTGCATTATGTCCGCCTTGGAAACGTACAATAACATCAGCTTGTTCTGCTAGTATATCAACTACTTTGCCCTTGCCCTCGTCGCCCCATTGAGTTCCTATTACTACTAAGTTTCCCATGTTTTGTACCTATGTGCTTTGAAACAACTGTTTTGTGCTCCTGTAATAAATTCGTTTAGTGGTGCAGGATATTCTTCAAACCATGGGATAACATATTCCCATACTGTTTCACCTTCTGGTGTAACTTCAAACAATCTACCAAAGGCACTTTCACAAATAAATGTGTTGCCATTCCATAAACGTTGTACACTGCCCATATAAGGACTAAAGAAACTAGGAGGCATATCATCCACATAACTCCATATTTGTTCTTTAGTTGCTAAATCAAATTCTACAATCCTACTGTGATGTACACCGGGTGGACGAATGTTCCCATTACAAAATGCAATCATTGTACCGGCTGTGGTAACAACAGGACAATGTTGTTGTGCTACATCGGGCCACTGCTTTTTCCATACAACTTCTTTTGTAGCTCTGTCTACTCCAATAATGCCACTTGTGTTACGCAAACTCAAATAGATAGTATGACCAGATAGACATACTCCGTTAATCATGGGCCAATGATTGTCGGGCATACCTTCGTGTACTGGAAACTCTTCTTCTGTAATATGTTCCCATGCACACCATTCCCATACAACATCACCGTTACGGTCTACCATACGCACAATGTCACTGAATCGTCCGTCTTTATATTCAGCGGCGGCAACATATAACAATCCGCCATCTAGCCATTGTGCATCGTGGTGTGCATAAGGATCTTCATATTCCCAAACTATTTCACTATCTTTTGTAGCTTCCATAAAGTGACCACCATGCCAAATATCCCAAGGTGGATAAAGATCAACACTGGTGTTGTGACTTCCGTTATAACCCAAGTTACCATTACCTAGCAGTACTGCATCTCTACCTGGTCTAACAGGCATGTTCCATTCGTGTACTACTTCACCGCCATCATCAATAAGTGGTATACGTCCGCCTCCTGTTTGTGGTGCAAATAGTGTATACCCGCCTGCTGTTTTATTATCCCAATGGGTTAGACCTAACTTTCTACGAGCTATTGTTGTCACTTTTTTCCTCCAAATTTTTGTTTTTGCCAAACTTCATCATTAAATGTTCACCTGACGTTGTACCATCTACTTCTACTTCATAGTTGGGTGCATGAAAGTATACTACACTCATACGTCTTGATTCACTTCCCACAGGAGGGTTTGTAACTCTGTGTAGTGTGCTACGCCATTCTGGGTTCCAACGTGGCATTAGATCACCTAAGTTTACAATAAACGTATAAGGCAACGGCTTTACATCATGCCATTCATCATCTAGTCCCATTACTTGTAAGCCGCCGGGCTTGTCTTCTGTAAGCAATAGTGTAAGTGTTCCAAAGTCTGTGTGCATACCTGCTCTGATACCTTCAGGCGAGACATCTTGCTTTGGATAGTTGTGTGTGATTAGTGTACTAATTGGTTTATCGCTACGCAATGGACAATGCATTAAGTCAAGTATACGTTGTGATAAGTCAACACACATTTTGTCGTAATCCCTATACACTCTTTCAAACTCTTCATTAGGATAAATGTTTGGAGCAAAGTGTCCTTGGGCACCTTGTGTTTCATAGTACGGATCACCTGGTACTGCTTCTTGTCCTGTTGTGAAACTTTCTTTCTCATCAGGTTTAGCATCTTCGATGCCAAGTGTTTTAGCAAGTGCTTTGGCTCTTACTGCATAGTATCCTCTACCAATACTTGCTTTGTCGAATGTATCTTTATATTCTTGTGGTTGGTCAAAAAAGTCTTTACTAACACTAAACATGTCGTCAATAAGTTCATTGCTTATGCCATGTCCACTTACAACAATAAAGCCCCATTTCTTACAAGCTTCGTCTATCTCTTTATGTACAACATCAGGATCTCTGCTGATGTCAATTACTGGTACTCCGTCCATTTAACTTCCTTTCATTTCGGATTCATGCCATTTACGCATCAACAACCAACCGATGGTCTGTATTGTCATAAAAAATGCAAAGCCTAAGCCTGTCGCTGTTAATATAAGCGCCATAACTAATGCTGTTTCTAAGTTTGATTGTGCATAGATAATTTGTATTCCTAGTCCGCCTTCTTCGCTACCACTGCCAATAATGAACTCGCCTACAATAGCACCAATAACGCTAAGTCCTGCACTAATTTTTAGACCAGCAAAAATATTTGGTATTGCGGCAGGAAACCTAAGTTTATAAAATGTACTAAATTTGTTTGTTTTGTGATAGTTAAACATCTCAACTAGTGTTGTGTTTGTACTTTTTAGTCCTAGCAGTGTATTGTTTATGATAGGAAATAGTGCAATAATAACACTTATAATGATTATACTTTTAATCTCAAATCCAAACCACAATACAATTAGTGGTGCGACAGCAACAATAGGCACTGTCTGTAGTAGTATTGCATATGGATATAAACTGCGTTCTAGTATTTTACTTAGGCTCATTACAGTTGCTACACTAATACCTAACAGTGCCGCAATAATATATCCTGAAAAAGCCGCTGTAAATGTTTGTGCTAGTCCGATCATAATAATGTCGAAGTCTGCAATAAATTGTTTTGCTACGGTCCAAGGTGTAGGTAATAAAAATGCCATGTCATACATTAATGCACCTATGTGCCAACTGCCTAAAAATAGTACAAGTATTAGTACAGGTGGTAATATCTTTTTTATCTCCATGTTCTTAACTTTCCTGATATATCATTTACCAGTTTTGTAAACTGTGGTTTTGTTCTAATGTCTGGTGTTCGTTTTTTAAATGGTATATCTACAATGTCTGTAATTTTACCTGGACGTGGACTCATGACGACAACTCTATTACTTAGATAAACTGCCTCCGCTATGTTGTGTGTTACAAGTATAGCAGTGAACTTGTCTCTAGTCCACATGTTGTGTAATTCTTCTTGCAGTACTTCTCTTGTTAATTCGTCTACTGCACTCAGTGGCTCATCTAGCAATATGTATTGTGGATCCAATACTAAACTTCTTGCTAGGCTTAATCGCATCTTCATACCGCCACTTAGTTGATGCGGATAACTGTTTTCAAATCCCGTTAGACCAACTTGCTCTAATGCTTTACGGGCTTTGTCTTTTTTATTGTTAGTGCCATCTAGTTCCATTAACAGTTCTACATTGCGTTGTACTGTACGCCAAGGTAACAATGCACTATCTTGGAATACAAATGCACCTTTACTAGGTTTGGTAACACTTCCGTCTGTTTCAACTAGATCAGCAATCACACGAAGTAGTGTAGACTTGCCACAGCCTGAAGGTCCAACAATACTGATGAACTCGCCTGTGGCAATATCTAAGTTTACTTCTGCTAGTGCTTGAACTTCGTCAAAGTGTTTACTTACTTTGGAAATTGCAATCACAGTATCTACCTCCTACTCGCAGTTGCCCATAAAGGATAGATTGAAACTAGTCGATGGATCGAAATCACTAGGTACAACATCAACTTCTTTTAGTTGTCCTGCTAGTTCTTCCCAACGGGCAGTTTTCATGCAACCTAGTTTACTATAGTCTTTAGGAAGAAATTCATCTTTCATAAGTCCAATAGCATTCATGTGGATTGCTGGTGTAACTTTTTTACTCTTGCCTAAGATCAAATCCATAGTTGGTTTTGGATCGTTCAGCGATTTAACAAAAGCCGCTCTAAGTCTATCTACAACTTCTTGTACTAGTTCTGGGTTTTCGTCAATCATTTTTTGTGTAGTAAACAGTGTGCTATATGGTTTATAGCCCAAGTCTGACACTTTAATTTGTTCGTTTGCAATACCTTTATCTTCAAGTCTTGCTGGAAGAAAGATTGAATATCCCTGTTGGAACATTTCAGGTGATCTGCCAAATAGAGCCAAGTCGCCTTTTAGTGGGAATTCGTCAGCACTTACGCCGTACTCTTTCTTAATCCATTTCCAATATGTAATGCCAGGAACAACTGCAAAACGTCTGCCGTCTAAATCCTGTACAGTTTTAATACCTTGATCTGGATGGAATACTAATGTATAAGGAACATGATCCAAGTTAGCAAATACTGCTACCAGTCCTGCACCTTTTGAGTTAGCCATCATTACTGAATCTGAACCATTAAGTCCAAACTCAACTTGTCCTGCGGCTACTAGATTTGCTGTTTTAACACCAGGTCCACCTGCCTTAATATTAATTTTCAAATCGTGATTATCGTTATCCAGCATAGCTTGCCAAAAAACGCTTTGGTTACCTTGTGGGAACCAATCCATTAGTAGTGTAACTTCTTTTGCAGAAGCCGATGTAGCAAATACCATTGCTACCATTGCGAGTAAAAATCGTTTCATTTTAAGTCCTTCTTAGTTAGTAGTGGGTGTTCTTTAACTAAATGCTTCACCCTAATTGAAAAAGCGCCTAGTGGCGCCTCTTCTGTTTATGTTTATGTTTGTGCAAACTCTTGTTGCATTCTTACATTATCAATAAACTCTTTCCTCACGTCAGGTTCTTCTTTAAAAGCACCTCGCAACACAGTAGTTTGTGTTAAACTGCTATGTGCTTGAATGCCTCTGTTTTCACAACAACCATGTGTTGCCTGAACATAGACACCAACGTGATCAGTTCCAGTGATCTCTTGTATCTTGTTTGCAATCATTACATTAAGTTCTTCTTGTAATGTTCCACGTCTTGCACACCACTGTGCAATTCGTGTGTACTTGCTCAGTCCTAATAGTTTAGGTCCTGCAATAATACCAATGTATGCTACACCTTTTACTGTTTGGTGATGGTGCGAACATAAACTTGTAAGTTCACTACGCACAACCAACATACCTTCATAACCACCTTCAATGTAGTTAGGAAATGCACTAGGGTTAGGCATTGGATCATAACGACCAGACATAATTTCATTGATATACATCTTAGCCATTCGTCTTGCAGTATCCATACTGTTAGGATCAGTCTCAGTATCAATCACTAGACTTTGTAATACATTTTCAAAAGCCGGCATTGCTTCTTCGATGAGTAACTGCTTTTCGCCTTCTTCCATGTAATCACTAATGTTGTCGTTCGCCCATGCTCTCGCACCAGCGGACAGAACACGCTCTTTAATTTTTTGGGAAATTTTCATTTATTGCTCCGAGTTATAGTGGTGTGTCACTTTATAGTCTTATACATTTCTGTACCACTAAAAAAATTAGCAGTAAGTTTTGCTGACTCTGTATTTAACTGATTGTGATAATTCTTATGATATAACATATAATTTTTTAACTTCTCAATCAGCTTGGACTTGTGCTTTGTGTAACTGTCAAAACTTTCAGTCCATTCACTAGGATACTTAAAATCATCATCATACATCTCTGTGTAACTCAAACGATCTGGCATCATAGGAATTGCTCCGACCAATGCACCTTCGTATGCACTGATGCCTAATGTTTCTTGCAAGTTTGCACTAAACACTATCTTAGCTTCCCCAAGTATATTATGATATTCTTCTTTTGTCAACTGTTGTTCTTGACAAACTATAAATTCATACTCGGGTAATTCTTTTTGTAAATCTTTAAATATGTCCAACTGCTTTTCTGGTGCTAGTCTATGTGGGAAAACAATGGTATCCTTCTTGTCCATATTTTTGTATGGTGCAAGTGTATCACTCATATACTCCATGGGCCAACCTGTAATAACAATATTTTCGTTGCTATCTTTAAGTGTCTCAGCCGCTGTCAGACCAAATATGCCTCTAGCCTTTAACAAGTTTTCTGCAAACATATTTAGATGAAACTCTGTTGCAAAGTAATTGTGGTCGTAACACCAGAACATACTTTTCTCTGCATGTCTGACCCATGCCTTATCGCCAATTAACCGTCCAAGAAAATCTTGCGGATCATAACTACCTGCATGCCACATACCACCAATTCGAATGTTAACACCTAGTAATTCTGCCATATAACGCAATTGAATAACTGTAGGGTTCCAGGCATCAGTATAGAGAAAATAGTCACCGTCTTTAACAGTTCCATTACAAAACATTTCTCCAATCTGCTCTAACTGTTTACTTTTATAAATGTTAGTGCCACCAAAGTTGAGAAAGGCCCCAGGCGTTGTAGCCTGAGGCGTCTCGCCGCCACTAATAATAACAATGTCATCATTAGTCTTATCCTTTAGTTGCAAAGGTAGATGCGTTTTCCACTGTGCAGTATAACGAGTGTCTACTGCTTCTAAGTCAACAATATATGTTGTCATGCAACAGCCTTCTGTTGTACCCATGGGCTTTGAAAAATACCTACATGGATCTTCAATTTTTTAGGACTACGATCTGCACTAATTTTAATGGCAACATCGTAAGTAATAGCAGTGTCACGTATACTGCTAACAATATTGTGCTCAGTGATCTTACCTTGTTTTTGTAAGTCCCTAAGATAGGAGTTAAAAAGTTTAAAAACGACTTTCTCGCTTTCGGTTTTATTCTCTAGGATACCATCCCAGGGATCGATAATTTTTATCAAGTCATACTTGATATCATTGATACTGATGCGGTTCTGTCGCATGTTATACCTCGTATTCAATTGTTGCACCGTTTTCTCCATCTTCGCTTACTGTAATTGTCATTCTGCGATTTGGATATTTCTTGTTAATTGTTTCTGATAGTTCGTCGCAGATCATCTCACACGACTTATAATCTAAAACCAGCACTCCGCCAGTTTCATTCGCACTGTAAAGTTTTTCGAGCCAACGTTTAAATTGTATAAACTCGATGTCTCTATCGTCGTGGAACACCTCAATGCACACCCGGAAGTGAAATATATGCCTATGAGGATGACCAAGAAACGAAACGTCATATTCATCTCCAGTTGCCAGGTTAGGATCTTCTAATGCGGCTGGGTATTTATGTATGCCTTCTCTAGCAAACGTAACCCATATCATAGACTTACCTTTATTCAATTTTTCATCCTCTTCTCTGTGACGCCTAAGCATGTATTCGTAATAGCGTTCGTTGGGATATTCATTAGGTTCGCTTTTTTGTTGGGGTGGCAATTGGTCCTTCATCGGGTTCTTCCTCCGGATCAGTGATTTGTAAATTAGAAAGTTTCTTCTCTAACTTCTGCATAATCAGTAAAATTTCCCATAGCTTCCAATCCATGCTTTTAGCTAATTCGTGCATGTTGTTTCCAGAAGCTTCGGCAACCGTTTCTTCTGGTGTATCGTCAATGATTCTAATCTTCTTTACCATAATTAACTCCTTGTAGTTTGGTAATTTTATCCTTAAGTTTTAATTTTTGTACCTTAAGTTCTTTGAGCGTCTTTTCACTATTAGTAGTATTATATAGCCGTTTGATCTCTGTGTCAAGCGTTCTATGTTCTTGTTCCAATTTAATTAGTCTGTTTTGATTTACAATTTGGGGCATTTAATACTCTCTCCCTAAGATCACTTGTCGAAAATCTATGATCTCGTTTGTTAAAATGCAATTCTATTCCTCGTTTACGACATGTATCTTTTCCAGTAAAGTCTTTTTCTTTATATTCGTCACCTAGTATTCTTATATCGATATGATACATTTCTAATATGTCTCTGAGGTCTTGTTCTGTTTGATACGGAATAATCTCATCAACATAGCTTACTGCTCGAATCTGTGTATATCTTTCTACTAGTGTTTGTACAGGTGAATTCTTTTCGCCAGGTCTATCTATAGTTGGATCAGTTTGGAGACCAACTATCAAATAGTCGCAATGTTCTTTAGCGTCACGCAACATAGAAATATGTCCAGCATGTAGTAGGTCAAATGTACTACAAGTAAACCCAACAGTATTAGTCAATATTTTCATCGCCTTTATAATCCTTCCAGTCAGTATATACTGATCTGTCCTGGAGGTTGTGTAAACTGTGACACCATATTCCTGAATTAGTATCTCCCCAAGTGTTGTCATCCAGTTTAAGGGTTGCGTTATAATTAAATTGTCTAATGTATGGAAGTTTAACACTTATCATACTAATGTAGTTATCATATTCGTCGAGGCCCATTTCTAAAACTTCATGTGCATACTTAACATCGAAGTCTAATGTACACCAAAACTTCTTCTCTAGCAGTTCTCGAATCATATGCGTCCAAGCTACCCACTCTAGATCCTTCTCAGGTTTAAAACTTTGACTTGTACCAAAGTATAGATGCCTAACACCGTTAGCTAAAGCACGTTTAATAATTTCGTGTGTTTCATGTACACCCACAATGAACAGTGTTTTCTCTCCGTACATAGCAGTATGTTCTACTTCAGTACCAATAAAGAAGTCTGTCTTTTGTCGTGCTTGTGTATCTAATCCCATTTAATATAACCTCTACCATAATTACCTGGTCTACTTAATGCTTCCATAAATGCATTACGCCAATTGTTGTCTCTATTATAGCTGTGCGTCCACACATTGTCAAGTACTAAATCGCCTTGTTGTACCATGGATACTGCCCTACGCATACTAGTATGAAAACAAGGTGCTCTAGGACTTGGCATTTTAATAGTTGCACTTTTCCAAAGCCAATCGCTTAAATCAGTTTGCATAGGAACTTTCTTTTGCGAACATAGTATAATTAAAGGATTGTCGTTTACTTGTACATATGATATTTGATCAGTGTCTTTAAGATCAACTACAACGTCATATGAACCACTTGGTTCGGATACCAACTTATCTCCCCAAAACTCTTTATCAGCATATCCCCATACATCGATATCAAATGTATAAGATTCCATACACTGATAGAATACTTTTGCAAGAAACCCACTTCCAATAATTAACATGCGTGTACGGGCTTGCCGTTGTTGTTCTGTTAATTCGTTTTGACAAAATGTTTCAATGTTTACTGCACAAGCTACGGGCTCTATAATGTATTTTGGATCTGCGTTAGGTACTCTAACATATGTCAGTGGCTTACAATTATAGTAGTCTGCATAAGCAGGTTCGCCTCTAGTAGCCACATAATCTCCTACTTTGCAATCCCAATCTTGTACTCCTGCACCAAGTTCTACAACTTGTCCTAGTCCTTCATGTCCATGCATACTTTCTGGTAGTAAGGGAAATAGCCCTTTCATCATATCTATATCACTGCGACATACACCGGTCATTACTGCACGAACACGAATGTCATGGTTGCCTAGTGGTTCTAGTATATAGTTTGTCTCATAAAAAGTACCATTGCCTTGGGTACTTAATAGCCTTACAGATTGTCCAGTGTTTGGTGCATCCATAAATCCATCTCCGTTTGTAGTTGCCAAAACTCATTGTTATTTAGGTTCTCAACTGCGGTTTCAATCATTGTTTGATATGCTGATTCAGGACATAGTCCTAGTTCAAATATCTTTGTACGCTTACCACTCTGACTAGTATGTACTGCAATATCATTTGGTTCTAAACTGCGCCAGTTTGCTTCCAGCTGATAGTCACCGAAGTCAATATAACAGAAGTCGTCTACATCGTATACTCCGTCTGTTACTACATTTCCATAGTCACTATTACTAACTTGATCTAAACTCCAGCGTTGTTCTTTTTTAGCCCATTTAGGTTTACTATCTCGCCAGTCTGGTTCGAACATTTGATATAAGCTGAGTAAGTGTGGCATTAAGTCTCTACTAACACCACCAAATGCTTTTGCTTTTGTTGTAAACCAGCTACCTGGCTTGGGTATTCTATCAGTATTAATCCACCGTATTCTAGTAACACCGTTTTTTGGATTAGCTGCGGTGATCATTTCTTGTATGTTGTCTCTGTATTGATTATTCTTTGTCATCATAAACCTGGTGCCAGGATGTAGACTACATAGCTTTCGGTATGCCTCTGCTGATCCTACACCAGGCTTTTCGATAAACACAATATCACAGAAGTTGCCAGCTACAACTGACATTTCATAATGTAGATGATTAGGAATACAAATGTGGCAGGTATCCCAATGCGCCATACCACTTTCGTTTAGTGGAACATGATCATAGTCTGCATCAGGATCTGCAATATCTACAGTAGTAACTTGCCAGCCTATACTTTCATATATGCTTTTGTATACGTTGCCAAACCCTGTGCCAATTATTAGTGCTTTATGAGAAGAGTGCATTAAATTGACCCGAACTGTTAATTGTTTTCTTACCTACATGTCCGCGAGTTCCGATTACTCGCATCCATAGTTTACGATGGTTTTCGATAATTTGCAAGCTCTTTCCTTTGTCGCTTTCTGCAAATATTTCCATAATAACATCCTTTACTTCGGTTTTATCAAAGCTATTGTTTACTAACATACTTGGATATTCGCCAGCGTCAAATGCTTTGTTTGCTTCTTGTACACTTTTAATATGTTGCCATACATTGTGTCCCATCAGTAGTTGGTATCCAAAACTATCCCAACTTGTTTTAGTTTCATTACCCTGTCTACTTAGATCACCTGGAGCATACCAGCACAGTTCTTCTATTAGCATCTTATTAGTAATAGGACTACTAATAAAATCTGGATACATTTGTTTTGCTACATCGTCAAATAGTACACCACTGCCTTTATAGCTTTTATCATCTGGAGCAACATCCATCATGTAACTCCATTTGTCTCCTGTTAATCTCCAATTGGTATACATTTGACCATTTGCAGTACACAAGAAAGGACTAGCACAATCGAATGTAGCAGTAAAGTTTTTGTTATGATGCTTGCGTACTGCACGTTGTACGGCAGTGAGTACCAGAGCCCATTCTAATTTACTAGTACCAAGGAAGTGCATAACATCATGTACGCCTTCTTCTAGTAAACCATCGTGTCGAAGTTCAACTAGACGTTTTAGTGCTAGTTCAATATCGCACATGTTTTGCCCGCCCATGGCCCAGCCATTAAAATGAGCATCTGGATACTGCTTGGGATCACAGAACTTTTTCATCTGTGAATACCAATCATCCGCTTGTGCAAAGTTTTCACCCTGTAGTACATTTAAGAATTTACAATCACCACTACGATTTCTTATAAAGTATTCGTTGTTGAATGCAGTACCGTCCACAGCCGCTTGATAGCTATGAATATTACTTTTCTCTGCACCTTCAGGGCTACGATCTACCCAAGCCGGAATATCTAAAATCATTCCATAATCCATAAAAGCGTCCATCCATTTTAGGACACCGTCACGTTTCTTTTGTGCTTGTGGACAACCACTGCCTGCATTCCAATCGCCTTCCCATTTACCTTTACCAATTTGAAAGCCGCCACTGTCGCCTAACAACCAACTGTATTGTTTGTCACGTTCTCTGTATTGACTTTCTCTGTACATATCTTTAGTTAGATCTAAACTTGCATGTCCTGCACTGTGTAGACTCCACTTGTAATTAAAGATACCTTCTTTGGCAAGCCAGTTAAGACTTTCTACTCCATTACTTGGATTATTAGCAGTAAGATGAGCAGGAATACGATTGTGAGCAATATAAGGTGCGCCACTACCTTTCTTCTCTTCATCAAACGGTTCTAATCCCCGTCTTTGCCTACCCACAAACAATGCATAGAATGTACTTAGAGCAGGCAAGAACACTGCATAATCATCTTGCGTACTAGTCAGGTCTGTGTGTTCAAAATGATTCATTATTTGCTCTGTGCTGGTAGAATATAATCGTATGTTGCCATGCCACTATCTACTGTAATCATTGCCGCACCTTGGTCACTAAACTTCATAGTGATATCACCAGGCAAGTTAAGAATACTTTGCACTTGTGCTACGGGCCAACTCCAACCAGTTTTTAACTTATCTTCAACACCAGTTTCAAATACAAAGTTACCAGCATGTGTACTAGCATCACCAAAGAAAAACTTTAGATCAGTACCTTCAGTTTTAGCAACAAATACAACTTCGTCACTGTTAGCTTGGCTTTGCATTTTAAAACGTGCAATATTTGCACTGTTTGGTTGGATTTCAATATCCCACTGCACACCTTTAAACTTAACACTTTTAAGTTTTTCTTCAACAACTTCTCTACTCATAAAGCGATAGTCATTTTTAAAGTCTCCGTTTGCATTTTCAAAATGCAAACCAAACGGAACAGTTTCTCCATTGCGGTCTTGTGAGTTTACAGTAATGTTTGCATTTTCTTTATACTCGTCAATATTCAACAACACATTTAGTTTACTAAGGTTAGGCAAACCAAACGTTCCGTCTAAACCAGGAACTTGCTCTTTAAATTTTGCTTGCACGATTACTGTACGATCATCGTCCATAGCTTCTAAGTTAGTTGTACCTTCTTCGTTTACAATCTTAGCACTTTCAATAAAGCCAAGTCCGTGTGTGTGTTGTACGATATCTTTAAGATAGTCTCTCATTAGTTTTCCTTTTCTTTCTAAGTTTAATATTGTAACTGCCTTGTGTTCTCACATTGAGCCTATATTCTTGTACATTACTATTTAGGTCCAGCCACTGTTCTATCTCTTGTTTTATAGCGCCTTGTCCACAAATAATTTCACAATTTGTATAGTTTGTATAATAACATGATTCTAAAAACTTTGCAACCTTTTTCCATGCCTCATGTACATGATTACCGTGTAGGTCTAATGTCGGTCTGTACATTATTAATTCCAGTCAAATAAGCTATCAAATGTAGTCTTATCTTCAGCTTTGGCTAGATCCCAATTCATTACTCCTAGTAAGTTTTCAATCTTCTTTGTAATAATACCTGACTCCATTGTATCAGTATCAAACGGAAGTTCCTTATACCATTCTGGTAACCGAGTTTCGTCTGTTGGATAACCAATACTAGTAAAGCCCATTGGGTTAGCTTTTAGTTTACAAACAATAGTTTTCATACCGTCCATAATTTCCATACTGTACTTGTCGCTATTCATTCTACGCATTCTATTATAGTTGATAGCCGCTCTAACATGACCTGGCATATTTGATTTGCCTTTATATATTTCGTCACCTGTCTTTGTATCAATCATATATTCACTGTTATAGTAGTGTGTAAGTTTGTTCACACGTTTAGGTGTACCTTTAAGCCACCCCGGCATGTTTCTAAACTCACTGCGGAACGAAATAATACGTTCGATCATTGCATCTTCAGTTGCACCAGTTAGTGTGCTGTACAGTAGTTCGCTCAGAAAGTCTTGCATAAATGCAGGTGTATCACTTCGTTTGAGGTCCAGGCCCATTGCTTTTATCTTGCCCGGTTTATCATCCGTATCTTCTCTATGACCTTCATTGTCATACACCAATATAGCATAACGTTTTTTAGTTATGAATATACCACTAGTAGCACTAACTTCTCTAGCCGCTGCTATTATTTCACCTTGCTCTCTGTTGAGTACATTGTGTGCAGTTGCCATATAACCTGGAAATGTTTCATTCGCTTGTTCGCACACAGTTTCATAAAGTTCTGTAACTTTATCTTTGTCCCACGCAAACTCACCATTTTCTATTTGCTCTTTAAATACAGGATAAGCACTAAAGTATACACTATCAGTATCGCCATAGATAATACTATCACCTACATGATCATACTTGCCTGTAAACAATTCATTTACTTTGGCTCCCATGTGTCTAGCAATAGTCCTACCAGTTAGTGTTGTACTTTGTCCCATACGTGGATCATTAAACCTACTGCCAGGATTAAGTAACGCACCATACAAACTGTTCAAGTTA
>TARA_R110002074_G_scaffold42776_3_pt1 | contig 15316 bp, 17 predicted proteins | sample TARA_R110002074 | Tara Oceans TARA_R110002074 (sample SAMEA4397215) | marine metagenome | biome: Polar Biome; feature: [MIX] marine epipelagic wind mixed layer (ENVO:01000061); material: water (ENVO:00002006), including particulate matter (ENVO:01000060) such as... | depth 10-100 m
ACGTTCTCGCAAGAATCTGAGGAAATTCAAAAAAGAATTATCAAACAGTTAGGAGAGACTGGAGTTTCAAGTACTAGTAAAAAGGGAAGTAGAGTTGGAGACCAAGGTTTTGCGTTCCTATCTGCAGTGTCTGGATATGCAAGTACTAACTACAAGAAGATGAATATGAAAGCTATCATAAATTATATAGATTTTCTACTTAGTATGGATGATGAAATCACTGCAGTAACGCAATTTATAAAATCAGTATTCCCACTATGGAACAATGTAAAGAAATCAATGGCTAAAGCGTTGGATAAATATAAAGATGATTCATCTAAAACTGAGGAGTTAAAGGAAAAAGAACTAGCTTTACGTAAGGCGTGGGAAAAGCTTAGAACTAAATTAAAATCTAAGTGGAGTAATTCATTTAATAATGTATTTAACAATATAGATGAATGGAATTCACAAAAGAAAAAGGATAAATAAAAAAAAAGAATAGTATACATGTCATATTTAAAAAATTATCAAGGATTTATAAAGATATTGGAATCAGCCGGTGTTAGTTCAAGTATCATAGATGCACTAAAGGAGGCAGTTGCTAAATCGGTAGACATGGATTCAGCAATATCAGGAACTGAAGCTTTAAAGAATTGGTGTAAAGACAATATGGAAACTTTAAAGGATATGGTTACTTCTACCGAAGGTATAGAAGAAATAGTGTCAGCATTGGAGCCATGGTATAGTGCATATATACAAGATTTAGAACAAGAAGAAACGGGAACTAAATTTGCAGATGAAATGCGAGATGAAGATGACCCTAATCAAGAGGACAGCGGAGACGACTGGGATGGAGATGAGAGCTTGTTTGACATGTAAACATAAAGATGGAAGAAATAGCAATATTTAGTTGGACATTGGGATTAGTAGCTTTAGCGTACACTGTAATTAAAAAAAGAAAAGAGTAATGAAAAACAAGCATATTAAACTATACGAAGAAATTCAGTTGGAAGCATTGGGCCTAATGATATACGAAGCTTCAATTAAAAGATACAGCATATCTTTAAGGTTGAACGAACAGAAGGAATGGGATGACGACGAGCAAGATGAGATGACATCTGGCGAACGTAGAGCGTTTGAAAGAGGATTACAAGTAATGACTAAGCCACAAATGGCTGCTTTGTACCTATTAGCAAAAGGAAGATCTGAAGATCTTGGAGCAGACTACATGAAACTAATTGACGGAATAGAAGAATTTGGATATACTGACGAAACAGACGGATCGTTTAATATAACTATACCAGCACTTGCAGATGCTATTGGAATGGATTCAGATAGAACTTTAAGTTATACACAAAGAAAGTTTCAAAATATGATGGGTGGACTTGGTGAAACTGCATCTCAATCATTAAGCCCTAAATTAATAGAGGCATATGCTGCATTATCACAGAAGGATGATACAACAATAGCTGCGTTTGCCGCTGGTTGTATACAAGATGCAAGTAACACTACTAATAGAGACTCTGCAGATTCAAGACGTGAAGAAGCTAATGCTAAAGCAACTACTAGAACAAACGTGCTAAAGGAAAAGAAAGCTGCTATAACACGAGAGGTACATCACTTGGTAAAAGATTTTAAATCCGATGGTAGATTATCGATAGGTCAATATAGTAATATCATATGGGGTAAAACTCGTGATAAATATCCTGATATTAACATGAGCAGTATATATGAATTATATGTTAAGTATTTAGCCGATGCTAATTTACCACTTGCACTTCATATTAACAAGCCAAGAGTAGCATAATATATTAATATAGTATATGCTATATATTTAACAGTCATTACAGTTCTATAGTATACAAAACCTTCTTGTAAAATCAAGTCTTTGCTATTATTAAATATAATGTCATTCGGTAGTTTACCAGTTTCTTCATTTTCAAAACTTAAACATTGAATTATTAGTCTGGTTTTAAATTCTTGATTTACCATGAAATTAGAAGTTATCGCAAACATTAATAATGGCAATATGAAAAACGTATTGACTTGAGTTTCTAGAATAGCACAGATTATCATGAATAGTTTATGATGCAATATCATATTACGAGGAGTTTTAATTCTAAATAGACTCTCGCATTTATCATTGAAGTACACCGTTGATTCTATTATATTTTCCATATATTAATATACTAAAAAATTAGTTAAGTATCTTTTTCTAAATCAAAAATAGACCTGAGGATCTCTAATCTATCCTGTATAAGTTCAAGTTTATCTTGAGCATACTCTGATTGAAAATGAGGCTCGTCTAGTATTGAATATAAGTCTTTTAATGAGCTTTCATCTATTATAGAATTGATATAATCTGCAATACCTGTTTCACTTATATCTACATTATTGTTTTTTAAAAATTCCAATACTTTAAATCCTTCTTCACATATTCTACAATAATTTTCACTTAAAGAATTGGGTTCCACCGCACTGCTCCCGCACATTTTACATATATTATTATTATATTCCATTATATAATTATATATTCGAATATGATGTTTATAATATATTATTCGTAGTTTAAGAAGTTTATTAGTTCTACACGATTTAACCTATGTCTACTTTTATCCATTACATTTTCCAAGTAAACCCAATCGTATGGAGGATCTCCTCTGATTATGAATATAGTTATTTTATAACCAGTTATTGTTTTAAATATACCGTGTAAAACCTTTAACAATACGCCTTGTCCATATCCAGTTCTTTCGTTCAGATGTTTACTCTCTATTATTCTAATATGTTTCCTATCTCTATCATATGTTATAAGATCTATATTCATAACAGTCATTGTCCTTTTACAATTTTCAGCTATGAACTTATTTAGATCAGATCCGTAATATCTCTCCTCACTTCCCCTATCACTAGTATATTTCATTATTTATGAAGTTTAAATTATTAATCCTAACTGTCCTTAGGGCTTTCCTAAATGCAATCCTGATAGCTTCCTCGCTTACTTCTAAACCTAGCGCATATTTGATTTGTCTAAATGAATATTCTCTATGGTTATCGATCCCTAGTCTCATACAAACAACTTGTCTTTCGAAAGGTTTTAGTTTTTTCAGTAGTTTATCAATTATAACATTAGAATCTATCTCTGTTATATTACTATATGAATCTATATTGGAGCTTACATAGTCTATTGGTGAAACGATGTCTTCGTCACCGACGCTGCCCTTATCCAATGCGGTAACCATACCTCCGCTGTCTAGCAGTTTTTCTATATCCAGTAGAGTGCTACGAATAGGAACAGGTAACGTGTGCATAAAATCTTGCACTTCTACAGAAGTTGGCATTCTGCCATTGGCGTTTACATAGTCGGCTTGCATTTTACCTATATGACGTAGCGTTTGTATTTTATTAGAGGGAATCCGTATAGTCTTTGAATTACCAAGCGCTTCGTGAATTCTTCTTCTCATACTCCATATTGCATGCGATATAAATTTAAAACCTAAATCTGGTTCAAAAGTACGTGAAGCTTCTGATAAACCTAGGTTTGCTTCATTTATTAAATCATTTAAGTTTAGCAATTTACTAGCCCCTTGGTAAGCTTTAGCTACAGACACGGCGAATCTTAGATTAGATTCAACTAGCATAATTCTAGATTTTTCACAACCTCCTTTTGCTAATACGGCAAGCTCATACTCCTTTTCTGGTGTAATTGTTGGTATACCGCTTATATCTGATAGATATCTGCTGACATTGTCTGACCTATCAGTATAATTCTCTGTAGAAATCTTAAAACCTCTCATATTATATCAATTTAATATAATATACTAAATGTGCATGAATAAATAATAATATATTATGAAACACGTTTTACCATTTGAAGACACAATAAATGAAAATAGAGATGTTAAACTAAGTCAGTTTATATTAGCTAATCTAAATGACCTTAAGTCTAAGTTACATTATTATGATGGAAACTTTAAATTCTTAAAGTCTGTAAAAGCTCAATATAAAAGTAAAGGTTATTTAACTGAAACACAATGGCAAGCTGTATATAGATGTTTCTATAATTAAAAAATTTATAAGCATGAGATTTTTACAAAGCATAAATGAATATTTTAACCCTCCTACATTAGACACCGCTCCTGTTAAAAGGCGTAATGTTAACTCTTCACCAACTAACGTTTCTAATATACTCATGAAGATAGTTGACAGATATAATAAACTTATATCTAAAGAAAATACTTCGGAAAGCTTAGAAGATAACTTAGGTATATCTCAAGAATATTTAGATAGGTTAAAGTCCGAGTTTCCAGAAGCAGATATAAGCGGTGCACAGTCTGATTCTACAGATATTGTTAGAATACTTGCTGCTATTAGGGAATCTGAATCTCAGATGTCAGACTCTGAGAAAAAAGAAAAAGCTATGGAAATAGTAGACTCTATATTTTCAGGTAGGGGATTTGACATAAGTAAAATTAAATTTAATTTACATATAGTAAATGATGAAGATTTAATGGAGATAAAAAACAAGATAATCGGTAAAACTCCTGATGAATTTAAAGAGATTAAGGCTGAGATAAAGGACGAGAATCCTAAATTAGCAAAGGAAATAGATATACGATCTATTCAAAATGCTTTAACGCAAGGTTTTTCTTCAGCAGTCAAAGACGATTTTATCATGGGCGATTCTGAAATACAAGGAGTTAGCTTCGGTGAGTACTACGATATGATGAACAAAATGTTTAACATGTATTCTAAAATACCATCTGAACTTATACATCAAGTACTGACTAGTTCATCAGCTGTCGGTAAAGTAGAATTACAATGGAATGAAGATACTAATAAATATGAAATAGATGCTCATGGATATACTATATTAATACTTGTTCATGAAATGGTCAAGGGTATATATGAATTAATATCATTTAATAGAGATCCTAAACTTAGTGACGATGATGATAAGAAAATGATGGACATGTCAGGAACCCAATATATGGAAAGAGAAGGTCTACAATACGGTCCCGGTTTAGTAAATACCTTTAAAGATTTCTTTAAGAAAGTAGAAGATGGATTATTAGATAGTAGACAAATTGATAGTAGAAATCCATCGGTAATGGCAAATATACTAGCAAGACTATATAAATTAGAAGACGATTTATTCTTAAGAATATGTAAATCTATATTCACGGATGACGAATCAGTTGATAAGCCATATCACTTATTTGAAGAATATTACATGGACGCAATAGAAGGTAGAGGTTTTTCAAGAGGAAGTGATGATAGCGATGAACCCGATACGCCAGATTCTCCACAAGCCCCTTCGGATAGTGCAATAGGAGATCTATTACGAAACGCTGGAATATCATTAAATATGGATCCAACATATGAAAATTTAAAGTACGTATCTAATTTTGAGTTATTTTCATTATTGGAAGGATATAAAGAACAACTTGAAACTTACACACAACAGGGAGTAGATGTGTCTACCATAGCTACATATATTCAGAACTTTAAACAACTTACACAGGGAATATACGACAATGTGCCAGATGGAACATTTAATACTAAAGGAAAGGCTAATCGTAAAAAGGTTCCAAATGATAGATATAAAGCTTTAATGAATGCACCCATAATCAGTAATGTGGATCAAGATATAAATGATAGAATTAACATAGAGAAATATAAAGACTTCAGTACTTTAAAGGTACTTGTTGATTATGTTAGACGTAACCATATGACTAAGCCTGCAACTCACTTACAAGTCGGCGATATAAACCCTGCAATATTACAAATAAAGAAAATATTAAATCTAGAGGAATCTCCATATTACGATGATGCGCTGTCTACTAAAATAAAAGAATTTCAAAAGGAATTCATAGAGAAACATTCAAACGTTTCATCGGAAGATATAAACATGGCGATTGAACGATATAAAGAGGTTGGATTTAACAAACTGGAAGTTGGAGATAAGGTTGTTCTAGGAAGTAGCTTAAAATTTATCAGTGATACCACTGATATATTAAAGGACCTAGAAAAAAACCTGGGCGTAACTAGAGATACGTTTAGTAACTCTAGGGACAAGGATGAAAGAAAGGATTTAGCATTAGATATAAAAAGTCAGTCTTCTAAAATAGAAGATTTAGCTAGAGAATTAAAAGATATACGAAGTATTTTTTCAGGAGGTCTATCTAATCCTAGTGGTAAATTGGATATTCCTACATCTACTGCGTTTGCATATGACAAAGGGTTGACTAGATTAGAGGGAATAGGAAATTTAGGAACTTTAAAACCTTCAGGAGGGTCTATAGTTTATAAAAATAACGATGTTAGAATATACAGAAACGAAAGTAAGCGATTTTGCATAGATACACGAAAAGACTTTGAGAAAATATTAGTTGAATTAGGATCTACTGGACAAGCATATAACTGGTGTACGTCATGGGAATCTCATTCATATTATTCTAGTCATAGAAACTCTGCACAAAATGTTAAGCAAACCATTTACTTTATAGAGAATATTAAAAGATCTGAATATGAAATGTCTAAATGGAAAGAGTTCTCTAGACGAGACGGAGTTGACATGTCAAGTGTGAGTGGAACAGCTGATAGTGATTCTACGACTAAACAGTATCTAAAATGGAGAGTAGACAATGATAGAACTATAAGTGAATCAGATGCTAGTGAAATATTAAACGACCCTGCTAGAAGATTCTACGATAACTATCACATAGCAGTAGTTTTTGTAAACACTAGAAAACTAGCCAATGGAGAAAATTCATACTGGGTGGTAGGTGCATCCAATGACGGACATTGGGGAAATGAAAAACATTTGTCATTTGAAAAAATAGCTAAAACTATATGGCCAGAAAATGCTAATGATTCTAAAAGAATAGGAGGAAAGTCCAGTGATTACCCTAAAGTTTATCAGAACATACAAGTTCCTCAGGAAATAATAAACCAACCTTGGTATTCTAGATCTGCGATTGATGAAATAGATAAATTTAAAAAATCTATCATGATACCTACTGAACTATCAAGTATTGAAAGGGGAACCGATACGAACAAAAGTCAAGTTATTAAATCCCCAGACGCAAGCACTTTTAAGTCATGGCCATATGAAGATAAAGAAGAATGGCTTCTTAAATACTGGACTTCCGAAGACTCTATATCTAGTTTTTTAAAAAATAGAAACATAAACGCGATGCCATTAAAATACTGGCAGGAATTACCAAAGACATTGAAGAAAACCTATATAGTCCAAACATTTTCACAATTGACACCGGAAATGTATGATGTAATAAAGGATGACGCTCAATTAAAAGGAATATATGCAGAGTTTGTAAAAAGAAGAACTTTAGGAGATTCAGGTTCAGGTGGCTTAATACATTCTCAAATAGTATGGGATCCTACGATTAGTAATTTTAGTAAAAATATAGAAACAATTAAAAATAATTTACTTAGTGAAATAGATATCAACATACTGTCTACTTCATTAGATATACCTAAACTTGAAGAAGAAATATTAAAACTTAATGATGAAATTAATAGCGAAAAGGCTCAAGGATATAAGCAATCTAAATGGAAAAACTTAGTGCTAGAACGAGATAGTAAAAACTCTAAGTTAAAAAACCATATAAATGCATCAAAAAAATATCAAGTTAAGTTGTTGAAGGTTAAAGAAGACATGACTAGATGGCTTTCAGAACCCGCTAACGTTAGACATGCACAGGACCCTAAAGTAAAGGAATTAAATGACATGATAGATAGGTCTATTGATATGCTCATCATAAATAGCTTTGCTAACAATACTTCAACATCGCCTATATCTAAAGATAATGATAAGATATCGTTGGACTATATAAATGGAGTTAAACACGTATTAAGATCTGCGTTCAAAGATTCAGGTAAAAAATATAAGAATATACAACAGGCATTGCACGTATTAAACAAGTCAGATAAATTATCTGACTCTGATAAAGAGGAATTGAAGGCAGCTGAGGATAAAATATATAAACCATTCGATGGAAAAACGTTAGACGGTTGGATAGATGATAATCTTTCAGACGGAGACTATGAAATGCATACTGATGACTACACTGGACATGGTAAAACTATGTCAAAAATACAAGACCTTATGGACATGGCAAAGGATGACGTAAGTTGGAACAGAATAATAGATAAATATTTCGCTAAGTTAATACTATCCAATCCTACATATGGAACCTTTAAAAAAGATCAATCTGTATATACTAAACAATTACTAAATGCATTTAAATTCGTAGAGGATTTAAAGAATCCAAAGTGGGCAAATAGAATGATGCAGTTTATAGAAAAATCATATGCCTTTAAAAAATCATATGGAAAAGCTACTCTTAAGAATAAAATTAAAATGAAAGACAGCTATAATAAACTAGTTGATGGCTATTCTAAAACTTCAAATGATTACTTTGGTAAAGACAAGAAATGGCGAAAGCTTCTTGGAGATATCTCTCCAACAGAAGAAGATAAACCTAGACGCACAGGAGACACTGAAATACTGGGATAACATACGTTTTAATAAACTAAATACGAATAAATAAAAAAAAAGTAATTAATATGTCATCTATACAAGATTTTACAAATTGGCAAGATGTAAATGAGCAAAAATTAGACATAGACTCAAAGTCTTCTAAAAAGCAAGCTCGTAAGCAAAAGCGAAAATCCAATAAACGTAGCAACAGAAAAAGCACATATCTATCGGACAGCGGTGTTGAATTCGCACTAATCAAAAGAAAATCCGATGGAGACAGTACTACTGATGCATATACCCTTAAAAGTAAAAACAAGGACAGTAAAATATGGGATGCAGAAGGTGTAATAACCGACGATGTAGATAGCTTTTTACAAGACGAATTATTTGGAGGAACAACTGAAGGTAAATATGATGAAGAATCTATCGAGTTGGACAAATATAAACAAGGTGCACGTAAAGACAACGTTAAATTCACAGTTAAACTGGTTGATAAAGAAGCTAAAAAGAAAAAGGAAGCTGATGAAGCTAAAAAGAAAAAAGAAGCCAGTGAAGCTAAAAAGAAAGCTGATGTAGCTAAGAAACCCGCTGATCTATATAAAGCTATAGTTATACCTGAAAACGATGAAGGTGAGAAAAGAATAGAAATAGGTCAGGAAAGTACAGTGCTACCTGAGATTAAAGATATATTAAGAAAATCATATATTAAGCAGGGATTAAAACTACCTACTAAAACTTTTGGAGTAAGTTGGTTGGACGCCAGTAAACTAGAAGACATAGATTCTCAATGGATCAAGATGTTAAGAGCTGGTTTTAAAATGAAAAGCGCAGATTATATAACACAGGGCTTTGTTAAAAAGATGGTTGATCAAGCTAACTTATGGAACAAAGCGCCAAAGGCAACTCCTAAGGAAGAAGTAAAAACGGAAGCACCAACTGAAGATGTAGCTAGTAATGAATCATCACTATTTAGCTTTAACGGATTCGTTAAAGTAAATGAAGAATTTGATATGGAAGCAGCAAACGCAGTAGTAACTAAACCTAAATCTGAAGCACCAAAAAAGAAAAAGTCAAGTGGCGGTGGATCTGGAAGTTCTGGATTAACTAACGATCAAGCAACTGCATATAGAACATGGGCTAACAAATTTGATAAGCTTAAAAATGACTATGGAAAAACTAGCAAATTCGATTTAGATGCAACTGGATCTAATAATAGCTTTGTTAAAAGATCTTATACTCAAGCTAAATCCGATTACGATGCAAATACTGGACATCTTAAAAAGAAATGGTCTAATGGATCTGAAAATGCATGGAGAAAAGTTTTTGCTAAAATAGTAGGACTAGATGAAGAGTCAGTATCACCAGTTGACACTAATTCTTCTGAACTTAGAAAGTCTATGCAATCTGATTTCGATATAGCTAATAAAATATCATATAAATTAACATCATTCTGGTCTAAGAGTGGAGGTTCTACATTTAAACCATTTAAAGGATATGTAAATGATGACGAAGATGCTGCATTAGCTGGAGGTTATTTACCATGGCTTAAGAGTAGTGGAATTAACAAGCTGTTAGCAAGTATTGTAAACCCTTATTATAAAAAGACAATGGATGGTGTCATTGCTAAAACTAAAGAGGAAATGACCGACTCCGTAGGAAACGATGTTTCATGGTCTATATTAGACCCGGCTAAGACTCCAAATATTGCAGACGAAGGATTGATAGCATTGTCTAAACACGAACCACCTGCTTCAACATGGATTGGAGCAACATGGGACAGAATTTCCGGAATAGCCTCTAGTCTATTAGGTGGAAAACCACATATGAAAAAATTCAGTATACCAGGATCAAAATTCGATTTTTAAAAAAAATAATATACATATAACATGCCAGCAAAATACACAATACAATTATCACCAGAACAGCTTAAAGCTATTATGGAAGACCCGGAAAGACTAGGAGTAGATGTACCTACCGTAGTAGGAACAGACGCTGAGGGTAATCAATTACCATCTATAGGTATACATATCATGGGCCCTATATCTGACGTAGTAGACGTTCCAGTAGAAGATACTGAAGAAGTAATAGTAGAACCATCAGAAGAAGAAGAAATTGGAAACGTAGCTCCTGAAGAAGAAGCTGCTATAGCCGCTATGGGTTTTGATCCAATGACTGAAAGTAAAATATCTAGCTTTAGTACTTTTTTAAAAAGAAAATAATTTACCATGGAAAAAAATAAAAGAATACTAAATTTCGCTGAGTTTAATAAACAATATAGCAAAGGTGATCCTAAATCTGCACCAGGTAATGACACAAGGGATGTAGATATGATAGGAAATGCCGCTGCTGAATTTGATGAACCAACTATGTCTAGTGGAAATGATATAGATTCCGTTTCAAGTAAACCTGCTACGACATCCATTAAAACAGACTACGAACAAGCTCCTAGCATGCCAGCGGGACCATCCATGGCACCGTCTCCTAATTCAAATAGCAAAGAAAGCGAGGATAAAGAAGATATTGAAGATGAAATAGAGGCAATGCCTGGAGACAGTAATAGTATCAAAAAGAAGAAAGTTAAAAAGGTTAAATCTATAAAAAAGGACTCTGAAAAATCTGATGAAGATAAACGAGAGGAGTCAGGTGAATATTAAAAAATAGAAATATCAGTGAATAATTTAAATATATTAATACCCGTAATAACAACACTTATAGGATCTATTACTACATTATTTGTAATATGGTATAAGCATAAGTTAGACAAAGAGAAGCGTACAAATGATATATGTCAAGTTGTAGAATGCATCAATGAAGACATAGCAGTTCTTGAAAAGCTAAAAGGTGTTTTAGCATCAACCAACGCAGATAGAATATGTATATTTTCATTTCACAATGGAGGGTATTACTACTCAGGTAAATCCATGCAGAAAATGTCAATGTCATATGAACAAGTAGACAATGGAGTATCTAGTATACAGCTTTCTAAGCAAAATATACCTGTTTCTGCATGTATGTCTACTCTACAACCATTAATAGAAAATGGAGAATTCTATAATCCAGACACTTCTAAGTATCCAGAAGGTCTGTGCAAATATCATCTATTAGAAGATGGTGTTAAATCCACATATTATTGGCCCATTATAGATATTAACGATAATGCAATAGGTGCGTTAAGACTTGATTATGTTAAAAGAAAAACTAAACTTTCCCAGGAAGATCAATCCTCTTTAGAGATACTTTCTTCATTATTACCAGGCTATCTAATGTCAACTAAGAATAAGTAAAAAATAAATATAAAATATGGCAGGTTTCAGAGACTTTTTAATTTCAGCAGAGGCCGGCGGTAATGGAAACAGATATACCTTCGGTAGCGATACGTCATCTAAGCTAGATGATAGTGAAAGTATTGAAGATACTCTATATCACATAAAGGTACTTAGCGAAGCAGCTCTTAATAAGCTTGACAGTTCTAAAGTCGATGAGATAAAATATGTAAAGTTAAGATTATTAGAAGCTAAGCGAGAACTCAGAGACGCGTATTTAATTATAATGAACGCAAACCGGTAATGAAACATATAAAAACATTAATATCGTATATAAAAGAGGCAGCAATAACTGGAAAAGATCCAGATGCAATGGGTTTACCATATGCTAACACACTAGCAAGTAACGTAAACATTAAGGAAATACCATCCGGATCTAATAGGTCTACGGAAATAGATAGATATTTCGACTTGGTAGGATTAGACAACGAAGGTCATTATAATTCAATTAACTCTAAAACAGGAAAGCCTTTTAACCAGGGATATCCATGGTGTGCTGCGTTTGTATATGCTATGTTTGATGATTTCTGTAAAAAAATAGGCGTTGCCAATCCTTTAGTTAAAACTGCAGGCGTATCTTCTTCATGGTCTAAAGCTGACTCTTCTTTGAAAATATCAATATCAGAGGCTAGAAAAGATCCAAATTTAGTAAAGCCCGGTCAGATTTTTATAATGTTATATGACGGAGGCAAGGGACATACTGGAATAGTAACTGCTGTTGATGTTGCAAATAAAACATTCACCACCATAGAAGGAAACACAAACGACTCAAAATCAAGAGAAGGACATAGAGTAGGTAGAAATACTAGAAATCTAAGCAATGCTAAACTTGTTGGATTTATAGATTACTTTAAAGGTAACCGTAGCGAAAAATTTGAAAAGACGCTGGCTAAAGTAGTAGCTAATGCGCCCACTACTTATTCAGATAAAGAAGCAAGTGGAATGAATGGCTCTGGAGGAAATATTACTAAACAATCTATAATTATTGCACAGACTAAATTTAAAGAATTGGGGTATGATTTAGGAACGTTTGGTCCAAATAAGGATGGAATTGACGGTGATCTTGGTACAAAAACTAATACTGCTATTCTAGATTATCAATTAAAAAATAAACTTAAACAGACTGGAATATTAGATAAAGAAACAATGGCTGCGATAGCTGGTAAAGTTATATCTAATACTATTGACAATACTATCACAACTAATTCTATAGAATCCAATACTACTGTAGAATCAGCTAATTGTACTATATCAATTCCGCTTAATGTAGAAGGACCGGTACCAACTTTCATATTTTATCCAGGTATCACAGTAGGAGGAAAAACTGGTAAAACATACATGCCACCTTTAATTAAGAAAGCAGTACCAGATTGGTATAGTAAATATATAATTATAATTCCAAATAATCATACCACACCGTATAATAATGTATTATCAGAAACCGGGAGAGCTATTAGACAATTAAATACATCTATTACCATAGGAAGTATTAACATTGGTATATTTTCAGGAAGTGGAGGTAATTCATCAGACGTGGCTAAAAGGTTAATTTCTGTTAAGCCTCTTAATTTGATACTGATGGACCCTACTCCGGGTGCTAATTTAACTAAAGGCATATCGAGTGCTACTAATGTATATATGATGTATAACCCTGCAAACTGGGGAAGTGCTAGTTATTATACAGGTGGAATAAAACAGCTTGAAGATGCAGTTGCAACTAGTGGAACTCTAGATAAGGTAAACATATCACATATGAAAATACCTTCTGATATGCTAAGTAAGTATAAAGGTACTATTCAATCATCTTTGACTCAACCTAAGATTAAAAAGCAACCTAGTATAGATACTAAACTTGCAAGTAATGCAGGTAATATGCCTAGTTCTGATTTTCCTGATAAGCCATATATGCAATCGTTTGTAGATTTTAATTAATCATCTTTCCAATTTAACATTAGGTCTTCTAAGTCTTCCATTATTTGAAGTGTTCCGTCAGTTACTGAATCGGTCCAAGTGAACCGCGTATCCGACTCTATATAATGCTTAATAGTATCTAGCTTATCAACTACGTCGCGCTTTAACTTATTAAGTAATACTTTCTCAGTATATTCGTTAGCCATAATTAATTACTTTGTTTTATATAATATACTAATTAAAAACAAATAAATAAAAATAAAATACATTGTAATGAATAATTGGAATAAGATATTTGAACATCATGATGGTGAATGGCCTCAAGAATTACTGTCTATGACAGTTGATCAACTATTAGATAAATTAAAGGAAATGCAATTAGAATCTGAATATCGTACAATTGAAGATATTTTAAAAATGTGTTTCATGGGAAATTCAGAGATGGACGCTAACACAGTAGAAGAAATGCCAACTTTTGATGAAATATCAGATAGAGAACCTGGAGCTTTAGATTCAATGATGGATAAAGATTCATGGATGGATTCTTTAAAAGACTTGTAATATGTTAAAGAGCTATGAAGAATATATCAAAGAGCACTTTGGTGCTATTTCTATAGAGTATCCACCTGATCATATGAATAACAATATGGTAGGCAGGAAACCTCTTTCAATAGGATCAAATGCTGTGCAACCTTCGGGTCGTATTCCATTGCATTGGAATAGTTCACCATATTTATCTGGAGGATATTCCGGATCCGGACAAGGTAGATTCGGGTCTGATCCAGACGAAGGTGTGTCTTCTAATAAATCGGAAGCTGATGTTCTAATGGATGATACTCTTAAGGCACATACTGTTTCTAGGGATCTTAATGGTGAATATTCAGATGTACTATCGTATATTGATAATCTTTATCGTAATACCGAATTTAAAGGTACATTTGATAGCTTAGAAGATGATATGTTATTTATAGATATAGACGTAGATGAATACCCGACTCCTGGAATGAGAAGCACTGACTGGGAACAACCAGATGATGATGGAGAACCGGGAAGATACACGCTGTACTTTTCAAACATGTGTGAAGGTATGTTTACTTCACTTGGATTATCACAGGAGGTTATGTCTAAATTATATAAAGTTGACGCATATGAAATGTTAAGGAACTTTGTGATTTACGAAACTAAAGTATTAGGAAGTCGTGGAGGAGCGTATAGCAAAATGGCCTTAGACATTATGCATAAATTGGAAGCTATAGAATCTACATATGAAGAAAGCTTTGACATGAACGATGGTTCATACGACGACGAGGCAGAAGAAATAGAATTGGAAGCACTTGAATCATGTATAGGAAGTAACTATGATGTACCTACTGAAAAATGCGGAACTGCTTTAAAAACTATACTTAGCGTTGGTGTTGCATTGATGTTAAGCAAAGGCAAAACGCCAAATAAAATATCCACACCTACTCGAGCTCTAGTTAAGAAACGAATGGAAATGGTAAAAGGATTAGTTAATATGTTAGATATCAAGGGAACTGATAAAGATATACTTAGAATGTATATATAATACTATAGAAATATAGTAAAAAAATAAAAA